>Ga0181576_10002812_pt1 | contig 12913 bp, 14 predicted proteins | sample 101ome_22_FD_132464 | JGI IMG/M metagenome (GOLD analysis project Ga0181576, IMG submission 132464) | Coastal salt marsh microbial communities from the Groves Creek Marsh, Skidaway Island, Georgia - 101412BT metaG (megahit assembly) | ecosystem: Environmental > Aquatic > Marine > Intertidal...
CTCAATGTCAGGTGGAGCGACAAAGAAACCGTGAGCAACGTATTTCATCAGCTGCACCAGCAACGCTTTGGCCACAAACACGAGCTTGAACTGGAGTTGGTTAATGCTCGGGTAGAGCTCAAAGCAAGCTTGCACGAGGCGACTCTTGGGCGTGCAGAATATCGGCCCAACGACGTCGATAAATGCGGCGCCGTTCACGGCATTGGCGACGCTGTGACGATCATTGATCGCAATAGTCTTAAATTAAATGCGCCCCTTCAGGGGCCAGCCTTGATAACCGAAGCAACCGCAACGACCCTCGTCGCGCCCGGCTGGCAGGTATGCCGGGACGCATTCGGCAATCTGTTACTGGATCGAAACCACTGAGGACCAGCTAAGCACCTGAGGAACAAGCGCGCTTTTTACCCGGCCCAAAACGAACAAACCCGGCGTTAAGCCGGGTCTGAACATGGTAAGAGGCAATCAATTACTTGATTTTGCCTTCTTTATACATAACGTGCTTGCGAACCACCGGATCAAACATTTTCTTTTCCAGCTTGTCTGGCGTCGTACGCTTGTTTTTGTCGGTGGTGTAGAAGTGACCGGTGCCGGCACTTGAAATCATACGGATCTTGTCACGCATTGGAATATCTCCTATGAACCGTTCTTAGACGTTTTCGCCACGGGCACGCATATCGGCCAATACGGCGTCTATGCCCTTTTTGTCGATGATACGCATGCCCTTGGTAGAAACACGCAAGGAGACAAAACGCTTCTCATCTTCAACCCAGAAACGATGACGGTGCAGATTCGGCTCAAAACGGCGACGCGTTCTGTTCTTCGCGTGCGAAACGTTGTTGCCGACTGCAGGACGCTTGCCTGTTACCTGACAGACCTTTGACATGACCACTGCCTCTATAAAATTTTTCGCGTTGGTAATCGCCGACGCGCAGATTGATTTGCACTGACGAAAACGAGCGCGACATTTAAACAGAACAAGGCCTTGTGGGCAACATCATCGTTCCGATTGGTATTTTTTGACAGCAATCTCGTGCTCTTGCCAAAAATATGCGACTCGAACGCCATTCTTACTCAGAGTAACCCGCGCTCCGCGAACGACATCGGCTCGCCATCGCCGACCACAAAATGGTCGAGCACGCGGATATCCACTGTTTCCAGCGCCTCTTTAAGACGCTGGGTCAGCCGCTGATCAGCGGTCGACGGTTCACATACGCCAGAAGGATGATTGTGCGCGAAAATCACTGCCGCCGCATTCAACGTAAGCGCTCTTTTGACGACTTCTCGCGGGTAGACACTGGCCCCATCAATAGTGCCTCTGAACAGCTCTTCGTAGCTAATCAGCGCATGACGATTATCCAGAAACAAACACCCGAACACCTCATGCGGCAAGGCCCGAAGCGTCGCGACCAAAAATGCACGCACATCAGCGGGTGACTGCAACAGGCTTCCGCGCTTCAAATTCTGCCGCAACAGTCGTCGCCCGATTTCCAACACTGCTTTCAGTTGGGCAGTGGTAGCCGTGCCAAGCACGGCAGGAGTCGAGGAAGCCGTCACCACACCGGCCAAATTTCCGTGGGTCTCGAGCAACTGACGAGCCAGATCAAGCGCACTGAGGCCTCGACGGCCAGTTCTGAGAACAATCGCGAGAAGTTCGGCGTCGCTCAACGCCTGCGACCCAAGCTGCAACAGGCGCTCTCGCGGGCGCTCAGCTGCGGGTAAATCCTTTATACCCATCACGACCTCCATGTCCGATCGTTCGAGACTATATTAGAATGATGGTTTTCTCAACGCAGCAGGCGTACGTGCGCATGTCCACTTTGGCAAACAGGCAGATAATTGTCGGTATCACCGGCGGCATTGCGGCTTACAAAGCGTGCGAACTGGTGCGTCGCTTGCGCGACCTCGGAGCACAGGTCAGGGTGGTGATGACACCTGCCGCGTGCGAATTCATTACACCGCTGACGCTTCAGGCGCTCTCAGGCAATCCCGTTTATCGCGATTTGCTCGATGAGGATGCCGAAGCAGCAATGGGGCATATCGAATTGGCGCGTTGGGCAGAGCTATTGCTGGTAGCGCCGGCAACCGCAGATTTTATGGCGCGTATGGCGTCAGGCATGGCAAATGATTTGCTGACGACCACGTGTCTGGCAACGGATGCGCCGATCGCACTGGCGCCGGCGATGAATCAAGCAATGTGGCGTGACCCAGCCACGGTCGCCAACACGGCGTTGCTGACCCAGCGTGGCGTCGTCCTCCTTGGGCCAGGTGAGGGCAGTCAGGCCTGTGGTGACACTGGTCCGGGGCGCATGCTTGAACCCATGCAAATAGCGACAATGGCAGAACAGTTGTTCGCACATGGTGAGCTTGCTGGAAAGCACGTGGTGATCACTGCCGGACCAACCAGAGAGGCCATTGACCCCGTCCGCTATATCTCGAACCACAGCTCGGGCAAGATGGGTTATGCACTGGCCGAAGCGGCTGCTCAGGCAGGCGCGCAGGTAACGCTAATCAGCGGGCCAACAGGATTGCAGACGCCACGAGGGGTCAAAATAGTTGAAGTCAGCAGCGCGCTCGATATGCATGCAGCGGCGATGGAGTCCGCCCCGGCGTGTGATGTCTTCATCGCCAGTGCCGCCGTTGCTGATTACCGGCCTGAGAGCGTTCCCGATCAAAAAATCAAGAAAGCAGGGGAGAGCATGACGTTGAAACTGGTGCGAAACCCCGACATTGTGGCCGATGTGGCCGCGCTTCGAAGCGGCGCTTTTGTGGTGGGTTTTGCCGCTGAGACACACAATCTCATTGAATATGCGCGCGGCAAGCTCGAAAACAAAGGCCTTGATATGATTGTCGCCAATGACGTCTCCCGCTCAGATATCGGCTTCAACAGTGACCGCAACGAAGTCACCGTCTTGACCGAAAACCTGACCGAGGAACTGGCGGCAGGGAGCAAGCACCAAGTCGCGAGAGCGCTGATTTCGCGCATCGCACGCCTGCTCGAGGCGAAACAGGGAAACGAATAACATGAATAAAGATCTCCTCAAAAACAGCCTGTTTCAACTTGGCTTAATCAGCGTTTGTTGCATCCTGATCACTATCGGGGTGTTTGCACTTCAACAACGCTATCAAATTGATGAACAACAGCACACAAACGCCAACAAGGCCGCCAAAACATTCAGGGGTATTGCAAAAGGCTTGGCAATGAGCGCGGATGCCGTCGCGGCGGCCGCCACGATGCCCACGCAACGAACATCAGCCGAACTGAATGGGGTAAGCAGCCTGTTCATCCCGCTCGAACCACTTGGAATAGCCGATCCTGGTTTTGATGATTCGTTGTTCGCGGGCTATATCGAGGTCAACATGGTGGGGGCTGCCTTCAGCAAACGCTCCCCTGTGCCCGAGATCTACCGGGTTGACGGCAAACCAGTGCTCGGTTTTGCGAGCATGGTTCGCAATGAATCGGGGGATGCTGCCGGCGTCGTCCTGCTGCGCGCATCGCTGGACACAATTATGACCGAGGTAGCCGACTCGCTCAGCGGCGGCGGACAACTGTCCATTTACACCGGCATCGATAAAGCAACGCCATTGCTTGGTCCGGCAGCCTCGCACAAAGTAAAGGTCGGAACAGGCAATATCGCAATCGGCTATGTTGCGAACGACTCATCCTACGGATTGAGCGGCCCGCTGACGCCACTGGCGATCACCGCATTAATCGCACTCACGATTCTTGCTGGCGTTGCAATTTGGCTGGAGCGAGATGCGCGCCAGAAAATTACGGCCGATGCGTTTCGTCTGAACAACATGATCCGCAGGCGCTCAGCAACCAGAGCCTTCATGAACATAAGTGAGCTGCAACCGTTGGCAATGGCCATCGAAAAGTTGCTTAGCGCAGCTGATGAAGGGCCAACCAACGCCGGCGCTGGCTCGACGACAGAGACCTCGGCGCCAGCGACGGATCAGCAGAGCGATACGGTGACTGAGGCGCCCTCCGAGCAAACAACGCCCGACGAAAACGCGCAAGTTGCGACGCAGGCGAATGCAGCGATTGATGTAAACGCCGTCGCCACATCCATCCCGGCAGAGGTGTTCCGAGCTTACGATATTCGTGGGCGCGCGATCCTTTTCTCACCGGCACTGGTCACCAACATCGGTAAGGCCATTGGATCCGAGGCGCTGCAACGCGGCCAAAACGAGATTGTTGTTGGCGGCGATGGACGAGCCAGCTACCCGTCCTTCAGAGACCAACTTATTGCGGGGCTTCGCAGCACCGGTATCAATGTGACTGATATCGGAGTCGTTGCATCGCCGATGCTGTATTTCGCCTGCCATCATCTTCAGACGCAAACCGGCGTCATGATAACCGGTAGCCATAATCCACCCGATCACAACGGCTTCAAAGTAATGATCGGTGGCGAATTTATTTGCGGGGACGGGATCACCGCCCTGCGCAATCGCATCGACACACAGGATTACGCCGATGGGCAAGGCAGTTATTCGGCCGCATTGATCGACAAGGACTACATCAAAGCCGTGATTGACGATGTAGTCGTGAGCCGCAGGTTAAAGGTGGTCGTGGATTGCGGAAACGGGTCTGGTGGAATCATTGCAGAAGAATTGCTCGAAGCTCTCGGATGCGACGTCATACCGATGTTCTGCGAACTCGACCCCAGCTTTCCAAATCATCAGCCAGATCCGGCCGAACCCGAAAACATGACCGCTTTAATTGCTGAAGTTCGTCGCATGAAGGCGGATATCGGCATAGCCTTTGACGGTGACGCCGATCGAATCGGCGTGGTGACACCCAAAGGGAGGCTGGTCCCTGCCGACCGCTTACTGATGCTACTTTCTCGTGACATGCTGGCTAACAATCCGGGCGCCAGCGTTGTATTTGATGTCAAATGCTCCAGCGACATGCTCGGCGTTATTGCCAAAGCCGGAGGCGTACCACTGATGTGGCGCAGCGGGCACTCCTGGATCAAGCAGAAGATGAAAGAAATCGATGCGATGCTTGGTGGGGAGTTCACCGGCCACATCTGTTTTAGAGACCGTTGGTATGGATTTGACGATGGTTTTTATTGTGCCGCTCGCCTGCTCGAACTCCTGAGCAATCAGACGCAGACGCTTGATGACCTGAATGAACAGTTGCCAAAAATGGTTGGTACACCTGAACTTCGCATCCGCGTCAATGAAAGTGACAAATTTGAGCTCGAGCGCAAATTGATCGATCAATTCACTATTGCTGATGCGCAAATTTTCAAGTTTGACGGTATCCGTGCCGAACTTCCTGATAGCTGGGGGCTGGTTCGGGCCTCAAATACCTCTGCCAACCTTAGCTGTCGCTTCGAAGGTCGGGATAACGATGCCCTGCGCAAAGTTGAAACGCTGTTTCGCGATGAGATCAAACGCCTCATTCCGAATGCAGATATTCCGTTCTGAGCCCTTGCAATCAAATACTCTTTAGGAGAAAGCACCATCATGTCGCTGAATCGCGATTCTGCAGTCAATATCGCCCGGGTTCTTACCGAGTCACTACCCTATATTCAACGCTTTATCGGTAAGACCATCGTCGTTAAATACGGTGGCAATGCGATGGAGAATCCGGATCTTAAAGACAGTTTTGCGCGCGATATCGTGCTGATGAAACTAGTGGGCATGAACCCGGTAGTTGTGCACGGAGGCGGGCCACAAATCGGCGAGCTGCTCAAGAAACTGAATATCGAATCCAATTTTGTTGATGGTATGCGTGTTACCGATACGCAGACGATGGATGTCGTTGAGATGGTGCTCGGCGCCTCAGTGAACAAGGAAATTGTCGCTAACATCAATCGCCATGGTGGTAATGCAATCGGCATTACCGGTAAGGACGGTCACCTGATACAAGCGCGCAAGATGTCCGTCGAGCGCAAAAGCCCTGAGATGAAAGCACCAGAGATCATTGACATCGGCCATGTTGGCGAAGTCAGCAAAGTCAATCGAGCCGTGCTGGATATGTTCATCAACAGTGATTTTATTCCGGTCGTCGCCCCAATTGGCGTCGACAAAACCGGACAATCCTATAACATCAATGCCGATCTGGTTGCCGGCAAGATCGCCGAAGTGTTGCAGGCAGAAAAGCTGATTTTGCTGACCAACGTACCGGGACTTATGGACAACGATGGCTCTGTGCTGACCGGTCTCGACAACACCGAGGTAGACCGCCTTATCGCCGATGGCGTTATCAAGGGCGGCATGTTGCCAAAAATCCGTACTGCTCTGGATGCGGTCAACGGCGGCGTAACGAGCTCACATATCATTGACGGTACCGTGCCACATGCCGTTCTGCTTGAAGTCTTCACCGATGAGGGTCTGGGTACCATGATCAGCTCGCGCTCGCGTGCGCGCGTTGCGGGCAAAGAACTTAACCGATAGCATAAGCTCCCTTGGCCGCACTACACAGTGCGGTCCGCACGGAGCCAACGAGAAGTCATGCAGCAGAAGAAAAAATCGCGTCGTCTCGAAATTCTGGAAGCCCTGGCTGCAATGCTCGAAGCATCCCCCGGAGGACGTATAACAACTGCAGCACTTGCTGGAGAAGTCGGCGTATCTGAAGCCGCGCTGTATCGACATTTCCCCAGCAAGGCAAAAATGTTCGAAGGGTTGCTTGAGTTTGTCGAGGAGACGCTTTTCAGCCGAATTAGCCAGCTCCGCCGTCAAGATAACCTGCGACCGCTTGACTGCTGTGGACAAATACTGAGCTTGTTGATTGGGTTTTGCGAGCGAAACCCGGGCATCACCCGACTGCTGACTGGCGATGCTCTCACCGGAGAAAATGACCGCCTGCGCACTCGAGTCCAACAACTGTTTGATCGAATCGAGACAGAGTTGCGTCAAGTGCTGCGCGATGGCGAGATAGCGCACGGAGATCGGACAACACTGCCGATCAATCTGAGCGCCAACCTGATGCTTGCCTGTGCAGAAGGAAGAATTGCGCAGTTTGTTCGGTCACAATTTAAACAACCGCCTTCCGAAAACTGGCCAGAGCAATGGAAAAGCCTTGGCAACGCGCTGATAACGCCGCGAGCGTCCTGAACCCGCCACAATCCTCTATAGATTGGCTTTGGAGGCACTCGCCGGCGCTTTGGGAACCGGGCCGCGAAGCTCCTCAAAACGCTTTTTATCGTATTCGAAGCGAGCTTCAACTGCCGCCTGATCCTTGCGCCTCTTCTCGATAAGCTCCTCGGTTCGGGCGATTTCTTCCCGCAGCATCGTCATGTTCGTTTCAACGTTAGCCGGAACCGGCTGACCACTACGCTCCAGTTCGGCAGCCTGCTGCTGCAAAGTAGCGACCTGCTCGCTAAGGCTGGATATGTTGGCATTCAACAGGTTAATGCGCACCAAAACCTCGTTCACCCTGCGCTCACGCGCGGATTCGATATCGATGACATCGCTGTAGCGTTTTAACAAGTTTTCATCATACTTGAGCTGGCGGGCGCGCTCTTCCTCACGCAATTGCTTTTGCAGCTCAAGCGAATTTGAGTTCTTTTTTTCTTCTTCGGTCAGCGCCCTCGGAACTTCCTCGATGACACGTCCGTTGACGTCGATGACCGTGTATCCATTCTTTGCCAGCGTCGGCGGAACGTGGTCATCTATCGCAAGATTTCCCTCGGTGTCTTGATAACGGTAATACAGTTGTTGATCAGCCAACACCGCAGGCGCAAATAGCCCCAGCAACGTCCCGACCGACAGAATTCTAAGTGTTTGTGTCAACGTCACCACCGTCATCGAAGAGCATGAAACCATTATCAAAGTCTAGCAGCTCACAAGGTTAATGCCTTGAACCGCTTCACGCTATCAGTATTCAAACGCCCCATTGCGACCTGTACGCCTGAATGGCCGGAAGATGCGCGGCATTGGTCGTGTCAGCCTCAAGATATCCAATAATGTCATTGAGGGTGATGATGCTGATAATCGGCGCTCCGAGCGACTCTGCCAACTCTTGCAAAGCGGACGCCTCGCCGCTACCACGCTCAGCGCGGTCAAGACCGATCACAACACCCGCCACTTCAGCATCAGCGGCACGGATCATCCCGACGACTTCGCGAACAGCCGTGCCGGCCGTAATCACATCATCGATGATCAGGACTCTGCCATTCAGCGGTGCTCCGATGAGTGTGCCGCCCTCACCATGCGCTTTTGCCTCTTTACGATTAAACGCACAGGGAATCGCGCCTCGACCGCGCTCGCTCAATGCGATGGAGGTAGTGACGGCCAGCGGGATACCTTTGTAAGCAGGTCCAAAAAGCACGTCAAACTCAATCCCGGAAGCTTCAATAGCCGAGGCATAGCAACGTCCGAGCGTGGCCAGGGCAGCGCCATTATTAAAGTTACCGGCATTGAAAAAATAAGGGCTCTGACGCCCTGATTTAAGCGTGAATTCTCCGAAGCGCAACACATCCTGCTCCAGCGCCAATCGAATAAAATCCTGTTGAAACGCTTGCATATTCAAACCCGCTTTCTCTGTCCGTCAAAGCGCGGATTATATCAGCCACCCCCTCATCTTTGCGGACTAAAACTGGAATGCCCTGTCGAATTAACAGGTGACTTGTTGCCGTGATTGCCAATTTTCGCGAATCGATGGGTGAGCTATCATTCATAACAGGAGAAGGAATAAGACATGCGAGTTATCAGCTTTTGTGCCGACGGAATCCGTGAGGCAGCCAAAAAGGGCTTTTTCGATTGGGTGATGGACCAGGATGCAGACATTATCTGCGTTCAGGATTTACGTGCCTGGGAAGGTCAACTGCGCGGGGACGAATTTTTCCCGGACGGGTATTTCAGCTTTTATTTCGACGCGGTCGCTGAAAATACCAACGGTGTTGCGATCTATAGCAGACAACTCCCCAAAGCGATTATGACCGGCCTGGGGCTTGGCGAGGCCGATGGCGAAGGCCGCTTTATGCAGGCTGATTTTGAAAACCACAGTTTCGCTTGCCTGCTCGGTCCTGTGGCTTCGCTCGATGACCCGGGTTCTCTGGCTCGTAAGTCACGTTTTTACGAACAGCTAAAAACCCAACTCGACAAGGTTCGAAAAAAGCGCCGCCAATATGTGATGTGCGGCCACTGGAACATGGCGCACAAGGAGCGTGATGTCGAGAAGGCCGCCGAGCATGCCAATACGCCCGGTTTTCTTGATGCAGAACGCCAGTGGCTCGATGAGCTGTACAACGAACTTGGTTATGTTGATGCGTTCCGCTCGGTTAACGGTGACGACGATGAGTTTAGCTGGTGGCCAAATGGCCGCGATGCCGGCGATGGCTGGAGAACCGATCTGCAAATTGTGTCAGGCGGACTGAAAGACTGCATTGAATACGGCGCAATCTACAAAAGCACCGAGTTTTCATCTCACGCCCCTGTGATCATGGACTACGACATCGACGTCGATACGCTCTAGGGAACCCCGTCTCCGAGGTTCCCAACACGGGCTCAGTTGGACGCCAGCGCCATTTTCTGGACCTGAACCAGGCTCTTGGTGCCGGTTGCCGCCAGGTCCAACATCGATTGCAGATGCTGCGCTGAGAACGGTTCGCCCTCAGCAGTTCCCTGAACCTCAATAAAATCGCCGTGCTCGGTCATGATCACGTTCATATCGGTCTCCGCTTTGGAGTCCTCGGCATAATCAAGATCCAGGATCGGCTCACCTTTGTAAACGCCAACGGATACAGCGGCAATCATGTGCTTCAGCGGGTTTTCTTTGACCAGCTTCTTGCGCTGGGCCACCTCAAGCGCATCGACGACTGCAACGCAGGCACCCGTAATGGACGCAGTCCGCGTGCCACCATCTGCCTGTATAACATCGCAGTCAATGGTGAGCGTATTCTCACCGAGCTTACTCAAATCAACGGCAGCTCTCAGGGATCGACCAATCAGGCGTTGAATCTCCACCGTACGACCGCCCTGCTTGCCACGCGCAGCTTCTCGATCCATCCGCGAACCCGTTGATCGCGGAAGCATTCCGTATTCTGCGGTCAGCCAGCCGCGGCCTTCGCCACGCATGAATCTAGGAACCCCTTTATCAATGCTCGCCGTACAGATGACCTTGGTATTGCCGAACTCGACCAACACCGATCCTTCGGCATGGCAGGTAAAATTTCGGGTGATGCGAACTTGTCGCAGTTGTGAAGGCCGGCGTCCGCTGGGACGTTCCATAACGTATCCTCTATCGCTAGTATTTAAAGCAGCGGCGCAGTATACACGCGTCTGTATACCGCCCCCAACCTGCCGCATTTAGATACAATGCAAAAGCGCAACAAGGAGTTGATACGTGGCAGAAATAGAGAGCATGACGGCGTTTGCGCGCTGCGAGGCGAGTTTTGAATGGGGCACGCTGAGCTGGGAACTTCGCTCAGTCAATCACCGCTATCTTGAGCTGCAATTCCGCCTGCCCGACACCTTGAGACATATAGAAATGTCGTGTCGCAACATTGCGCGCAATGCTCTGGGTCGAGGCAAAATCGATTGCAGCCTTCGATTGCAACTCACTGAGACGGGATCCGGGTCATTGGTGTTGGACGAAGCACAAGCAATGCGCCTGATCGAGGCCAGTCGCCGTCTGCGCAAACTTGACGATAGCCTTGGTGCGCACAGCGCGCTGGATTTGCTTGCCTGGCCGGGCGTCGTTGCACAAGCATCTGTTGACATCGACATCATAGCCGCAGAAGCAGAGCGACTTTTTGGTCAGGCCGTCGCTGAACTAAAAACCATGCGCGCGCGCGAAGGACAAGCGCTCGACCGACTGATCCGCCAACGTCTGGACACGATTAGCGACGTGATTGCGCAAGTCCGCGAACAATCACCGAGCATAATCGCTGCACTGCGAGCGCGACTGCATGAGCGGATCGCCGAATTCATCGACAACCCTGATCCGGACCGGCTCGAGCAAGAGATCGTGATCCAGGCACAAAAAGCGGATGTTGCGGAAGAACTCGATCGGCTGGATACGCATGTCAAGGAGACGCTGCGCACCCTGGCCAAAGGAGGTGCATGCGGTCGCCGTCTGGACTTCTTGATGCAGGAATTCAACCGTGAGGCAAACACCTTGTCCTCCAAGTCGGTCGCATCTGATACCACTCAGCACGCGGTGGACCTCAAGGTGCTGATAGAGCAAATGCGCGAACAGATCCAGAATATCGAATAGGGTCGACCCACTCTGAGGTTCTTCTCTCTCTGCCTGACTACTGTGAGCACTAAGTTCTGCGTTTAAATCGGATGTCGGAAGATATGAACGAAGAAGACCAATATATGGCCGACTTTATGACAGTTTTCCAACGGTTGGATCGCTGGGGTCCGGGCTCCGACGCTGACTCACTTCAGGCGTTATCACGATTACCTGCTCCACCAGCCAGCATCGTTGATATTGGCTGCGGCAAGGGTTTTTCGACTCGGTTATTGGCGCGCCATACCGACGCCCATATCGTTGCGATTGATAATGATCAAAGCGCTCTGGACGAACTCAGCACTCATCTTGCGGCCGAAGGGTTGGACGCACAAGTGACGCTGCGCTGCGCCAACATGACAGAGCTAACATTTTTATCCGAACGGGTTGATTGCATATGGTGCGAAGCGGCGGCTTACGTTGTGGGTGTGGATCAAGCCTTGAACCAGTGGCGATCATTGTTGAAAGACAATGGCTTTATGGTAGTCAGTGATTTGGTGTGGCTGAGCGATCACCCAAGCCCCGAGATCGTGGAGTTCTGGGAGAGCGAATACCCGGATATGCAAACGGTCGACAAGCGCTTAACCCAAATGCACCAAGCAGGCTACAAGGTGATCGATCATTTCACGCTGAGTAAACAAGCCTGGAGCGATTATTATCAACCGCTCAAAGCGCGCATTGCTGAGGTCAAAGCAAGTCTGCCAGGTTCGGTCGCGATTGCGGATTTAGAACGAGAGATCGCGATGTACGAGCGTCACTTAGGTGTATTTGGCTACCAAATGTTTGTGCTCCAAAGCGCGGCCTAACGGTTTCCTCTTGCTACGAAGGATTCGCCTAGCCAACTCGATCAGATCGACTCAGGCGGGCTGATTTTGGCCCACTTTATGAGCAAATGCAGACCATCGATTGAGGGATCAGGTAGAATCGACGTTTTGATTGATCAATCGGTACCGTGATGGCATCCACCGACTCCACCACTCCAAGCGGACAATTATTTATCGTCTCCGCTCCTTCCGGGGCCGGCAAAACCAGCCTGGTTGCGGCGCTGCTCGCTGCGGACCCGCAACTGCAGGTATCGGTTTCGCACACCACCCGAGCCATGCGTCCAGGGGAGGTCGATGGCGTAAACTATAACTTCATCGATCGCGGCAGATTCGAATCGATGCTGGCTGCCAACGACTTTCTCGAACACGCCACCGTCTTCGACAACCTGTACGGGACGTCGGCTAGCTGGGTGGACAATACACGGCAAACGGGTAAAGACGTGATTCTTGAAATCGACTGGCAAGGCGCACGCCAAGTCAGGGAGAGGATCCCGGAGGCAATTTCAATTTTTATTCTTCCGCCGTCAAGACAAGCATTACAAGAGCGACTTTGTAATCGCGGCCAGGATGATGAAGAGACGATCGCGCGCAGAATGCGTGACTCGGTCAGTGAAATGTCGCACTGGCAAGAGGCCGATTACGTCGTCATCAATGACGAATTTGACCTCGCCCTCGGCGAGTTAAAGGCAATCGTCACGTGTCAGCGCTTGCGCTGTAGCAGTCAGCAGCAGCGACATTCTTCACTTTTACAGGAGCTGCTTGCCGAGCTTTGAGCGTGTTATACTTTCTGGTCTTACCGTTCGCGCAGAGTCGCAACGCCTGTTTAACCTAGTACTGGAACAGAAAATGGCTCGAGTCACCGTTGAAGAATGTCTGGATAAAGTTGATAACCGCTTTGAGC
>Ga0181576_10002815_pt1 | contig 12910 bp, 14 predicted proteins | sample 101ome_22_FD_132464 | JGI IMG/M metagenome (GOLD analysis project Ga0181576, IMG submission 132464) | Coastal salt marsh microbial communities from the Groves Creek Marsh, Skidaway Island, Georgia - 101412BT metaG (megahit assembly) | ecosystem: Environmental > Aquatic > Marine > Intertidal...
CCCCTTCATTGGCATAAGGAATGGACAAGGATTCGCGCAGCGCTCCGTATGTAAAAGACTTCCCCTCCGAAACCAATGCCACTTTATCATCAGGAGCAGAATTGAACTTTGACCACAGCGGATACGCTGCATTGCTCCCGCTGCTTTTGGCGATGGGTAAGTCGAACGCTTCGGGACGGGGGAATGCATTCAGTGTTTTGAGGTAGCAAAAAATGACAGCGCGCCAATAACATAGATCCGCGAGGTCGGTTCGCACATCAAATGAAATATCCAAATGTTCGTGGCCGAATTCGAGGATGTGCACTCCAAGAACCGTTTCATCGACTGCAGTCGGTAGGAATTTGAGTTGCGCTACAGGTGAATCAGACTCATTGTGATAGGTTTCTTTCTGGTAGGAAAAAAGGACATTGAATGCTGCTTTTCGACCATGGGATTGAAGCCATTCAATCAATGGATACCCTTGGTTTCTGAAAAGATGACGCACGCGTTGTCCTACCTCCGTCCAATGTCCAGCCGCGGAATGCGCCAAGGGCAGAAAGTTGACCCGACTGGAAAAATCTGATTTAGCCGACCGGTCTGTCCGGTTGCGGAGGGCCATGCCCAGCTGCAATGGAAGTTCCAAATGTGATTCGCATTGGGCTAACATCTGTTGGAGGTTTCCGAGTAAAACGCTGGCAAAATTCACCCCGTGCTCGGCTGCCGATGCCTCTAACTGTTCCTTTCGATAAGCTGGAATGGAAACTGTAATGCGTTTCACGGGTCCCAGTCCCACATCGTGTATTTCCTTGATTTCCCCCAAGTCAGGGGTTGCCCCGAATGCAATGGCCCCACCTTCACTCAATCGACGCTCAGCGGCCTGTCCAGCCAGTTGTGCCATGAGGTCTGTCCAAAACAACTGAAAACTGTGGCCATCCGCCCAAGCGTGGTGTATAGCGACATCCAAATTGGTCAGACCCTCTTTCTCATAAATGAAAAGTGACCACGGTTGCTCAAGCGACACGTGCAAATCTGCAGGTTCTTTTTCGTGCAGTTGGCCTTGCCATTCATCCGTGACCTCCCAGGTTTTATAATTCGCTCCCAGTTTGAGATATGGCCATTGCGATTGCTTCAACAATTCCTCTATGGCTACTTGGACAATTTCTGGCGCGTAAGCCGCAAAGGATGCTCGACCTTGAAGGATGTTATTGGCTGAGGTTCCTTGTGCCAATTCCTGTTGGATGAACAAGTCTTGGTAAGGATTTACTCGCATTGCATCAATGAAAATAGTTCGGTTTGGATCATCTGGCAAGCGTCAGAATGGCGATGCTCCTGCCTCTCCGCAAGATATTTCCTTAGAATTTGTTTTCCTAAGGCAAGCTCATGAACGAGCAATAGTTTGGTCATTTTTTCGTTACTTACCGCAACGATTATAGGCGAAATTGGCAATCAAATAATAAGATGAGAACTGCAGAATTTCATTTTGGCGGAAAAAAATGGAAAGCCGGACTGTCCAAATTGGAACGAGAGGATGTCTATGGCCGGTCAGACATTGAGAGTTTTGACCGAGAGGGAAATCCTTGTGACATGGCAACCCTCGTAGACGGAAGGCACGTCCTGCCCTCAGGTTGCACCGCGATGATCAAATTGAGTCCAAAAGGGAAGGCGGTCAGCGTCTCAGAGCTCGTTGGGATGAATGAAGCGGGCAAAATGGTCCCAAAAGAACCGAGTGTGTACGGTGGGCCCGTTCATTTGAGAAAAGGGGACTTGGATGATTACTTGGCGATGGGCGTTAAATCCATCTATGTCCTTCATTCCGAGGACGATAGTCCTTTCGATGCGGATTTGAGCAAAGGAGAGGTCTTGCAGTTTCGGTTCAATTACCGTGAAGATTATGAATCGGATGATGCTTTTTTGGTGGGGAATGGAACCGACAATTTCATTGTCACGGGTCAAATTGCGGATTTGGAATACCTCTATCAGCACCAAATGGAATCCCCGGCAGAGGATGAGCCGGACACATCGGAAGAGGATGATTTGATGGATTTCTCCATGTTTTAATTCAGATTTATGTCACGATTAATCCATTTTGTAGACGACAAACAGCGGGATGCTGAAGTCACGTTTACATCATTAAACCCAAAACCCAAGGTTCGTCTTGTAATGCCAGATGGCTCCGAACCGATCAATTTGCGCGTCATCAAAGGAACGGCTGAGACCAGTGTTGAGGCGCTTTGTGATCGTTTGGTGGGACCGGCAAAGTCGAAAAAGGATACCGCCGAATTGATGCGAGAAATTGAGTTGGCGGATCACCTGATCAAAGGAGATCCTGAGGTTGATTTGGAGTTGCATGGCAAGTTCATCACCGACTCCGCACGGGTTTTTGTGAACCAACAATCCGTCCCTGTCTTTCACCTGAAGCAGCGCGAACAGATTTTCGACGCGAAAGGTGAGTTGATCGAAGAACGGACCCCAAAGGTTTTATTGGCGAATATCACAGAGACCGACATGGTCCGTTGGAGTGGTAAAATGATGCCGAAGAAAGAATTGGCTCAAAAGGTAATTTTCACGAAAAAATACCAAGTCAAACACATCAATGGTCTGACATTCAGTTTCCTATATGATTTGGCGAAAACATTGGATGGAAAGCAAGCACTCATGCCTGTCGGCACGGGATCCAAAGGAAACCAGCCGCTCGTTATGAGTGACGGCGGCAAGCCTTACCGAGCTTTTCTCGAAGGGCGAGTCCGAGGCGAAGCGTATTGTTTGCTGATGCACCTGACCGACCAAGAGTTGAAGGCACCTAAAGAATCGAAGGCCTGATGGATACATTGAACTACAAAAACAAGGTGGCCTCTCGGTACATTCCATTGGAGGTTGGTACAGTGGGTTTGAAAATGCTCCAAAGCGATGCCATGTACCTGTCGGTCAAGATGGATGGACACTTGGCTTTTCTGGTTTCCAATGGCAAGTCCTGTTACCTCGAGAATGTTGGAGGCAAACGTTGGGATGATTTGCCGTTGTTGGATGAAGCGGCCAAGAAATTAAAAGGGGTAAGTTGCACCATTGCAGGGGAGATGTACGTCCAGTCAACTGGACGATCGTACGGATTTGAAGTGCCTTCTGCGCTTTCGAAGTCGCCCAAATCATTGAGCTTCGGGGCCTTTGACATCATCGAATGCAAGGGGTTACCGGACGTGCCTACATGGGAATGGAAATTCAAAACGTTGGAAGGCTGGCTCGGGACAGAAGGAGCTGTTCACTTGATACCACAGCAAAAGAGCTCTACCCGATCGGATATTGGGCCGTTCTTCAACAACGCCGTCATGGAGGGTGAAGCTGAAGGGGTGGTGGTTCGACACGAACTGGGGCCAACGTATAAGATCAAACCCATCATGGATGTGGATTTGGTCATCTTGGGTTATTGTGAGGGGTTCGGCGATGAACAGGGATTGTTGCGCGAATTGCTTGTGGGATTGGCATTGGAAAAGGATGCATTCCAAATCGTTGGGCAAGTAGGGAACGGCCTCACGCACAAGGAGCGTAAAGCCATGCTGAAAACCCTCGAACAAGCGCCTGTTGATTCGGAATACATGGAGGTATCGGGCAACAATGTGGTGTTTACCATGATCCCTCCAAAGCATGTGGTGCAAGTCAAGTGTTTGGACATCTTGGCGGAAACGTCGAAAGGGACCATTCGCAAAGCACGATTGGAATGGAACGGCAAAGGTTATTCCCACTTGGGCAAGGCACTTTCCGTCAGTTTGGTCGCTCCAGTGATCGAAGGATTGCGCTCGGATAAAAAAGCCAATCCTGAGGATGCTGGGTTGGAGCAGGTGAACCGCTGGTTGGACGCGAAATCCAAAAATGTAATCACCCAGAAAACCCAAGCGAGCAAATTGTTGCGTCGTGAGGTGTATGTGAAGGAGTCAAAAGGAGTGAAGGCCGTGAGGAAATTCTTGGCCTGGAAGACGAACAAAGAGGATTCCGGCGAATGGCCTGCCTACGTCTTTTCCTTGACTGATTACAGCCCCACGCGCAAAGATGCGCTCAAGAAATCACTTTCCATCGCGGCCAATGAAAAGGAGATCATGGCCATTTTCGAAGAAGAAATAACGGAGAATGTCAAAAGAGGGTGGAAACCGGCATGAGCAGCGAATTCGCCATCGATCAGCAAGCCAAAATCATTCGAACGTTTGTAAGCCACCATGCCAATGCGCCAGAAGCGTTATTGGATGAGCTTTGTGACCGTTGGATGGCGTGTGGGGGTGATATAGAATACATCGAGTTCTTCGAGGTGGATTGGACGGGTTTGGGTCCAAAACGGAAGCCTTGGCTTGTATTCACGTGTGATTGGAAGAACTCGAGATTGACATACCACGGCACAGAAATTCCCGATCTAAAAAACCAAAAGCGGCTCGCTTTTGAATGGAAACGAGAACTTCACGTTCTCGAAGGTGAAACCTATGAAGAATAGTAAGGGAAATGTCGGTTTACATCTCTGAAGCGACATACGCCAGAAACCAGAGTACGACAAATGCCAACAGGGCGAAAAAGAGCCGTCGCCTTTTCCCGCGCTTTATGGATTTGAATTCTCGATTAAAGTAATCGAATGATTCCGGGTCTTGACCTTCTAATCGATGCAAGCCAATCCGGTATTTTGATGTCGCCACCGAACGGATTTTCTCGTTTTCGGATGCTCCCCCTTGGTGCTCAATCAACACCCCCAGCAGGTACTCGAGTTGGTTGACGATTTGTGCTGCATCATCTGCCACATCCATTGCGCGCAATTCAGGCAACAGGGCATTTGTTGGACTCGCTGCTGATTGTGCAGTGTAAGCCTGTTCTTGAGCCTTTTCGGATCGTCTAGATTTCTTGGAACGTACTCCTGAATCCGCCGATTTTTGACCGGTGCGCGAAAATCGATAAGGAGTGGACCAGCCGTCTTTGAAGACCTTATTGCTTACCCATTTTCCGGTATTTCGGCCCAGTTCTCTTTTGAACGATTTGAAAAAACTCATGGTCGGAAATTAGGCAATCCTCGAGAGATGTGAAAAAAAGCGTTCAACTTAAAGCAGCCCATATCTTGCCAAGCTGTCTTCCCCGCTCAATCCGTTCCATCCATCGTTTTCGGCAATATCAAGCCACTTTTTTCTGATGCACTGCTTTTCCAATTACTAGACTTTTAGACTAAAGGTTAGAAAAGAGTCTATAGACTTTACTGGATGCTGATTGTCAATGTTATGAAGAAGTTAAGAAGCGGGTAATCCGAATAACTTTTTTTGTGACATTCATTACATATGTGCATTTTTACACAAAATTTTACTCCATGCGATTCGTTGCCTCCCTCATTTGTTTGGTGTTATTCGCTTCGAATGCATCATCCCAATTCACGGTGCTTGAACTTTTGTCAGCTGCACCCAGCAATAGCCACTTCAACCAAATCGTTTCCAGCGATGAGCTGAATGCGCTCCTTGCTTCCGATACCGGTGTAACGCTTTTGGTCCCTGATAACGACGCTGTCGAAGCCTATGCCGCGGCGATGGGCATGACCACGGAGGCGTTTATAGCATCCGAAAACGCGGTGGATATGGCGATGTATCATATTGTCCCAAATGCTGAAATTATGTTCAGTGTACTGGACGCAGACAGTGTGGTGACGACGGCATCGGGCATGCCCATGTCTTTCCTTGTCAACGAAATGGTCAATGCAACTGCCGTGGCTGCCAATGACCTAGAAGCTTCAAATGGCGTGGTGCATTTGCTTGACGAAGTGGTGGTTTTGTCCGAGGGCATGTACCAATGGCTCGACGCAAGCCCTCAGCACAATTACATCACGATCGCCATGGATTTCTTCGACTTGGAAGCATCTTTCTCAGCGATCGGTACCGGAACGCTTTTTGCTCCAACCGATGCGGCCTTCTTGGCGTATGCAGATGCCAACGATTTGAGCATCATCGATATCGTTTACAACCCAGATTTCATGGACGCCTTGCTTCGTCATTCCATCGGCGCAGCCGCCATGATGAGTGAAGACTTATTGGCTGCGGGCAGTGTGCTTGCGGATTCGGGTGATGAGTTGTTCATAACGGCATCCGACGAGTCTGTGTACGTGAATACGGCGGAGGTAACCAATGCGGATAACCTGACCCAAAATGGCTTGGTGCATGTGGTAAACGAAGTCATCATGCCGGCTTACTTCTTGTCGGATGCAATTGAGGATGCGGGCCTGACCCTTTTGGATACTCTGCTGACGCTGACAGGCATCATGGATGAATTGAGTGTGCCAGCGAATTATACGGTTTTTGCGCCTACGGATTCGGCGATCACGGCGTTTTTAGAGGCCGAAGATTTGACCTTGGATGAACTGCTATTGGATGAAGATGGACTGGCGGAAGGATTGCTGCTCCATGTGGTAGACCAACTTCTGGGATCAGGAGATCTGCAGGATGGAGATTTGTTGATGACGCTTGCTGGTGATCCGGTTTTGGTGGGGGTGTCTGAGGAGTCGGTCACTGTTGGTGGAGCCGTAGTTGTGGAAGCAGACATTGCAGTCGATAATGGAATCTTGCATCTGATGGGGGCTGTGCTCTCGCCCTACATTGAAGGCTGTACGGATGAAGAAGCGTGCAATTACGACGACGACGCGACCGTAGACGATGGCAGTTGCTACCAACTTGAAGTCACCACCTCGACCGTTGACAACGTATGCGTTGGCGGTGCGGATGGGGTCATATATGTGGAAGTCACCAATGCGCCCGATGCGATACTTCTCGGTGATTACCAAGGACAGCAGGTATTCGAAAGCGAGGACGGGGTCTTTTCAGGCTTGCTTTCCGGCACGTACGTGATCCACGTTGAAGACACCGCAGGGTGTACCACCGCGGTAGCGGTTGACATCAATGATCCGAACAGTTCAGCATTGACCGTGACGGTCAGCTCAACCCCAGATAACGGCTCCGGGAACGGCAACGTGATAGCGGTTCCCAGCGGCGGCGTTCCGCCCTATACCGTCACATGGTACGATGAAGGCATGAACGAATCCGGGGACGTTTACCTACCAGCTGGGACCTACACCGTTGTGGTTACGGATGAATTGGGCTGCAGCATTGAGGCCACCGTAACAGTGGAATCCAGCGTTGACATTGCCGACGTTGATTCAGGCTCATGGGTCCTCTACCCCAATCCAACGCGCGGCACGATTGAAATCAATAATCTCCCGCAGCATTGGACATCGCTTCACGTCATCGACGTGGCCGGCCGCGAAATGTTGGCCCTACAGCCTTCGGCAACGGCAACAGTCCAATGGGACACTTCCGCTTGGCCGGTTGGCGCGTATTTCGTTCAGGTGGTCGGTCAGGCGGGCATGTTCACCAAGCGATTCTCCGTGGTGCGTTGATCAAATTCTAACCCTTAATTCATAATTCATGAGAACTTTATTTGCTTTGGCCATGTGCATGGTCTTTGTCGGTGCTTCGGCGCAGAAGAAAAAAGAAAACGGAGCGGTTTTCAGCAAACATCCTGCGATTAAAATGGTCCAAGATCTGAACGAGGCATTTGTGGCAGGAGATTCTGCAGCGTTGGCCGACTTGTTGGATGATGAGTTCAAACTGTTTGATGCCCTGTCGTCAAACAAAGACCAGGAAGGGACCACGAAAGCTCAATTCATTGGTCAAGCGCGATGGTGGTCGAAGAACATCAAGTACCTGAGCATCACGCAGGATGAACCGGCATACCCCGATGCTATTGAGTATACGGAGGGAGGACAAGTTTGGGTGCAATGCTGGGACCGGATTTACGGAATGAATGCTCAAACAGGCGTAGAGTTCGACATGCCAAACCACCGTCTGTACATGCTAAACGAAGCAGGCGATAAGATTGCCTTGGCATTCGACTATACCGATCGTCGCAACTACCGCAAGATGTGGGATGCCTGGCCAACACGTGATCGCGAAAACGGCACCATTTACATGAACCACGAAAACATCAACACCGTTCGGAAGATGATGTATTCGTTTTTGAATGGCGATTTGGAAACGAGTTATAGCTACTTCACTGAGGATGCTCAATTCAACGATATGAACCGCGCGGAGCCATATGGCATGGAGGAAAACAAGGCGGGAGACGTTGAATTTCTGGCCAATTGGGAGCTGATTGCATTTGATGAGCGCGGCTACCCAGATTACATGGAATACGATTGGCTGGAGGCGCGTGTGGTTCAGTCTTGGTGGAATATTCGGCTCAAAAAGAAAGGCGACAAGGACGCCGAGGAGGTAGTCGTTCGGATGTTGCGCATGGACGACTTCAATGCCGAAGGCAAAATCACGAGCAGCGATTTGTACTACAATGCCGCGTTGTTAGCGGATTAATTTCTTACCAATTATTGTAGTGAGCCCCTCGGTTTTCCGGGGGGCTTCTTCGTTTCTTTGGTTAAGTTTTTTCGGTTACGCCCATGATCCATTACAACCCCAAAAGCTGGTTCAGCCTCATTTTCCACGCCTACAACCGTCAGGTCATTCGCAAACTGCTGCCGGCGATGGCGGCGATGGGCGTTTTTACCGCTGCCATTTGCTACATCGAGTTGGAGGTGCTCCAAGAACCGATGGAGGTGAGCAACGTCGTGCACTCGATGTTGGGCTTTGTGCTGTCGTTGTTCCTTGTTTTTCGGACCAACACCGCCTACGACCGGTGGTGGGAAGGCCGGAAGCAATGGGGCGGGCTGGTGAACGTCTCGCGTACCCTGGCCATTCGCGTCCGGGAATTTTCGGATGACGCAGACGTACATGCGTTTTTCAAATCGGCTATACCGGGCTTTGTCAAAGCACTCCGCGACCATTTGCGCCCCAACCAACCTGGAGCACCCGTGCGGCCCAAAGCGGACGCCTTTGCTTCAGCTGAGCATGCTCCGAACGCCTGGGCGCAGAGCATGGAGCGGCAGTCGCTCGCAATGCTAAAAGCGGGTGAGCTCACGAACCAACAGCACTGGCTCATCGCCCAAAACCTAGAACGGATGGTGGACATCCTTGGCGCCTGCGAGCGCATCCTCAAGACGCCGGTGCCCTATAGCTACAGCATGTTCCTTAAGAAATTCATCTTCCTCTACGTGGTCACCTTGCCCATCGGATTCGTGGCGACGTTCGAGTGGTGGAGTGTGCCGGTGGTGATGTTGGTCTTTTACATCCTCGTCAGCGTGGAGCTCATCGCCGAGGAAATCGAGGACCCGTTCGGGGTAGATGAGAACGATTTGCCGCTGGACGGGCTGTGCGAAACCATTCAAGGCAACGTGGAAGAAATCTTGGGCCGAGACTAACCATATCTGCCATGAAAACCATCGACCTCAGCGACAAGTACGGATTGATTGACGCCCAATGGACCCCACACGTGGTGGCCGAGCTGAATGGTCAACAAGTCAAGTTGGCGAAGATTGAAGGGGAGTTTGTTTGGCATGCGCATGACAAGGAAGATGAACTGTTTTATGTCGTGCAGGGGGCGCTGGAGATGCGGTTTCGTGATTCGGTTCAGCATGTAGGGCCCGGCCAGATGATTGTGGTACCGGCGGGCGTTGAGCACTGCCCAGTAGCGGCGCCTGACACGTGGATCATGCTCGTGGAGCCGGCTTCGACCGACCATACAGGAGGAGTCGACACCCCGCTGCGCGTAGATAGCTGCGCGCGCATCTGAACCCACAAAAAAAGGCCGCACGAGGCGGCCTTTCTGTTTCAGGTTTAGGTGCTTATTCACACGCGCCGCATGCATTAAAGCATACGGTCGGGAGCTCGGTGTCTGATTCTACAAGTGCCAAGCGGTTGGTGTATTCACCGGTGGTCTTGGTGCAGGCTGATCCAGGTTCAAACATTTCCTGCAAATCCACGCCACCGTCCAAGGTGAACTTGTACTCCATCTCGCCTTCGGTAGCACTCACCGTGGCCGTGTAGACGCCATCGCCGTCTTCATCGGTCATTTCCGTGCATGATGGACACCAGTTGTTGAACAATCCGTACGCATTGACGCTGGTGTACTCGCCTTCATAGCCGGTCATATCTACCGAAAGGGTGACGGAGCGATTGACACCACTGCGTTCTTCGTGGGTGTAAATCTTCGAGTAACGGATCTTACCGTCTATGATGCGAACGTTGGCGTGCCGGTCCATGAAGGTGGTTGTATCACCTTGTACGGACGTGAACTCGTAGCCAGCAAGGAGCCAGTCTCCGGTATCCGGTGTGCCGTCCTCTTCATGGTATTGAATCGGAACGCACCAGATGGCGTTCATCGCTACGTCAGCCACTTCAAACCAAGCGGAGATGCGTTGCTCAAATTCTGCTATGCCATTGATTTGTTCCGTTGGGCTTAACTCAATGTAGATGGAATCATGCGCGAGGCTCAGGAGTCCATCGAGGTTTTCGGCATCGAAATGGGTCGTCCATTGCTGCCAGACTTCCGCTGATGCGGCATCTCCAATGTTCCAGACGTCCGCTCGTCCCCAGGCGTAGCCGGCATTATCTTTTCCTGCGGAATCCCCCGCTCCCTCAGGACCGGTGCATCCGATGAACAGCAACGCCGGTAGGGCAATTGCGATGTAGAGTTGCTTGAGTGCGTTCATTTTTATTTGCCTTTGAGGTAAGCAAACAGTGCCAATCCAAACGCCAATACATCAGGCGCGGCCATTTCCGCACTGAATTGGATGGTGTCTTGGTTGTTGAACACACCGAAGAACACGCCGAGCAACACGCCCGTCGCAATGACGTAGGCGAGCAAGAGCTGTTTGGCGGTCTCTATGGCGCATGATCGGGCGAAGATGAGCAACAGGCCGATCATGAGGAGAGCCGGGGCGAGGCCATAATGGAACATCGTGCCCATCTCGAGCATTTCTGGAGATGATGCGGCCTTCTCAGCGCCGACAAGTGCTTCGCCCATGGTGCCCGGCATGACGAGCATAAGAACGCCCATCAGTGTGTTGTAGGCACCGAGGATGGTGAGTGCAAGTTTAGTTTTCATTTTTAACTAAGGGTTTGAAATTTATGTCTTCGTTATTCCGCCTTTGGCCACCATCCCAATGCGCATGAGCATAATGACTGCCAAAATGCCGTGGAAGACGGCTAGGATTTGCGGAAGGCCTTCTACAGCGAGTACGAGCCAAACCGCTGTAGCGTTGATGAGCAGGACGGTCGTGGTCACGCGTAAGGCTAGGGTTTTGACCGCTTCATCTGAGAAATTCACCGCTTCGGGAACCACCGGGTACATGAGAATGGTTTGGCAGGCGAACATGCCGATGGAGATGATCTCAAGTGCACCGCCTTCTCCGGAGAGCATCCCGAGGAGGTTAAAGGTCATGACCATGCCTCCGAATAGGAAGTAACCTAAACGAACGTAAAATCCTTTTTTAGTTGCCACGCCAATGACAGCGAGCAATGTGAAGATACCGGCTAAAACGACCGGTATGAGCATCTCATTTTCCATCAAGTAGTCTTGTGCCTTGCGGCGGGTTAGTGGCCTCAAATTAGTGGCAAACGCCTTGCACACGGGGGCGTGGTGAGGGGACTATTAACACCGCTTTGTGATTTGCATCACGAAGCGCACAATTTGTGTGCGTTGGGTTACTGTAGACCTTGTGCTGCTCATCGACCTTTGTCGAAATTGAAGAGCATGGCAAGTTTCAAGGAATTGGTGAATGGCGAGGTGCCGGTGTTGGTGGATGTGTATGCCGATTGGTGTGGCCCGTGCCAAGCCATGGGTCCAGAGCTGGAAAAGCTGACGGCGAATGTCGATGGCAAAGCGAAAGTGCTGAAAGTCAACCTCGACCGCAACCAGCCGTTGGCGGAGGCCTATGGCATCCGCAGCGTCCCCACGCTGATGATTTTCAAAGGCGGTAAATTGGTATGGAAGCAAAGCGGTTTTCAAACCGCAATGCAAATGGAAGCGGCCCTCAAACCCTTCGTTTAAAGATGGTTACCTTGGGGGCATGAAACACCCCGTTGCTTTTTCTTTCGCCACAGCCTCAGTTGCTGCTGTTCTTTTTTTCGCGTGCAATCCGCCTGCATCGGATGCCTCGGCCACGTTTGAAGCCAATGCGGCAACCATCGCCCAGGTCTTCGCAGATTTTGAGGCCGAGAGCGATGACTTTTTTACCCACTTCAATGAGGATGCCATTTGGCGTGGTACAGGCCTAAATGCCCCTGATACTGTGACCTTGGAGCAAGTGACGGCCAAATACCAAGCCGCCTGGGCCAAGTACGATTACGAGCTGATTTCACCCACCAATTTCCTCCCTGGCGTCAACCCCCAGACCAAAGCGGTGGACGGCTCCGTGCGCGGTTATTTCGAATGGAACATCAGCAAGGCGGCGACGGATTCTACGGAAGTGAAGTCGGTGCGTGTGAAGGTGTATGAATCGTTCGATTTCAACTCCGAAGGAGAGATTATGTACACCCAGGTATACGGGAACTTGATGGCAGGGTACGCCTACCTTGACGAATAGGCCGTCACCCCATCAACAATCGGATCAGGCGTCGCTTCGCTACCGGTAAGGTCGTTTGATGCAATGGAAAAGTGTAGCTGACCCGAGCCAAGAAGACGGCTGGGTTGGGCGATTCGGGGAACTGCCGGGCCAAGCGGACTTTCATTTGCTCGAAGGTCTCTGTCCATGATTTTTTGAGCTGTTCAACGGGTTTCAATGCGAGCTGAACGTGCTGTTCACCGTTGAGCAAGATGCGGGACTTGGCGTACCGGTAGTTGTTAACTTCTCTCTGGTCTTCATCATAGACGAACAAGTACCCCTCGTCGCGGTAAAGCGGTTGAATGCCGATGGGCTCGAGCTCGAGGTGCTCTTCAACGATGTCATAGAGGTTTCTTCCGGTGGTCAGTGCCTTTTCAATCTGCGGGAGTGAAAACGCCAGCAATTCATCGAGGTACTGCTGCAGTTCGGGATGGGCGTTGA
>Ga0181576_10002836_pt1 | contig 12864 bp, 14 predicted proteins | sample 101ome_22_FD_132464 | JGI IMG/M metagenome (GOLD analysis project Ga0181576, IMG submission 132464) | Coastal salt marsh microbial communities from the Groves Creek Marsh, Skidaway Island, Georgia - 101412BT metaG (megahit assembly) | ecosystem: Environmental > Aquatic > Marine > Intertidal...
CTATCAGCTGATTTTGGAAAATTAAATGATGAAGTAAAAGCGATTTGTGATGGGGGTTGTGATTTAGTTCATGTTGATGTAATGGATGGACATTTTGTTCCAAATCTAACTATTGGTCCTGTTGTTGTAAATAGTGTATCTAAGGTTGCTACAAAAGGGCTTGATATACATTTAATGGTAGAGAACAATACATTTTTTGTTGAACTTTTTGCACCCATACAGCCTGAATTTATCTCTTTTCATATTGAGGAGGAGAAACATCCTCATAGATTAATTCAAAAAATAAAAAGTTATAAAATAAAACCTGCTATTGTACTAAACCCTCATACTCCACCTGAGAGTATTGAATTTTTATTAAAAGATTTAGATATGGTTCTTTTAATGAGTGTAAACCCAGGATTTGGTGGACAAAGTTTTATAGATTCAGTTATACCAAAAGCAAAACGTCTTAAAAAACTAATTAAAAAACATAATCCAAACTGTTTAATTGAGGTTGATGGTGGAGTTAGTGATAAAAATATACAAGAACTAAAAGATGCTGGTGTAGATGTTGTTGTTGCTGGGTCTTATGTATATAAAAATAAAAATGGTGTTGAATATGCCATAAAAAGCTTACAAATATGAGAGTTAAAATTTGTGGAATAACTAATCTTGAAGATGCACTCTTAGCAATTGATGCTGGAGCAGATGCTTTAGGATTTGTATTTTATGAAAAATCTCCACGCTATATATCTTTAAATGAGTGTGCAAAAATAATTGAAAAACTTCCACCATTTATAGAAAAAGTTGGACTTTTTGTAAATAACACACCTCAAGAGATAAATAACATGTTCATTGAATCAAAGATAACACTTGCACAAATCCATTTTGATGTAAATGAAGATTTTTTATCTCAACTAAATATACCTTTTATTCCAGTTATTAGAGCTAATAAAAAAGAGGATATTGATAAGTTCTCTAATTATTATAGAATAATAGATGCTATGAGTGAGCAATATGGTGGAAGTGGCAAGCGTTTAAATTTAGAGTGGTTTAAAGAGCGTGATAACCATAAAATTATAATAGCTGGTGGATTAACTCCTAATAATATTCATGAAATTAAAAATTTTGATTTTTATGGTGTTGATGTAAGTAGTGGAACAGAAGAGTTCAAGGGGAAAAAATCACCCCAAAAAGTGATAGATTTTATAAAAATAGCGAAGAGATGATTGATATTACACAAAGAGTTTTAAATAAACTAATCCAAAAAGGGATACATAAAAATAATTTTTTTAATTTAATTGATGCTGAATTTGACAAGAATACAACTATTGATATTTTACAAGCTCAAGGTCTTCCAATAATTGAAAATAATAATATTTTGTCTTTAAAAACTTCTAATATTAAAATAGATGAAGCAGAGTTTTCTATTTTTGATATTGAAACAAATGGCTCAAAACCTAGCAAAGATCAAATTATTGAGATTGGTATTGTTAAATTTAAAAACAACACTATTATAGATGTTTACGAATCTTTAGTTCACGCAAATTATCTTCCAAAAAATATTGCAAAAATTACATCTATATCTTTAGAAGATTTACAAAAAGCACCAAAATTATCTACAGTTATTCAAGAAGTTAAAAGTTTTATACAAGATACTACACTCATTGCACACAATGCAAAATTTGATTATAAATTCTTATCTGAGATGATGAAGCAAAATAACTTAGGACAACTTCATAATAGACATTTTTGTAGTATTGACTTAGCTGAAAGAACAATACAAAGCAAAAAATATGGATTACAATATCTAAATGATACACTAAATCTTCATTCAGATGCAACCCATCACAGAGCATTATCAGATGCAATAACTACAACAGAACTTTTTAAAATAATATTACAAAATCTACCAAAAGATATAAAAAGTGTTGAAGATTTAATACTTTTCTCAAAACAAGGAAAAAGATTAAAATATAGAGATGAGAATAAAGAAGAGAGGGGAGATTAACTAACCTCTTCTTTCTCTTCAAAAGAACCTAAACTTACTAATTTATCGTATCGTTTTTGCATACGCTCTTGGCTTGAAAGTTTTGATAACTCCTCAATTTGTGATAAGAAATAATCACCAAGAGCTTTTGCTGCGTTCTCTTTATCACGATGTGCACCAATCAATGGCTCACTAATAACATCATCAACAAGTCCTAACTCTATCAAATCACTACTTGTAATTTTTAATGCTTTTGTTGCTGTTTCTACTTTACTAGGATCATTCCAAAGAATTGCAGCACAACCCTCAGGAGAGATAACAGAAAAAACTGAATATCTCATCATTGCTAATTTATCAGCTACACCAATAGCTAATGCTCCACCAGAGCCACCCTCACCAATTACTACTGAAACTGTAGGTGTGTCAAGTTCTGAAAACTCAAGTAAATTTCTAGCAATTGCTTCACTTTGATTACGTTCTTCTGCACCAAGCCCTGGATATGCACCTGGAGTGTCTATTAACATCAAAATTGGAACACCAAACTTTTCTGCCATTTTAGCAGCACGCAGTGCTTTTCTATAACCCTCAGGGTTTGGCATACCAAAATTACGTTTCAATTTAAACTTAGTCCCACGCCCTTTTTGTTCACCAATAACCATAGTTTTTTGACCACCAATATATCCTAAGTAACAAACAATTGCTTGATCATCTGCAAAATGTCTATCACCATGAATCTCATAGGCATCAGTCATTAATAAACGGATATAATCTAGTGCATAAGGTCTATCAACATGACGTGCCAATTGCAACTGTTGATAAGCACTTAAATTACTATATGTTTTTTGTACCTCTTTTTCAAGGTCTTTTTTGATAATCTCTACTGCATGTGCATCATGTCGCACTTCAGCAGATAGTATCTCCTCTTGTATTGTTTGAATCTTTTTTTCAAAATCAAGATAGGTCGCCATTTATTCTACCTTTTTAAAAATTAATACTCCATTGGTCCCACCAAATCCAAAAGAGTTACTCATTGCAATATTAATATCTGCTTTTCTTGCTTCATTTGGAACATAATCTAAATCACATACAGGGTCTGGCGTAGTATAATTAATAGTTGGAGGTATAACACTATCGCGCATTGACATTAAACAAACAACTGCTTCAATTGCACCAGCAGCACCTAAACAATGTCCAATTTGTCCTTTAATAGAACTTACAGGAGGACAATTCTCTTTACCACCAAATGCTTCTTTAAGAGCAGATGTTTCATTTTTATCATTTGCAGGTGTTGATGTTCCATGTGCATTTACATAATCTATTTTTAAATCTTCACCTTGTGATTTTTTTGCCATAGAGATTGCAGCTTTCATAGCACGAAGTGGTCCATGTTGTGCTGGAGATGTGATATGACTTGCATCACCACTTTCACCAAAACCTATAACTTCACCATAAATTTTTGCACCTCTTGCTTTAGCACTTTCATAATCTTCTAAGATTAAAGCACCAGCACCCTCACCCATTACAAATCCATTTCTATCAGCATCAAATGGACGAGATGCTTCTTTTGGATTTTCATTATTAGTTGAGAGTGCTTTCATAGATGCAAATCCACCAATACCAGCTGTACAAATAGCAGATTCTGCACCAATAACCATCATTTTATCAGCACCATCTAACATTATTGTTTTAACTGCTTCACTAACTGCATGAGTACCAGCAGCACAAGCTGTAACAGATGATAAATTTGGTCCTCTTAAACCATGTTCAATTGAAACAAAGCCACCTAACATATTAATTAAAGATGATGGAATAAAAAAAGGAGAGATTCTTCTTGGACCTCTATTTTCAGCAACAATAGAGTTAGCCTCAATATTTGGTAAACCACCAATACCAGCAGCAGAGCTAACACCAAAACGATCCATATCAATTGATTCTAAATCAAGATTTGCATCTTCCATTGCTTCTTGTGCTGCTTTTAATCCTAATTGGATAAAACGATCTGCTTTTTTTACCTCTTTAGGATTCATTACTGTTTTAGGATCAAAATCTTTTACTTCTCCTGCAATTTGAACAGACAATTGTGATGGATCAAACAAAGTTACCGTATCTATACCACATTTACCATCTAGCATTGCTTGAAAAGAACTCTCTTTATCGTTTCCTAACGCATTAATCATTCCTAAACCAGTTACTACAACTCTTTTCACATCTTCTCCTTCATTTGTTGATCAAAGATCTAAAAATAGATCCTTGATTTTACTTTTTGTTTTCAATATAGTTAATGACATCTTGAAGTGTAGCAATTCCTTCTGCATCTTCATCTGGAATCTCAATATCAAATTTTTCTTCCAATGCCATAACTAGCTCTACAACATCTAAACTATCTGCACCTAAATCTTCAACAAACTTAGCTGATTCAGTTACTTCATCTGCATTCACATTCAATTGTTCTACTACAACCTCTTTAATCTCATCGATTAGTGCCATATATTATCCTTGATTATAAAATTAACACTAAATTGTAACACAATAATCTTAAATTTTGCGTTATCATTATAAATAATTGAAATAAATTTATCAATTTATCCAATTAATGTTACATATGCATACCGCCATTTACTTTTAAAACCTCACCAGTTATATAACTTGAATGATCACTTAACAAAAATGCAACAGCATCTGCTACCTCTTTTGCATCACCAAATCTTGATAATGGGATATTTGAGATAAATTGATCTTTAATATCATCTTTTAATACATCTGTCATAGCAGTTTGAATAAATCCTGGGGTTACACAATTAAAACGAACTCCACGAGCTGCACCCTCTTTTGCAAAAGATTTAGTCATTGCAATCATTCCACCTTTACTTGCTGTATAATTTGTTTGTCCAGCATTTCCAGTTTCAGCTACAATTGATGCAATATTTACAACTGCACCAAATTTTTTCTTACTCATAACTTTTATAGCTTCACGACTACCAATAAATGAAGATGTCAGATTTGCATTAATTACACTCATAAAATCATCTAACTTCATACGCATTGCAAGTTTATCATTTGTAACACCAGCATTATTAACTAAGTAGCTAAGTTCACCATCACTATCAATAATAGTTTTAATAGCACTAACATATGCTCCTTCATCACTTACATCAAAACCAATAACTGCTGCAACTCCACCATTTGCCTCAATCTCTTCTTTAATTGCATCAGCATCACTTGCACTAGAGCGATAGTTTATCCAAACTTTTAAACCCATACTAGCTAAAACTTTTGCAATTTGTGCGCCTATACCTTTACTTGAACCTGTTACTAAAACATTTTTACCTGAAAATTTCATATATTACCTTATTATAAATTTTATATTAATGGATGATCCATCTGGGATGGAATATCAATTCCCATTAATTTTAATACTGTGGGTGCAATATTATTTAAACCACCACTTTGAACTTTATCTACACCTTTTGCATCTACAAAACACCAAACATCTCCTACTGTATGATTAGTTAAAATATTTCCATCACTATCTTTCATAGCCTCACAATTTCCATGGTCTGAAGTTAAAACAATTGAATAATCTTTATCTTTTGCTTTTTGCCATATACGTTCTAATTGCTCATCTACTACTTCAACTGCCCTAACCGCTGCTTCAAAATTACCAGTATGCCCAACCATATCACCATTAGCAAAATTTACAACAATAAAGTCAGTTTCAGAGTCAATACCATCAATAACTGCATCTGCTACCTCTTTTGCACTCATTTGAGGTTTTAAATCATAAGTTTTTACATCTGGACTTGGAATTAAAACACGAGTTTCATTCTTAACTGGTGTTTCAACTCCACCATTTAAAAAGAATGTTACATGAGCATATTTTTCTGTTTCAGCTGTATGTAATTGAGTAAGACCTGCATTTGCTACAACCTCAGCTAATGTATTTTTTGGTGCCTCTTTTGTAAATAAAACATCATAAGGAAATGATTGGTCATATTGAGTAATTGTAGCAATATTTGTTTTAATAAAATCTCTTTTAAAACCATTAAAACTTTTATCACCAATTGCACTTACAATCTCTCTCATTCTATCACTTCTAAAATTAAAAGTTAAAATTGCATCATTCTCTTTTATACCATCATACCCCTCAAATGCAGTTGGAAGAATAAACTCATCTGTAATATCTTTAGAATAAGATTGATCAACATATTTATTTGGTGTTAAAATTGTATTTGGCATAGCTTTTACTATTGCATTGTAACCTTTTTGGACACGATCCCATCTATTATCTCTATCCATTGTATAAAAACGACCACCAATAGTTGCAATTTTACAATTATCATCAATTAAAGAGCTTATACTATTTAAATAATTTTTAGCTGATGTTGGTGATACATCACGACCATCTGTAATAAGATGTAATAAAACCATCTTACCCTCTTTTTTTGCTAAACTTGCGATACCTTTTAGATGTTCAATATGAGAATGTACACCACCATCACTTAATAAACCAATAAGGTGTAATCTATCGCTTTGTGATAAAAGTTTTTTAAATGCTTGATTTTCAATAAAGCTATTCTCTTGTAAACTTAAAGATATTTTTACTAAATCTTGATATAAAACCCTACCTGAACCAATTGTCATATGCCCAACTTCACTATTTCCCATTTGACCATTTGGCAAACCAACACTTAAACCATAAGTCTCAATTAAAGAGTGGGGAATCTCTTTGAATAGCTTATTATAATGTGGTTTTTTAGCCTGATAGAATGCATTAAATTCAATATTTTTGTCATATCCAATTCCATCTGTTATTATTAATAACGATTTTTGTTTCATATTTTTTTACTTTTTACTCTAATTTTATTGAAATTTTATTATAATATCAAATTAAATTCAAGAAAATGTAAACAATCTATAATTTTTTGAAAATTTTATACTTAGAAGAACAATTTAATGCTTTATGGTTTATACAGACATTTTGATATCAATCTATTTCAATATATTACAGTTCGTGCAGGTATAGCTTTTTTAATTGCACTTTTTTTAACACTTTGGTTATTACCAAAATTTATAAAATGGGCTAAACAAAAAGATTTAAATCAACCAATATATAACTTAGCACCAAATTCTCATCAAAAAAAAGTAAAAACACCAACAATGGGTGGAGTTATTTTTATTTTTACCACTCTTATTGCAACACTACTTACTGCAAAACTAAACAATATATATGTTATAGGTGGGATAGCCACTCTTTTTTTATTTTCATATATTGGATATAAAGATGATAGCTCAAAAATATTTTATAGTAAAAATGATTCAGGACTTACTCCAAAAACAAAACTACTACTTCAACTTATATTTAGTTTTGCTATAACTCTTTTTTTATATTTTTACGCTTTACATGATACAAGTTTATATGTACCATTTTTTAAAAATCCTGTAATTGATATGAATTTTATAGTTTTATTTTTTTGGCCTTTAGTTATTATTGCTACTAGTAATGCTGTTAATTTAACAGATGGACTTGATGGGCTTGCTACAGTGCCATCTATTTTTGCATTAGTATCTCTTGGTGCATTTGCGTATATCACAGGAAATGCAATAATTAGTACTTATTTACTAATGCCAAAAATTATTGATGTTGGAGAAACAGTTATTATTGCAGCTGCTTTATCTGGTGCATTAATTGGATTTTTATGGTTTAATGCTCACCCTGCTGAAGTGTTTATGGGAGATAGTGGAAGTTTAGCAATAGGAGCGTTTTTAGGATATATGGCAATTTTATCAAAAAATGAGATTCTATTGATTTTAATAGGATTTATTTTTGTGTTAGAAACACTATCTGTAATGTTACAAGTTGGAAGTTTTAAACTAACCAAAAAAAGAATCTTTTTAATGGCACCAATACACCACCATTTTGAGATGAAAAATTGGGCAGAAAATAAAATCATTGTACGTTTTTGGCTAGTTGCTATGTTATCAAATATCGTAGCACTTTTAACAATAAAATTTCGTTAAAAAGATTAATTTATAAAAATATGAGTTTTAAACCTTGTAAATCTGAAAAAACTTGTTTTTAGTAGATTTAGTGGATTTGCCCATGCCACTGACTTTACTCATTAAGTACGTAAAGTTATAGTAAGTTACCATATTTATAATAAGCAGCACATGCACCCTCACTACTAACCATACAACTACCAATTGGAGTATTTGGTTTACATGCACTACCAAAAATGGTACACTCTGTTGGTTTTGCCATTCCTCTTAATATATCACCACAAATACATAATTTATGGTCATCAATTTTATCATTTGGTAAAATATCCTTATATATTATTTCAGCGTCTAAATTAGAATATTCAGATTTTAATTTTAAGGCACTTTTTGGCATATCTCCCAAACCTCTCCATCTAAAAAAATCTCTTTTTTCAAAATATTTATCATTCATAGCTTGAGCATTTACATTTCCTTGATGTGTAACTGCACGTTTATATTGAATTTGTAGTTTAGACTCATTTTCTAAAAACTGCTTAACAATCATACTAATTGATTCCATAACATCAACAGGCTCAAAACCGCCAACTACAACAGGAATATTATATTTTGATGGGAATATATCATATATTTGACTTCCAGCAATTACACTTACATGGCTTGGTCCTAAAAATGCATCAATTTTATGTTTTGAATCTTTATTATCAATTAAAATTTCCATCACTTCAGGAACTGTAACATGATTAATATGAAATAGTATATTTGGTATTTTATCTTGGATAACTTTTTGAATTAATGCCGCACTCATTGGGGTTGTAGTTTCAAATCCAATTGCAAAAAATATTATTTTTTTATCTGGATTTTCACGTGCTATTTTTATACTCTCTAAAGGTGAATATACAAAACGAACATCAGCACCTTTTGCTCTTGCTTGTTGTAAACTTCCATGACTACCTGGAACTTTAATCATATCACCTAGAGTAACCAAAATAGTATCATCTTGCATAGCTAAAACATAAGCATGATCTATACGCTCTTTTGGCATAATACATACAGGGCATCCAGGACCATGAATAAATCCAACATTATCAGGCATAAGTTGGGGAAGTCCATACTTCATTATTGTATGAGTATGTCCTCCACAAACCTCCATAATATTGATTGGATGTTTTAGTTTTTTGGCATCCTCTTGAATAATTTTAGCAAAAGCTTGAATAGTTTTACTATCTCTAAAATTATCATAAAGGTTTTTAAGTTCGATTTTCACAGTTATCATCCTCTAAAATCGTTCTTTGCCTCTCCTCTTCATCCATTTTATCTAGTATATCTTTATATGTTTGAAGTGATAAAATAGCTTCATCTTCACTAATTTTATTCATAACAAATCCAATATGAAGTAAAACATAATCACCAATCTTAACATCACCATCTTCCATCATCATTAAACTAGCATCTCGTTGTACGCCCATAGTATCAACAGTACAACTTTGATTTTCATCATCAACAGCAACAACTTTACTAGGAATGGATAAACACATATTTTTATCTCCTCATTTTACGTTTAAATTCAATCCAATCAGCTACAGCTTTAATAGAATCAATATCATTAATATTTATCTCTAAAATATCTACATTTGGTTTTAATCTTCTTGCTTCTTTTTTCTCATGTTCAATATCATATTTAAAATATGGTAATAAATCTGTTTTTGTAATTAAAACTAAATCTGCTTGTCTAAACATAACAGGGTATTTTGCAATTTTATCCTCACCCTCTGGAATAGATACTAATACTATATTAAGATGAGTTCCAACATCATAACTTGCAGGGCAAACCAAATTTCCAACATTCTCGACAAAGCAAACATCTAAATTGGCAAGTGGCATATGATGAAGTCCATCATGCACCATAAAAGCATCTAAATGACATGCTGAACCTGTTTGAATTTGAGAAGCGGGGATACCTTTTGCCTTAATTCTATCTGCATCTTTATTTGTTTCTAAATCACCCTCAACCACACCAAACTTAAAATCAGCAACATCTGATAAATACTCAAGTAGCGTAGTTTTACCACTACCAGGACTACTCATAATATTTATACCTAAGACTCCATTCTTATCAAAATGGGAGCGATTATGCTCTGCTTCATGATCATTTTTATCCAAGATTTTTTTAATAACACTAACTGTTTTAGTATCATTTAATTGAGGATTATGATGTAACTCTTCATGAGCTTTTTGATGATTATTTGATTGATTATGAGTATGTATATGTTCATCTGTTGTAATACTGCAACCACAATCTTGACACATTTTTAATCCTTTATTTAAATATTAACCTGAGTTTGTAATTTATCTTCATTAGTTAGATTTGGATTATATTTTAAAACTAATTTTTTTTCTGTTTCATTGATATACCACTCAACAAGACCTTCTATTGTAGATGATTTTTGTTTAAATGTTACCAAATCAACACTATCCATAGATACAAACATAAAGCTATTTTTAACTGGATTACTCATATTTATTAGTGTTGCAACAAACCAAATCGCAGATATTATTGCAAGGGTTAATCCAAGATGCTCTTTACTTGTCTCTTGTAACATAAGTCCAGCCATTGTTCCACCAATAAATGTACCAAAATAAGCTAAAGTATTAGCAACACCTAACGCACTACCTTTTTGATGTACTTTTGCAAATTTAGTAATCATAGATTGAAGTAATGGCTCAAGCATATTAAATCCAATAAAAAACGAGATAGCTCCAATAATAAAAACTGTATCAGTTGAGGCATATCCCATAAATGCAAAAGATAGACCAAAAAATATTATTGAGATTAAAAACATCAATTTTGGTTTATTGTGTTTTTCTCCAAATACAGCAGCAGGTCCCATTGCTATTAGTCCAACTACCATTGCAGGGATATAAACTTTCCATAAATCTGTTTTTTCCCATCCAAATCCACCATTTTCAGGAGTTGCCAATAAAATTAGTGGGATCATAACAAATGCTATACTCATCATCCCTTTTTGTAATAATCCAGTTATACTTAATCCTAAAAGATTTTTATCTTTTAAAATATCTTTAATAGAACTTTTTTGATTATACATATGTCTAATTCTTGGTGGTGTAGGTACAAATTTTAGTAAAACAACCATAGATATAATAGCTAAAATTGAAGTTATCCAAAATAGTGTTTCTACGCCAAAATGTGCGCCAATAATTGGTCCTAATGCCATTGCAAGTGCAAAAGAAAGAGCAATTGAGCCACCCATCATTGCCATTGATTTTGCACGTTTTTCCTCTGGTACCATATCAGAAATCATAGCAGGTACAACAGAACAAATAGCTCCAGCACCTTGCAAGAATCGTCCAAACATCAACATATATATATTATCACTACTTGCACATATAATAGAGCCTACTAAAAATATTAGTAAACCAATAAGTATTGTGATTTTTCTTCCTATTTTATCACTCATTGAACCAAATGGAATTTGAAATATAGCTTGAGTTAGTGCATACCCTCCAACAATAATACCCACTAAAAGTGTGGTACTTCCCTCCATCTGCATAGCATATATTGACACAACAGGTAAAACTAAAAATAATCCTAAAAATCTAAGTGACAAAATCGCACTTAATGGTGCTATAGTTTTAAACATCTTTATCCTTTTTGAGATGATAATCTAAGTTGCATAAGCAATTCAAGTTGATATTATAATTAATAAACGTTATCTTAGAGTAAGAATCTATTTTTTTGACCTATATCAATATTTTAATTGTATATATCTGATAAACTTACACTTTATAAGGAGTTTACAAAAAATGAATATTTTAGAATTTATGAAAGATGATCACCGCTCTTGTGATAATCAACTTACGGTTGCAGAGAATGCAATAATAAAAGGTGATATGAAAAGTGCAAAAAAAGAGTTTGATAGTTTTAAAAATCTAACATTACACCATTTTAAGATGGAAGAGGATATTCTTTTTCCTGTATTTGAGCAACGAACAGGTATTCAATCTGGACCAACTCAAGTTATGAGAATGGAACATACTCAAATGAAAGGTTTATTAGAGCGTATGGAAGTTGCTTTAAATGATAATAATAACGATCAGTTTTTAGGTGTTTTAGAATCTTTAATGATTTTATTACAACAACATAATATGAAAGAGGAGCAGATGTTATATCCATCTTGTGATAAAGTCTTAGGTGGTGATGCAAATTTAGTAATTGAAGAGATGAAAGGAATTTAATGGCAACAATTGAACTTGATGTAAGAGATCTTAAGCATCCAGAACCTTTTGAAAGAGTTATTAAGGCTTATTCTACATTAAAAGATGGTGATACAATTCATATGATTCATAGAAAAAAACCTTTACCACTTTTTGACTTTTTAAAAAATCAACCTCTAACTACATTTAGTTTTGAAGAGGATAATAATGGTATTTGGCATATATTTATCAATAAACTATCTAAAAGTGAATAGTTATTATGTTTGGTAATGGTTTAAGTCTTGAACAAGCTCCACCAATTAATGTAGTTTTACGGTTTTTTCTTGCTGTTCCTTTTTTTGGTATTATTTTTTCTAGTATGCTTATCTATTTTGGAAGTAATAGTTTAGTCCCACACTCATCTGAATCTTTAATTTTAATACATACATTTTTTTTAGGAATTATAACCATGAGTATGTTAGGAGCTATGTTTCAAATGTTACCAGTTCTTGCAGGAGTTGTTATAAAAACTAGTGTTTATAGCTCTAAGATACTTTATATACTTTTTTTAGCAATAATTTTTAGTTTGATTGGCTATTTTTTTAATTCTATGTATAGTATTGGAATTTTGACAATAAGTTTCATTATTATGTTATTTATATATATTGTTAATATTTTTATTTTTA
>Ga0181576_10002837_pt1 | contig 12862 bp, 8 predicted proteins | sample 101ome_22_FD_132464 | JGI IMG/M metagenome (GOLD analysis project Ga0181576, IMG submission 132464) | Coastal salt marsh microbial communities from the Groves Creek Marsh, Skidaway Island, Georgia - 101412BT metaG (megahit assembly) | ecosystem: Environmental > Aquatic > Marine > Intertidal zone...
CCCTTACCGTAAACCGCTTCATCTCTACGCTCGTCTTCGGGATGATCCACGAGCCACTGGTCGTAGGCCTTGAGAGCCTCGCTCCACTGCCCTTCCATTTCGAGAGATCTCGCCATGGAAAGTTCCACAAAGGGACGCGTTGCAAAGTGACCAAAGCGTTCAAGCATGGAGCCAAATAGTTCTCTTGCTTCGGAGGTTTTGCGCACATGCATCAGCTCCTGCCCAAGCAATAATTGGCTACGCTCTGCTATGGGACCCGTCGGGAAATGATGGAGGAGTTCACCCGCTGCCATAGAGGCGGCGGAAATGTTTTCAGCCAGGATGGCAGCTTTGAGGATCTGATAAAGTATTTGATCCAGTAGCTGAGCTCGAACCTGTATGTCCTCTGGATAGGTATCCAATAAGGACTGATACCATTCAAGCGCCTCCTCAGCCCGTCCAAGCTTCAGGCATATGTCACCAAGTTTGAACAGGCACTCAGCTTGTTCAAGCGAAGGAGGCAAGATGCCACGAGCCCTGTTGAACACATCAAAGGCGGATTCTGGAAGCCCTGACTGCCAAAGACACCACCCAAGGGCGTAACAGGCTCGCCCCAAGTAGGGTGACTGCGGATAAGTCTCCAGCATCTGTTCAAGGTATTTTCTCGCCACTGGAAGCCATTCAGTTTTCTCAGATGCTGGGTTCGTCAATGCCAAGGAATCGTCCCCAAAATATCGTTTCAGGTAGATTTCACCCAAGGAAAGCAAAACCACATCAAGGGATGCATCTGCTGGGACTTCACTTAGCATTTGCTCCAAGCGACCGATGACTTGATCAAGCTGGTCCAGCAGCAACCCCAATTCAACCTGCTTGAGCCGAGCTTCCCTGCGACGCTCTTGGCTGGCACCGGGATGCAGGTTCTGTTTGTAGGTATCCATGGCGGCCTGGTATTGACCATTGGCCTGCAGCACATCCCCTTTCAGAGCCACCGATTCAGCGATCCACTCAACCGAATCAATGCTACGTGCCCAGGCGAGCAGGCGCGTGGCACTCTGCCTGGCCTCCAGCAGTTTTTCCTCGGCCAGAAGAAGCTTGGTGAAGACAAACTCCCGCCTCCAGACAAGTTCATCACTTAGGGACCAGTCAGGCACTGCATCCAGCACGAGCCTGGCCTCCACATTATGCCCGAGTTTCAAGTGCGTTTCTGCTTGAAGCAATCGCCCCCTCAAACGAAGAAGCGTGGCCTTGGGGTCTCCAGTGGTTTCCAGCTGTCGTGAGGCCATTTGAAAAGGTGCTTCCTCCGCTGTCAGACGCTCCAAGGCTTTCTCATAGGCTCCTTGCCGGAAAAAAGCCCAGGCCTGGCGAAAAGCCTGGCCGAGTCGATGATCTGAACTTGGATGGTCGCGAAGCACCTGGTCTAAAGTCTGGGCTCCCCCCGACCAGTTACCTTTTTGGATCTGGGCTTCAGCCCTTGACCACAGGGCGTATTCGACGGCCTGTGGCAGTTGTTGGTGGTCGGGAAAGGCCTCAGCCCACTCATTGAAGCCGTCGCTAGCCTGATCATAAAAACCATCCTCAAAAAGCCGAAGGGCCGCATTGAACAGGGGCTCAGGTGCGGGCAGTTGGGGAGTAAGCGTGGGGATTTCCTCATCTTGCGGCAACGTTTCCTGAGCCCACAAAATAGGGTAACTATTGAGCGACAGAAAAAGGATCGTTAAGCAGATGGCATCGAGGGCGTAGATTTCCACGCCTCCTAAGCAAAATCCTCTGGTCAATGAATACCTCACAAATCGTCTAGCAACCATGCCTAGTCGAGCATGGTAAGACAAGCTCGGTTTATAGCGCTAAGAGGATTGGAGAGGGAGCTACTAGATCGATTTTGACTGGTCCATCCCCAAACATTCTGTAACGTAAATGTAACCTTGGGATGCAAATACACGTCCTTACCAATCAGCACTCATGAAAGTATCAAGAGCTCAAAAAATCTCAGGCTGGTTCAGCCAAACGGTGGTTGCCTTATGCTGTCTCACTTCCCTCAACGCGTTGGGGGCAGCTTTCAAAGCCTCGGACCTTTTTAAGCCCAATCACCTCATGGAAGTGGACATCACTATGTCTCCGGCTAACTGGGAGGCACTGAGGAGCGAAAGTGACCGATCCAACGGTGGGTTCGGTCGCATGTTTGGGGGTGCACCGTCCACCGAGAAGCGTTTTCATTATTTTCAGGGAGACATCACCATAGACGGAGTGCGGATCCCAACCGTCGGCTTAAGGACCAAAGGTTTTATCGGCTCACTCAACCCAAATCGCCCCTCCATCAAGGTTAAATTTGACGAATACGTGGATCAGGCTCCGATCGAAGGCCTGGACCGGTTGACCTTGAACAACAACAACCAGGACGGTTCCCTCTGCAGTCAGTTCCTGACCTATCACCTATTTAACAAAGTAGGCATACCGGCTCCGAGAGTTAGTTTTGCCAAGGTCACCGTCAACGGCGAATATCTCGGAGTTTACAGTCATGTGGAGTCAGTCCGAAGCCCCTTCCTCAACACCCACTTTGGCGATGACAGTGGCGAATTCTATGAGGGAACGATTGCTGATTTCTATCCTGGTGCGGTCAACAACATCGAAGCCAAGAATAAAAAGACGGAGAAAGACCGGAGTCGCGCTGCGGCTCTAGCTGCACTGCTTGAAAGCGAGTCTACCTTCGACCTGGCCAAGGTTGAGCAGGCTGTCAACGTCGATGCTTTCCTGCGATTCTGGGCCATGGAAAGTCTTCTTGGCTTCTGGGATGGATACACCAACAACCAAAATAACTATTTTGCGTATGCCAACCCTCAGGATGATCATCGTTTTCATTTCATGCCCTGGGGTGCTGATGGCGCCTTCAGCGAAGGCCGAGGGCCCTTTGGCCGCGGTGAGGAAAACAGTCCGGTATCTGTTTATTCGACTGGCATGCTCAACCATCGTCTCTATCAAGCTCAGGGCATCCCTGAAAGGTATCGGCAAACCATGTTGAGCATCCTCAAAGATGTATGGTCTGAAGAAGAGTTACTCAAGGAGGTGGATCGTATTCGGGCACTGACCAAAGATCATCTTCACGAAGAACAGCGACGCGGTGGCGGAGGCTTTGGCAGAGGGGGTTTTGGCAGAGGCAATGATAGCGATCCCTCTCAGGACGCCGCCGAACGCGGCGCCGAGCAACTCAAGCGCTTTGTTAACGACCGGCGAGCTCTGGTCGAGGCTGAACTGAATCAATGGCCTGTGGCAATTTCTGGTGAGCCTCGGATACCGAATTATTCTGTGAAAGTGGGTAAGATCAACGGTTCTTTCCTCACAGTCTGGCAGGGCGAACGAGTCGAGCAATTGAATGATCAAGGTAGTGCCAAACTAGAAATTACCCTCAACGACACCCAGATTGAGCTGGCAAACATGGCTGTGTTGGGACAGCCCGAGCAACCCATGCGCGGCTGGGGACGCGGGGGGCCTCCAGGTATGGGCGGTCGCAATGAAAATCGACCAGCCAACCCAACCCTGAGGTTTGAAGGTGTCGAGAAGGCAACAGGGAGATTGGTCACCATGGATCTGGTGATCGAGCAAGAGGCTTTTGCAGCAGGCAAAAAGAAGATTCCATTCAATGGCACATTGGGGCTGAACGACCCCAATCAGCAAGAGGAGGGTGGTTTTGATTTCAGGCGATTCATGGACCGAAAAAGTCTCCAAGGCAGCTTGAAACTCTCCCAGGCGGGCACTTTGGAAAACGACACGATCGAGGGCACACTCAAACTGGAAATCTGGGAAAACCGGGGTGGCTTTGGCCGCGGGCCAGGTGGAGGCGGACGCCCCGGAAGACGAGGCGGCCGATAAGGTAGGGCCAACTGGCAGATGATCCAGTCAATTGACTTCTAGCCAGTAGCCTGGATCATCCACCGCACGACGCTGTCACCAGGCTGATGTGATTTTTTTCATGGCCACAGCCCGTCAAAAACGCTAGGAGATGGTCATGTCAGCTCACAAAACCAGCGCAAAAGGCCTGTGCTCACATCCTGGAGAGACTCGGTTCATATTCCCCCAAAAATGGTTAGAATCGCCAAAATGGTTCATGATTCTAGCCCTTCTGGCGCCACTTGGCCTTCTTGGCCAAGAAGGTGATGGAGGGATTGACACGGGAGATACAGCCTGGATCCTGGTTTCCACCGCGTTGGTCTTGTTCATGAACATCCCAGGCTTGGCACTCTTCTATGCCGGGCTGGTCCGAAGCAAAAATGTGCTTTCAGTATTGATGCACTGCTTTGTACTCACGGCCACCATGACCCTCCTTTGGCTCGTTTGCGGTTATTCCCTTTCCTTCTCGACAACTGGCATGGAACAGGGTGTTACCAACCTCAGCTCTTTTATTGGATCACTCGATCTGGCGATGCTTAAGGGGGTGAGCGGAGACACCACCGAGGGAACCATCCCAAAATTGCTGCATTTTGCCTTCCAGATGACCTTTTTCATCATCACCCCTGCCCTCATGGTCGGGGCTTTCGTGGAGCGCATGAAGTTTTCATCAGTCCTTTGGTTTACCGCTCTGTGGAACCTAATTGTGTACACTCCAATTTGCCACATGGTGTGGGGCGGAGCAGGAGGTTATTTTGCTGATCGCGGGGTTCAGGACTTTGCCGGAGGTATCGTGGTTCATATCACTGCAGGTATTGGCGCGTTGGTGGCCTGCATCGTGCTCGGGCCTCGGAAAGGCTATCCCGGCGCGGTCATGATGCCCCACAATCTCCCTATGACGGTTACAGGTGCCGCCATGCTTTGGGTGGGCTGGTTTGGCTTCAACGGAGGCAGCGCTCTGGGTGCAAACGGCGGGGCCGCCTCCGCGTTGGTGGTCACCCAAATATCAGCGGCGGTAGCTACTTTGGTTTGGATGTTCATCGAGTGGATCAAACACGGCAAACCCAGTATGCTGGGAGCTGCTACCGGTGCGATTGCCGGCCTGGCAGCCATCACCCCAGCCTCTGGCACCGTGGGCCCGCTTGGGGCCTTGGCCATTGGCACGCTTTCAGGAGTCATCTGTTGGTATGCATCCACAGCCATCAAACAAAAACTAGGGTATGATGACTCACTCGATGTCTTCGGCGTGCACGGTGTCGGAGGCTTCATTGGAACCATCATGTTGGCGGTCTTCATGGCACCTGGTTTTGGCGGCGCCGGAGAGGCTGACTTCAGCATCTCCTCGCAGCTGGGTATTCAGCTTCATGCAGCGTTGATCACAGCCGTTTATACGGCCATTGCCACCTGGATCATCCTCAAAATCGTTGCAGCGATAACCGGTGGCCTACGCGTAGATGAACAAGAAGAAAACAGTGGTTTGGATCAATCCTACCATGGTGAAGAAGCTTACAACGACTAAAACAAATTGATGCATCCATGAAAAAAATCGAAGCCATCATCAAACCATTCAAAATCGATGAAGTCCGCGAAGCCCTCTCCGAAGTGGGAGTGGTAGGTATGTCTGTTTCCGAGGTCAAAGGATTCGGGCGTCAAAAAGGACACAAGGAGATCTATCGAGGGAGTGAGTACAACGTGGATTTCCTTCCAAAGGTGAAAATTGAAATGGTCCTCTCGGACGAAAAGGTGGAGGAAGTGATCGACGCCATTAGAAACGCCGCGAACACCGATAAAATCGGTGACGGCAAGATTTTTGTGGTACCCGTCGAGCAAGCGGTACGGATTCGCACCAACGAACGAGGCGAAGAAGCCGTGTAGCCAAAGCTTGACGCCGTTTGACTGTATTCAGGGGATGGTCCGAAAGGGCCGTCCCCTGTTTGTCTCCTCACTTATTATTTGGCTTCAATCCCGATGGACTTAAGGAAGGGCTGAATCGATCGCTTCCTTCCGAGGAATGACTCAATCAGCTCGTTGGCATCTCTGGAGCCGCCAGGCTCGTAGATATGTTGGCGCAGGCGTCTTGCTATCGCTTGATCGGCATAACCCTGATCAGATTCTTCAAAAACCGTGGCCATATCGGCGGCAATAGCATCGGCCCAGGCGTAGCCGTAATAACCAGCATCATAGCCCGTCAAGTGCCCGAAATAGGTGGCAAAGGTCGTTTCCTCAGGAACGGGCAGGAAGACATCACTGATTATCTGATTGGAAGCCTCTATCACATCAACAGCTTCTTCTGATGGATCCAGGGAATGCAGTTCCAGATCAAGGATACCAAAACTCAGCTGCCTTCGGTAGAAGGTGGCTATTGTCGCCAACCTTGCTTCCTTGAGACGATCCAAGATTTCCGATGGGATTTTTTTGCTAGGATCTCGATAATCAGCAGCAAAGCCATCCAGCTGTTCCTTATCCCATATCCAATTTTCAAGCATCTGACTGGGTGCCTCAACAAAGTCTCGAGGCACGCTGGTACCAGAAAACCGGGCATGTTTGGCTCGGGTCAAAATTGAATGCAGCGCGTGCCCGAATTCATGAAACAGGGTCTCGACTTCATTATGGGAAAGGAGGGAGGGACGTTCGTCTGTCGCTGCGGGAAAATTGCAGATCAACGCAACACAAGGACGTTGGTAGATACCATCGCTGAAGCCCTTACCCCCAATGAGCGTGAATTGGGCGAAGTGGTTGAACTTGCCTTCCCTAGGAAACATGTCCAGGTAGAAAGTCCCGAGCGGTTCCCCGCTTTCACTGTCAACAACGCCATAGAGTTCAAGGTCATCGACCCATTTATAGGGCGGATCCATGGGTAGAAACCGTAGGCCAAACATCTGCTGATAGATATCAAACATTCCCTGCAATGTCTGTTTGTAGGGGAAGAAAACGCGCAGCTGCTCACTGTCCACCTCGTATTCACGCTTTTTGAGTTGATTACTGAAATAGCGCCAGTCCCAGAGATGGATTTGGGCAGCAGGATCGCCTGTTTCTTCTACCTTTAGCGTTCGGTATCGCTCCAGCTCGGCGTCGAATTTGGGCTGGAGTCCATGCTTGAGATCGTTCAGGAAATCCAGCGCCGTTTGCCCATTGCCGGCCATTTTCACCTCGGTCTGATAATCAGCCCATGTCTCATAGCCAAGCCGATGAGCAATTTCTGTCCGGAGTCGTAAAATAGACTGAAGCAGGGTGACATTCTCTTTGCCCGCAAGTTGATAGCGAGCCTGCTTCATCCGACGCCGGGTTGATTCGGATTTGGCGTTTTCCATGATACTGAGAAAATGCCAGGTCACGTTGGCTTGAACGGTATAACGATCATCACCGGTCTTGATACCCTCCATTTCCAGAAAACTCCTTGGGACGCCCTCCAATTCTACTTCCGTAAAAGTTAAGCGCTTCTGCGCCTTGGTGATATTGGCATCAAAGTCGGTGCTTAAGCTGGAAAGTTCCTTACGCAATCGCTCAACCTCCTTGCGCTCTGATTCGGGCAGTGCCAACCCAGCCCTTCGATAGTCACGGATCACCTCTTCGAGCAACTTTTGATCCTCTCCTTCCAGTGCTGGTTCAGTCGAGGCATAGGCCGCAATGGTGCGATAAACATCCTCACGGTAATCAAGTCCCACCGCCCAATCTTGGAAGCGCTTAATCAGTTCAGTACCTTGCTCACGGATGGCAGGATCCTGGCTGGTTTCCTTCATGAGGTAAATGCGACTGGCGCAAAGATCAGCAAGGTAGCTCAAATCATCCAGAGCTCGAATGGTGTTATCGAAACTAAGGCTATCGGCAGGGAGCGATGCGATGCGGTCCAGCGAAGCATTGGCATGAGCAATGGCCAATTCCATATTGGTCTGCATCGCCTCGGGAGTGGTCTCAAATTCAGGCAATGCAAGGACGGACTGAAAGGGTTTTGCCTCTTGATTGAGTGAATCAATCGAGGTCGGGTATCGATGGCCGTTGGAGGCCGTCTGGCAAGCAGTCATGGTGATCAGTAGAGCTGAATAAATGATGGGTTTCATCACGGAAAAGGAACATAGTCTTGTATGCGCATGAGGATCAAGTGGTGATTGACTCTCGATGCCTGCAACCCCCAATAACCAGAGATCAAAATGCTGAGGATTGCCAGCGAGCCAGATCTCCACCCTCATCAATCCAGAGCAAGCGTACCTGGCAGTCAGAAGCCTGCTCCTCAAGCCAAAGACGACCTAATTCTGGCCCCATGACAGACAAGGTGGTCGCCGTCGCGTCGGCAGTGGTCGCATCAGGAGCAACCACCGTGACGAGCATGCGCAGAGTCAACCCCATACCGGTCCTCGGATCCAGGATGTGGGAATAGCGTTTCCCATCGATTTCAACAAATTGGAAAAGGTCTCCTGAAGTCGCCACGGCCGCGTCTTTGAGCGGGTAAAGAGCCACCTCCTGCGCACTATCTTCATCAAACTCTGCCAAGCGAATTTGCCAGGCTTGAGTGGTCGTACGACCTCCCAATGCACGCATATCCCCCCCCCCAGAAAGCAAGGCATGCTTAATCCCATTGATCTTGAGCACCTCAATGCCAGCATCCAGGGCATAACCTTTGGCGATACCTCCGGGATCCAATCGCATGCCAGGTTGAGTGAGGCAAACAGACTGCTTTTCAGGCATGGAAAGAAGCCCTCCCCAGCCTGTTTTAGACATGGCTTGAGACAGGGCTTTGCTGGGAGGCAGAACACCTTCACGCCGACATTTGCGCCATAACGCCGTTAAGGGCCCAGCTGTGAGATCAAAAGCACCCTCAGATCGCCTGGAAAATTCCTGCGAACGCACGATAAGGGACCATAAATCGGGAGAGACGCGAGTCCAGTTACCCTGCCCTGAGGCATAACCCAGCTGGCTCAGCTCACTGTCTGTTTGGTAATTGCTGAAGATATGATTGAGCTGTTCGATACGCTTCCAAACTTGATCGGCCATGGACTGAGCATGGGAAGCACCCTGATCGGTGCTCAGCTGCAAACGAAAAGGAACCCCCATTTGAGGGCGCTCGAAACTAAAGAACTGATCCGGTCCTGCATCGGTCGCTGATTGTCCCATCACGGAACAAAACGCCATCAACAGATAGACATGGATCAAGATAAACCGGTCAGAAAGCGAGAAGGTGGACGCGATAGGGAAGAGTCTCCTCAAATTAGGATTCAGTTTCCACCTCCTCGGAGGGAAGTTTTTCAAGATGTTTGGGCTGAGTTCCAAAGTGTTGGGTTACCTCTGAGGCAAAATGACTGTAGGACTTAAAGCCAGCGATTGAAGCTACCAGACGTTTGTGCAGCCCTCTTTCGAACAATTCCTTCACATAGATCATACGCTGATCTCGCAGCCAGGCTTTCGGCGCCACACCAGCCTCCTGATGAAACACTCTCTCGAGCTGACGTTCGCTGATTTTGAGCTTGCTGGCAAACTCTCTAGTCCTGAATTCACAAAGCCTGGCAACGGTTGCAAGATCCACGAAGTGGTCCTCATCCAGTTCGCTAATCAGCTTACCTTGGCGATGCCTTATTTTTCCTATCATGACCTGAAGTGAGTAACCTAGCAGCAAATAAAGCAATAGTAATACTTACTTAAATTGATTTTTTAATTCAACATTTTTCCGCCACATTATGCAAATAAGTGAAAATAAAAGGTTAGCCCGGTCATCCCATCACCAAGCTCATGGCGATTGAAGCCCCGTGACAGCACATACTGGCATGAGCGACCTGGCTGGGGTATGACAAAAGGATGGCGTTTTCGGCTATTTTGGCTAAGGTTAAGCCTTTATGGTAAACACCTTCAATGACTCACGCCCCATCATGGACCGCCGTGGTATGTTGACAACCCTCGGGATGACTGTGGGTACCCTTTCAATCACCCAAGGCGAGGCCAGCATTCACCAACCCCAAAGCGCCCAAGGCAGAGCTTTCCGCTATTGCTTGAATACCAGCACCATTCGCGGCCAGAAGTTGGGTATCGAGAAGGAAATCGATGTGGCTGGAAAGGCTGGCTACGATGCTATCGAGCCATGGTTTGATGGACTCCACGCCCACGTCGAGTCCGGAGGATCCCTCAAAGACCTCAAACGCCGCATCGAAGATCATGGCATGACCGTTGAAAGTGCCATTGGCTTTGCCCCTTGGATTGTCAACGACGATGCCAAGCGGAAGGCTGGCCTTGAACAAGCCAAAAAAGAAATGGACATGCTGGCCCAGATCGGCGGCATCCGCATGGCGGCGCCGCCGGCCGGTGCACCGGGTGATGATCCGATTGAACTTCAGGCTGCAGCGGAAAGGTATCGCAGACTACTCGAGATTGGTGAATCCATTGGCGTGATCCCTCAAATCGAAATGTGGGGAGGACACCCCATTATCGGAAGGATCAGCACAGCTGTCAGCATCGCCATTGAGTCGGGGCACCCAAAGGCTTGCTTCCTGGGAGACGTTTACCACACCTACAAAGGCGGATGCCCTTTTGACGGACTCAAGTTGCTTGGCCCTCTGGCCATGAGGGTTTTCCATTTTAACGATTATCCAGCCGACCCTCCGAGGGAAACCATCAATGACTCTCACCGCGTCTACCCGGGGGACGGCATCGCACCTCTGGATACCATCCTACAGGATTTCGTGGAAGTAGGAGCCTGCCCTGTCCTGTCATTGGAGGTGTTCAACCGTTCCTACTGGGCTCAGGACGCAGCATTGGTAGCTAGCACAGGCCTCGCAAAAATGAAGGCAGCCGTGAGAAAATCACTTTGCTGAAGTTCCTCTTGAGTCATCGTGCTGCAGAGGATGAAACATTTATGGTTCGCACGCCTTGCCTTAGGAGCCTTGCCTGCCTCACTCGCAGGGTTCTTATTGAGTGCCAATCTTGATGCCTCGATCTACGAGGTCACGATTCAGCCTCGCAAGGAAGAGGCTTTCGGAGTCGCTCATTACCGTCTCTGGCTGCCCAGTGAAACACCTCAGCTGCGTGGCCTGTTTTTCCGACAACACGGCTGCGGGGATGGCGCAAGACAAAAGGGGTTGGATCATGCGAATGATATTCAGTGGCAGACCCTGGCCCAAAAACACGGTTTCGCACTCATGGCCTCTGAGCTTTGGGCACCAGAGGAAGACTGTAGCACTTGGACCATGCCGGAGGACGGCTCCCTGAGGGCCTTCCTGACGGCTTTGGAATCCCTGGCCCAACAAAGCAAGCATCCAGAGCTCACTTCAGTGCCCTGGTGCCTGTGGGGACACTCCGGAGGAGCCATCTGGGCCATGAACATGACCTTCCTGCATCCAGAGCGAGTCATCGCTACCTTCCCTCGCTCAGGCGGTCTATCTCCGGTCGGTGCCACCTATTCACGCAGTCAGCCACAACAATTCGATAGCAACCCTGAGGCCCTTCAGGTTCCCATTCTTTTTTGTTTTGGCGCCAAGGAGGAGCAAGAAGGCAATCGCTTCAACCGCTTGATCCAAGGTGTACGAAACGTTTTTGCCTATGGTCGTGACCACAAAGCACCTTGGGCTTTAGCCATTGACCCAGATGCTGAACACGAAAATGCCCAAAGTCGACAGATTGCCATACGATTCTTTGATACAGTGATCCCACAGCGGCTCCCAGACCCGTTGGTTGAAGCGGCAGCCCTGAGGCCCCTTCCCGTGGAACAGACCTGGATTGGGCATCACCAGAGCAGACAAGTTGAACCAAGAACAAAAGATGCTGTCTCCAATAAAGAAACCAGCTACCTGCTCAATGCCTCCTTCGCGCAAGCCTGGCAGCATTTCAGTCTCCACGGCAGCATCCCAGATCTCACCCCTCCCCCTAGACCCTATAACCTCAGGGCAATCCCGACCCAAGGCGGTAACATGCTTCGCTGGCAGGCTTGGGCAGACATCGAATCAGGCATTAGGCAGTTTGAGCTTTATCGCCAGGATGAATTGGTGGCGATAATCGATGGATCTAACGCTTCACCAGGGAAGCACCCTGATGGTATCCACTCGTGGAATTACCACGATCAGCCATGGCAACCCTCCCTTGAGGACTCCATGCAATGGTTTGATAAAAGATCAAGCCCTGTTGATTTCAGCCAATATGCCATTGCCTCGCGCAACAAACAGGGCCTGCTCTCGGAAAAGACCACAGCAATGGCTCAAACAGCCTGGCAGAGACGCCAATCGACTCCATGGCAAAACCTCTCAGAGAGTGATTTCCTCGATCATTGGCAGGGAAGCCCAAGTGGCATGCCTCCAAAGGGCTGGCGGGTTCATGGAGGCATCCTAGGCATGGATCCAGATGCCTCGGAAGGATCCAGTTCCCTTTACTCCAAAAAGATTTATGGCGATTTCGAGATGAGCTTCCAGTATCGGATCGGCAAGGGAGGCAATAGTGGGGTTAAGTATCGAATGAAGGATTATGATGGCCAGTACCTAGGGCCCGAATACCAGATTCTCGATGATGATTCCCACTACCCTGGCTACCTACCTGGTGTCGATGCCGTGTCGCACTACATCACCGGCACCCTCTATGTGCTGAACATGGGCAGCTGGGCACTGGATCCAAGGCACCCACCGGGCACTTGGAATCAGGGGCGCCTTGTTGTCATTGGCAATCGTATCGAACACTGGCTCAATGGCGTCCTAATAGTACAAACCAGCCATGACACAAAGGCCTTCAAGGATGCCGTTGCGGTCAGCAAGTTTGGTAAGTGGTCAGATTACGGCCAAAATGCCAAAGGGCGAATCATGCTACAGGACCATGGGACTGGTGTTTCTTTTCGCCACGTCAACATCCGATCTTTGGATACCGACTCCACACCCGATTCAGCGAAATGACTTGAATCATTCGTCGATTGAACTAGGGTTTCCCTCAGTGCGAGCAGTCTCCCTGTTCACCCAACTCTTCAAGGACGCCAGCTTAGCTCAGCGGTAGAGCAACGGTTTTGTAAACCGTCGGTCGTCGGTTCAATCCCGACAGCTGGCTC
>Ga0181576_10002842_pt1 | contig 12858 bp, 10 predicted proteins | sample 101ome_22_FD_132464 | JGI IMG/M metagenome (GOLD analysis project Ga0181576, IMG submission 132464) | Coastal salt marsh microbial communities from the Groves Creek Marsh, Skidaway Island, Georgia - 101412BT metaG (megahit assembly) | ecosystem: Environmental > Aquatic > Marine > Intertidal...
GCTGTTTATATTGCTTTATCGATACATGCCTTCAATCATACTGCCTTTTGGTGCGGATGGCTTTCGGATTGATCACATCATCCTATTTATGGTCATTTTCTTTTTGTTGTTTTTGTTTATTAAGCGTTTCAAAGGTTTTTTTGTATTCTTTTCTATTATTTCACTGGTAGCCATTACGATTCTCAATTTTTCAGGGGTATATACCTTAGAAAACTTGTACACTGATTACAATAAAATCTTGTACGACTTGGGGGATGAGAGTTTGGAAAAGCGATTTTTCATGCGTAACGAAAAGTTTCGTAAAGAAGATGAATTGCGAAAAGCAATTGATTACAATAATCCGATTGTTGTGAACTTTGCTCGGAACATGGCTACTGCTAATTTTCAGGAATATACAGAATTGGTGCGTGAGCGAAAGGTTATTCAGTTCTTTTCTGTGTTTAAGGAAGTAAAGAGGAGATGGGTTTATGTCTATGATCCTTCTGGAGAAGATTATTATTCTTCTGCGAGTGAAACCATAGGTCATTTGGAATTTGACGATCTTTTCAAAGGTGATTGTGATGATTATTCCATTATGATTGCTGCATGTATACGGGCAATTGGTGGAGAGGTTCAGTTAGTAAGAACAACAACCGTAAGTGCGGATGGAACCTCTATCGGTCACTTATATCCTGAAGTGAAAATCGGGGATAAAAAGGACCTTGATAATATCGCGCACGTCATGAAAACAGTTCTTTTTCCTAATGAGATTGGGGATAAACCAATACGGTACTATCAAGACTCGAAAGGATATATCTGGATCAATTTTGATTACAATGATGATTATCCCGGTGGACGTTATCAGAGTGACGTGCGGGAAAGTGAAATGAAAGTCTGAATGAATTATATTGAAAAACAATATTTTCGACAGTGGTGGTTGTTACTGATTGTATTTGTAGCACTCGGGTTATGCGGTTATGCTGCAGTTCAGCAGCTTTGTTTTGGAATTCCTTTTGGAAACAATCCTATTGGTAATCCAGGATTGATAATATTAATCGCGCTAGTTTTACTCTTGTTTTCAAGTTTACTGATAGTTCGATTGGAAACTCGAATTGATCAGAAGGGTATTTGTTGTCGTTTTCGTCCTTTTCAGACGAAATCTATCGCTTATACTTGGGGAGAGATTGATGATGTATGTGTTGAATCATATCGACCTATGGCAGATTATGGTGGCTGGGGCTGGCGCATTAGTTTATCGGGAAAAGGGCAGGCATTCAACGTTTCCGGAAACAAAGGAATCCTGGTGAAGTTAAAGAATGGAAAACAGCGATTAATTGGAACTCAACGTCCTGATGAGGTTCAACACGTGATAAACCATTTTTTCAATCGTCCCGAAGCAACAACTCCCAAGCATTAAGGGAAGGATATTGCCCCAATAGAACTTTTATCACTGCGAGTATTGGTACAGTTAGAATCATTCCCATAAAACCAATTACGGAACCAAAAACAATTAACCCTAAGACAATAATGAAAGGATTGATGTTTATGGATTCACTCATTACCTTGGGTGTAACGACATATCCCTCCAAGAATTGAACAACTGCGAAAACACCTAGGACACCTCCAGCGCACCAGAAAGAGTCTTTCGTGAGTACCGCTAATGAGATGGGGATTAATGCGCTTATAAATACTCCAATATATGGAACAGGTGTTAATAAGGCTGTCAGAGCACCAAAAAAGAGTGCGTACTTTATACCAAGGAAATAAAGCCCTAAAAAAGTTAAGGTTCCTGTTATCATCATTACGATAGAGAGACCTTTGAGGTAATTGTATAAACTTGTTTTTACCTCTTTGATTATATTACTACCTTCTTGTGTGGTAGATTTTTTTCTATTGATTTCCGTGAAAAAATTATAAATGTTGCGCTTACAAAAGAGCATGAAAAACACATAAATAGGACAGGTTATAAGGAATACCAATGCGTCTTTGAATCCAATAAGACCTGATTGTAATAGCCTAACGGAATAGCGCTTGACTTCTTCTAAATTGTTTGTGATGATATCTGAATGTTCCTTGAAGTATGAAAATAAGATGGATTGTTCAATTTGTTCTTCTGTTAATTTAAATGTCGAAGGATTCTCCTCGATGAGCGTTGGAATATCTTCAATGATTTCTTGACTTTGAATAATAATCACTAAAAATAATCCAACCAATAATGTACTACTAAGAAGTACTGCTAGAAAAGAGGCGATTCCACGTGAGAATATAATGCGTTCAAAGAAATCAGCTAGTGGATTCAACAATACAGCAACAAATCCAGAAAAAATGATGGGCATAATCAATGTGCTTGCGAAATAAAGCGCAAGAGTTATAATGGAAACAATCATTAGTGAATGGTAAATAGCCTGCGTTTTTGACTTTTCCATCTATTGTTCGTTACTCTTGATTAGAAGCTCTAGAATATCAATAGCAGCTTTGGATATCTTAGTTCCAGGTCCAAAAATGCCAAATACCCCCACATCGTATAAATAATCATAATCCTGTTGTGGAATCACTCCTCCAGCTACCACCATGATGTCACCTCTTCCAGCAGCTTCTAGTTCTGCAATAATTTGTGGTACTAACGTTTTATGTCCTGCTGCAAGGGACGATACGCCGACAATGTGCACGTCATTTTCAACAGCTTGTTTTGCCGCTTCTTTTGGTGTTTGGAACAATGGACCGATGTCAACATCAAACCCAATATCAGCAAAGGATGTAGCAATTACTTTCGCTCCACGGTCGTGACCATCTTGTCCCATTTTAGCCACCATGATACGGGGACGTCTTCCTTCTAATTCCGCGAAATGGTTGGCCATTTCGCGCGCTTTTTCAAAATCTTTATCTTCCATAGCTTCTGATGAATATACCCCGCTAATTGATCGAATAGTTGCCTGATAGCGTCCAAATGTCTTCTCTAGCGCCATAGATATTTCACCTAAACTAGCTCTTTTTCTAGCGCATTCAACCGCAGAAGCTAAAATATTCCCTTTGCCCGTTTTTCCTATTTCTTCTAGTTCAGCAAGCGCTTGTTGCACTTCGTTTTCATTTCTATTAGCCCTGAGCTCTTTCAATCGGTTAATTTGAGCTTCTCTTACACGGGTATTATCAACTTCTAAAATTTCAATGGGATCTTCTTTCTCTAATCGGTATTGATTTACACCTACAAGAACATCTTTCCCAGCATCTAATCGAGCCTGCTTTCTCGCTGCAGCTTCCTCAATGCGCATTTTAGGAACTCCCGTTTCAATAGCTTTGGCCATTCCACCTAATTCTTCTACTTCTTGAATCAATTCCCATGCTTTGTCTACTAATTCAGCAGTCAGTTTCTCAATGTAATAACTACCTGCCCATGGATCGATAAATTGTGTAATCCCTGTCTCTTCTTGCAAATAAATTTGCGTGTTTCGCGCAATTCGGGCAGAGAAATCAGTTGGTAAAGCGATGGCTTCATCGAGTGCATTCGTATGTAATGATTGAGTTCCTCCAAAAGCAGCTGCTAAAGCCTCGATACAAGTACGCGCTACGTTGTTGAATGGGTCTTGCTCTGTTAAACTCCATCCCGAGGTTTGGCAATGGGTACGCAATGCCAAAGATTTATCACTTTTAGGATTAAATTGTTTGACAAGTTTAGCCCATATTAGTCGTCCAGCGCGCATTTTTGCAATTTCCATGTGGTGGTTCATCCCAATTGCCCAGAAGAAACTTAAGCGAGGAGCAAAATCATCAATCGCCAATCCAGCATCAATTCCTGTTCGAAGGTATTCGAGCCCATCGGCTAAGGTATAAGCTAATTCAATCGCAGCGGTTGCCCCCGCTTCTTGCATGTGATAACCAGATATCGATATCGAATTGAATTTAGGCATATATTTCGACGTATATTCGAAAATATCCGCGATAATTTTCATAGACGGCTTAGGAGGATAGATGTATGTATTTCGCACCATAAACTCCTTCAAAATGTCGTTTTGAATCGTTCCTGCGAGATCTTTTTTATCGACACCTTGTTCTTCTGCTGCGACTATGTAAAAGGCCATAATGGGAACAACTGCGCCGTTCATGGTCATGGAAACAGACATCTTATCCAATGGAATTTGGTCGAATAAGATTTTCATGTCTAAGATAGAGTCGATCGCGACCCCAGCTTTTCCAACATCTCCAACTACACGCTCGTGATCAGAGTCATACCCTCTGTGCGTGGCTAAATCGAAGGCGACAGATAAGCCTTTCTGACCGGCGGCCAAGTTCCTTTTGTAAAAAGCATTAGAATCTTCAGCAGTCGAAAATCCAGCATATTGTCGGATGGTCCACGGCCGCACTGTATACATAGTAGAATAAGGTCCACCTAAGAATGGAGCGACACCTGAAACAAAGTTTTTGTGCTTCAATGCTTTAATATCTGACCATTGATAATAATTATGCAAGGGAATTTTTTCAGCTGTTTCAAATACTGCCTCTGGAGCATGATCTGCTTTGTCTTGAGCTGTCGTCAGATTCACTTGGGAAAAATCTATTTTATTCATCTTGGTCATCAATTTACGCATTTAAAGAAGTGACATCACGCTCGAGAATTAGTTCAGGACCGAATACTAGTTCCTGTGTATTTAACCATTCGTTGGCAATTTTTTCGGGGTTTTTAAATTTATTCACTCCAATCAATGTCGTTCTACCTTCTTTAAATAAAGTTTTTCTTAATTCACGCGTTTGAGCGACTTGATTTTTGAGTTGCTCAAGTCCATTAACTTCTATTTCTTGGAATTGATTCCAACTTTTTTCAATCAATGCATCGGTGAGCGACTCTAATGCATATGCGCCACCACCTGGATCTACAACTTTTTCCAAATATGCTTCTTCCTTTAAGATAAGTGAAATATTTGTAGATAATCGTTGACTTTTTTCAAGTTCTGGAGAGCGTGTTCCCCAATCATAGGGAAGCACAGTCAGTTCATCCACTCCACCAATTATTGCAGATAATGCTTCTGTCGTTAAGCGGAGCAAGTTTGTATAAGGATCTTTTACAGATTTGTTAATAGAAGTCGTTTCAGCTTCTAGATAGGCAATATGCGAGCATGAATGCGCGGGTTGATATTCTGCTATTACCGCGCTCCATAGTCTGCGGAACGCGCGAATTTTTGCAATTTGAAAAAAGTAGTTGCTTCCAATTCCAATTCTGAATTTCAGTTGTGCCGAGGCATCGTCAACCGATATTCCTTGTTTAATGAATTGAAAAAGTTGTCCATGACCTTCATGCAATAAGTAGGCTATTTCTTCAGTACAATTCCCTCCTGCATTGGTTACTTGCGTTCCATCAATAAGCTGGGTTCGAGCGCCGTCTACCGCAATTGTATTACCCGTGTAAAAGACATGGATTCTACCGCGGTTTGCGGGTGTACTTAGGGATTTGACCCATTCAAATTGTTCACGAGTATGACACAAAAACGTAGTAATGATGAATTCTAAACCAATTCCTTTGACGATTTGGCTACATTCCTCAACAGTATGATTATCCAAGTCAATACGAAGGGAAGTGGTTCCTTTCATCAGCAATTCAAGCGCCTCTTTATTACGCTGTGTAGCGTTTCCGGAAGGAAGTATTGCTACAATTTCGAAGGTGTTAGCCTTGAATTTTCCACCGCGCTTATAACTCATTTCTCCTGGTATTTCACCAGACGGGGTTGCATGCGAAGGATGGACGTAGGCCGTATAGTCGATACGTTCAATGGGATCACTATAATGGAGTACTTCTTCAATGGAAGGTCCTTTTAGGGCTTGAAGAAGTGCCGCTTTCCATTCCGTTTCTGTACTGGCTTCGAATTCAGAAAATATATTATTCATACGCTACAAGCTATAGTTCTTCAAAGATAAGAATTATAGAGTAAGCAAACTGATTTTTGTCATTTGGAAAATTGATAACCTTCATTTTTTAAGGATTTCGATTGCTGTATTTTTGTTCAAGGCTTCAAGGCAAGTTTTATTTAATAGTGTTAGTTTAGTTTAAGTTCGACACCAAAAATTCAATCGCCCGATTGAATTGGAGGAAATTAAGCGGGATTTCAAAGCGCAGAAATTCCGCTTTTTTAATGATTGCTTAGGTATGCAGTTGGATTTTCACCAAGGTCTCGCTTATTTCAAACGTTTTCGAGATTTACAAGATACATCCGAACTATTCATTGATCACCTTGGAATAAACAAAAAGGAACAGTAACTTTGAGAAAACCCTCGTTTCAATGGATATTTCGAAGAAAAAACCCTCTTTCTTAATTAGTGATGTACTTAGAAATTACCTAGTGCGCTATAAACGGACCGAGGATTTACCAATTACGTATGAAGATATGCTGCGTTGGACAGATAGTACGCCCATTTATGATGATACGGGAAAGAACACCCTTTGGGAGAGTGTTATTTATGATGGTGCTGCTCAATTGGAGGTGCTTAATGGGTTGAAGCAGATATATGCGTTGTTAAAAACGGATGGAGATACACAAGTGATTAGTCATTTAGTGGTAAGTCGTATTGACTATTGTCTATTTGGAAACTCGAATCCATTTAGAATTAAGGTGGTGAATCAGTTAAATGATAACCATGATTATTTTTACATAAAAAAGGCAGATGCTTCTAGGATTTATGGATTGGAGTTAGAGCATATATTAAGTCCTAACCGTATTGAGTATATGGTTGATGGTAACACATTGATTGAAGCGCATATAGCTGGGATTCCCGGAGATGTATTCATTGATAGTTATATGGATTCCCCTAATTTTTATCCCATCGGAATGGCACGAGAATTTGTCAAATTCAATGAACGTTGTTTCGTAATGTTACTAGGTGACATGCGTTCCTACAATTACGTGATTGATGTTACCCCAGATTTTGACCGAGAACAATATCGTGTCCGCCCAATTGATTTTGATCAAACAGCTTATGAGGGACGCAAGAATCATTACATGCCTCAATTTTATAAAGAAAACCGTCGAGTGGTCGATTTTTGTATTGAATTACTTACTCCTCAGACTGTTGAACAATACAAATATGAAGAACGCATATTAATGAAGAGACGCTATAATTTGGCGCTTACACGACTGAATAAATTAGTCGATTCCATGGTGCATCAAGAGTTATCTGCGCCTGATAAAATTCGTTCTTTAGCGAGGGATTTAAATAACTATCACAATACCAAGCGATTTTCTAGATACAGCAAAATGGGACAAATTTTACGCGCTCACTTAACGTTAATGTTGGGTAAACCAAAGCTCAAAATGCTATCAGGTAAAATTGTGTACAAACAAAAAAGCTGATCCTTAAGATCAGCTTTAGCATTATTTTTTTGGAAGCTCGTTCCGCTCCTTCATGTGCTGCTTTTTTTGCTCCATATGCTGCTCCTTTTTGGCGGCTTTCTTTTCTTCCATAGTTTTAAGTTGCTCTGGAGTTAAGATTAGCTTGATTTCTTCATGCTTTGCATCGCGCGTTTTTTTCATTTCTTTTTTGAGAGAAGTCATTTTTTCTTTTTGAACTTTTTCGATGGGTGCATATTTTTGATTCACTACATCTACTTGTTTTTTCTGTTCTGGAGTAAGGTCTAGTTCGGCCTCCATTTTTTGCATCTTCAATTCTTGCTTTTTCTCAGGGGAAACACGCTCCATTTTTTTTACCTCTTGCGCAAAGCTAAATGTGCCAAGGGCGGTTAAAGTAATAATTGCTGCTAATTTTTTCATAACTTTAGGATTTGAGTTTTTAATTCTAAAGCCAATATAAGCAAAGTATGTACCATCGTTACAGATTTATAGTTTTTTTAACGATTTCAGTAGTCATACTTTTGTCGCGTTGCGCATTCTTAGGTACCCGTTCTTTGGATAGAGCCGACTTTACAACTACTAGCTTGAATTTAAATAAACACCTTCTAGGTTTGATTCCGGCTCAGGTTTTTGAATTGGAGAACCTGGAAGTTTTAAGGCTTTATCGCAACGAGTTATCTGAAATCCCCCCTGAAATTGGTAAACTAGGTAACCTCGAAAAGCTTTATTTAGGAAAGAACAACTTGAAGACCTTACCCGAAGAAATAGGAAATCTAACCCAGCTGAAAGTACTGTCAATTCCTTACAATAATCTAGAATCTTTTCCAGTTTCCCTTAAAAAATTAAAGAACCTTGAACACCTTGTCTTGGATCAGAATAATTTGAAATCTCTTCCAGATTTTATAGGTGATTTACCGAATCTAAAGACGCTTACCGTGTCGTTTAATGAATTGGATACTATTCAACCTGAATTATTTAAGTCAGGAAGTTTTCAGATATTAGACTTTTCACAGAATTTGATTACTTCATTTCCAGAAGAATTAGGGAATTGTACAAATCTCCATGAACTCCACATTAGCCGTGCAGGATTTTTAACTGCACTACCGGAAAGTCTTTGTAATTTGAGACGGTTGGATGTGCTGACGCTTGATCATACTGCACAGTTACCCCGTTGTCTATTGGTAAGAAGTTCCCCTTCGTTGCGTGTTTTTTATAAATAGATCATTTGGACTTCTGTTGAAGTGTAAAAACTCGAAATAGTAGAAGGTCATATGAGAAATGTGCAGCAATGCAAAACCATAAACCATAGCTTTCATAAGCAAAAGCAAGTATAAGGACAAAAGGCAAAATCAACAATCCATATGCACTTTTTTTAAGGCTCAACGGGTGAATGTAGCCATGCAATGCAACAAATAGGGTAGAGGTAAGCCAAGGTCCTAGCCAATGCTGAATTCCTGCACGAAAAAGTAATTCCTCTCCAATACCGGCGCAAAGTGAAATAAAAAGGATATCTATCCAGTTAAGTCGAAGTGATTTTAACACCTTTTCTTGTTTGTGTGACATTTCTTCGAAATAGGGGTGCCGGCTTACCGCGAGAGCAAAGAGCGCATAAATTAGGCCGAGCTCAAGACCAACTAGAATAAGTGGTGAAGAAAGTTCGTGTAGTGCGATTATTTCGTGTGGATTAATTCCTTTAAAATACCAGAGTACCCATAATGCAGGAGTAGGAAAAACAAGTAATGTTATCCAACCCATTAAATAGAATTGCCTTTTAGGAGTCATATAATTATTACTTTTGCTAAAAATAGAGAAAACTATGAAAGATTGGATTTTCGATTGGATTAAAAGTATTTATGGCTTGTCCAACGATACAGAAATGGAAGTGTTATTGGCAAATCCAGGTTTTGTTGCACATGAATATTTATGGGGATTAGGTCTTTTTGCAGGTGTAGTTGTGATTTTCGGGATAATTTGGTTTTTTACAAGACAAGTGCTTTTAGCAATTGTGCATACGTTTGCGTCAAAAACGAAAACAGACCTAGACGATAATTTGGTGGAGAAAAAGTTTTTCAGCAGTTTGGCACATTTGGTTCCTCTGTTGTTACTTGACTACATGTTTGGAATAGCATTTTTTGCTTTCCCTAAAGTATTGGATTTTTCAGGAAGAATCAATGAGGTACTTATCGTATTAGTGATTTTGATCTCTTTGCGTCGCTTTCTCAATGCATTGGGTCAAATGCTTTCGCGTAAACCTGCACTCGAAGGAAAACCTGTAAATTCTTATATACAGACGGTGAAAATTGTGCTGAGTATCATTTTTATTATTCTAATGCTCTCTGTGCTAACCAAACAATCACCACTATACTTCCTGACTTCTCTGGGAGCAATGACGGCGATTTTACTCTTAGTATTTAAAGATACAATTTTGGGATTTGTGGGTAGTATTCAGTTATCAGCGAACGATATGGTTAGGATTGGTGACTGGGTAACAATGGAGAAGTACGGAGCAGATGGAGATGTCATAGAAATAAATTTGACTACAGTAAAAGTGCAAAATTTTGACAAAACTATAACAACAATTCCTACTTACAGTTTCATCGCAGACAGCTTTAAAAACTGGCGCGGAATGGAGGAGTCTGAAGGCCGAAGAATTAAACGTTCTGTTTCGATTCAGCTCGACTCAGTAAAGTTTGCTGACCCTGTGCTATTAGGAAAGTTGTCTAAAGTAAAATTGCTGAGTAGTTTCATCGAACAGCGTCAAGAGGAAATTCGCACATATAATGAAGTTAATGGATTGGATGACGAGCAGCTGAATGCACGGAAACAAACAAATTTAGGATTGTTTCGTCGCTACTTAGAATATTATCTGAAGAACCATGAAGGTATTAACACAGATATGACTTTAATGGTGCGTCAATTGCCTTCTAATGAGCATGGTGCTCCACTAGAATTATATTGCTTCACGAAAACAAAGGAATGGCAAAAGTATGAAGTAGTTGTTGCCGATATCTTCGACCATATTTATAGTGTTGTAAAGCAATTTGAACTGGCTATATTTGAAATTCCTTCAGGAAAAGATATTCGAGAAGCGATTTCGAAATAATATAACTTAGTGCAATAGTGAATAGAGTACTCCCAACCAGCAGAGATTTATAGGTTTTTGATTACAAATTCAGTACGTCTATTTCGAGCTTTATTGGCTGCGGATGTGTTCGGTACTTTCGGTTGTTTTTGACCGTATCCTATGGCTTCAAGGCGAGATGCTTTTATTCCTAGAGATATTAGGTAGTCTTTTACACCATCTGCTCTTCGTTGTGAAAGGTCTAAATTCTTCTCCGCATTTCCTTCATTATCTGTATGTCCTTGGATGGCAATGGTGATACTAGGATTTTCATCAAGAAATCTTGAAAATTGTCGCAGAATAAATTTGGACTGCTTAGATAATTCTGCAGAAGCGGTTTGATAAAGAATGTCATTAATCGTGTAGGGTTTTCCGATTTCAATTTCTCGCATTTCCATATCTTCTGAACGAACTGTTTCTTTTTTAGCAATCACCTCGGCAGTGATGAGTTGTGAGTCAAAAGCGTGTCCTTCTTTTTTCACATTAATCATTACATCTTCACCTTCTTCTGCCTTAATGATAGCCGCATATTTACCATCATTACCATTCACACGGACTTTTTCCACGCGATCTGAGTTTTCATAGGTAATTTCGAGCTCTGCATCTAACACAGGTTCGCCAGCATCATCTTTCAAATCTCCTTTCACAACGATAACAGCTTTTGGTCGAGCCTCTTCGTATAATTCAAAAGAGTAGATGTTCCATATTCCTCGTTGACGTGAAGAAAAATAGGCTGTTTTACCATCAATGGAGACAAATAAACCAATTTCGTCGTCTTCTGAATTGATAGGGTAACCAATGTTTTTAGGTTCTGACCAAGAGCCATCTTTTTGTTTTCTCAAGTAAAAAATATCAGTTCCTCCAACTCCTTTGCGAGAATTCGAGACCGACGAAACAAAATAAAACGTTTCACTATCTTGATGGAAAAATGGACTTTTATCTTTTCCTGGAGTATTAATGAGTGCAAAAGGTTCTGCTGGCCCCCAAGTTCCGTCTTCTTGTCGCTCCGAGAAGAAAATATCATTGTCTTTTGTGGTAGGTCGATTGGCAGTGTAATAAAGCGTCATTCCATCTGACGATAACGTGGGTTGTCCTTCCCATCCGTCATCAGTATTTACGTTTGGGCCCAAGTTCTTAAGTGTGGTCCAGGAATAGTCATTTCCGCCTTGTCCACTTCTTTCATAATAAGTTACGTATAGGTCACAGTTTCGATATGTTTGACCTTTCACCTTTTCATCTAAACAGGCGCAAATAATCATTTCTTTATTATCTACGGACAAGGTTGCCGCTCCATAACTGTTAAATGTTCCATCGTTGAAAGGGTTATTAACCGGATTCCCACCGTCAAAATCTGATTTTGCATCCGGGCGCTTCGACCAAGTGAATTCTTCTCGAATTGCACGCACAATATCACCTTTATTCGTGCGATCCATTTTTCGCGTGTAAAAAATGAGCTCATTATCCGGGGAAATCATCGGGAAATATTCGTCCGTAGTCGTACTAACGTTGCGAACAATTTGTGGATCAAATGGAACTTCTTCTGCAAGAAATTTTGCTTCCTCCTGAAGGACACCTAAAACTTCATTTACATCACTTAATTGCTTGGAATGATTGTTTGAAAATCGATTAACATCTTGATGCTTGAAAGCAACGAATTTTTCAAAATAGTTAATGGCGTCGTCCTTATTGCCAAATGAATAATTGATAACCCCTAAATAATAATAGGCATCGGCATGAAAGTCATTGCAGAGTTCTATTGTTTTTTTGAACAATTCTTGTGCCTTTCTAAAGCTTTGGTCACCAACTTTGGGATTGGGATTTTTTTCATACGCCTCCAGAGCTTGACGGTAGGCGTAATTGGCAAATTCAAAGTAGGGAGTGGCGTTGTCGCTGGCACCATCCGTAGCTTCTTTGAATAATAATGCGGCTTCTTGCGGAGGGGAAGTACGCGCCTTATCTAATAGTTTTATGATTTTTTTATTTGGTGGGAGGCAAGATTCAGCCTCTTCTTGGCTGAAGGTCTGGAGTATACTAGAAAGTAAAGTTATAACGGTGACAAAGTAAAGTTTCATCATGTTCTACAGGTGTTTTTTGCTTTGAATCAAATATTGTTCCAACCATGTTCAGAACGATGTTTGTATAAAATTGTTACAAGTAATTTTTGAAAAAAAAATAGGACACTTCAAAGAGGTGACCTATTCTTTTTCATAAACATTTCGGTTATCTTAGAATGTTGACGTGCCCGCGATGGATTTGTCTTTCATCCGTGTATTTGGTTTTGAACTCAATTTTCCAGATATATGTACCGTCTTTGACTATCTTACCACCGTATGTTCCATCCCACCCAACGTTGGCATTATTTGATTCAAAAAGGATTTCTCCCCATCTATTGAAAATCAATAAATTGAAGTCATATGGATCAAATCC
>Ga0181576_10002853_pt1 | contig 12835 bp, 8 predicted proteins | sample 101ome_22_FD_132464 | JGI IMG/M metagenome (GOLD analysis project Ga0181576, IMG submission 132464) | Coastal salt marsh microbial communities from the Groves Creek Marsh, Skidaway Island, Georgia - 101412BT metaG (megahit assembly) | ecosystem: Environmental > Aquatic > Marine > Intertidal zone...
AAAAAAATGCACTAGCTATGCAAATGAAATGGAAGCATGCAGTTGGATTTGATTTAACCGGAGCCTCCGGGAACACTGATAGTTTCGGATTGGGAATTCGGTTGGATAGCAAGTTAGGGAACAAAATGAGAGAGTATGATTTTTATTTATCGTATTTAAATTCCACCAAAAAGGATGTGACGATCGTAGACGAAACCAAATTCGGAATTGATTATGATTCCCGTTTTTTTGAGGAGCTCTCCTGGTACGCAAAAACTGATTTGGAAAATGACCGATTGGAAGAGGTAGATCTTCGGGCAACTGCCGCACTAGGCTTAAAATACTCGTGGATTGAGGCGACATATTATAAGACTTCAATTCGGGGAGGTGCTGCATTCAGGTTCGAAGAACTCGGTTCTGATTCGGTGAAAAATCTCAGTGAACCTGCTTTGGACTTTGGGTTGGAACATTCACAGGCACTCAAAAAATTTCTTTTTTTAGAAAGTGACCTTTCATTCATTCCAAACATTGATGACTTCTCCGACTTTCTCCTCCGGAAAGATACTGCACTAGTCCTTCCGCTTGATAAAAAAGAGGATTGGAAAATAAGATCCGGATTAGCAGGAACATACAATTCTACCCCCGTCCCGGGAAAGGAAGAAATGGACTTAAAGTATTACTTGCGAATAGTGTACGATTTTAATTAAGGATTTTTCACTTTTTCAGAAAAGGAATCCCACAAGGGAGAAACATCCATTAAACAAGAGGACAATTGCCCTACAACCAATAGTGAGAAAAAAATAAGGGCAATCCAAAGTAAACGGTAATTTATATCTATTTTCACCACTTATTCGACTTGAGTCCGGCCTTTCCTCTCAATCCAATCCAAGGCATGTCTGAACTGCTTTGGGTTCGATTCTTCTAAAACCTGACTATTATTTAAATCATCACCATCCGGAACCCAGCCTTTTAGTTTTTGGTAATTTCGTGTTTGTTCATTTTCCTTTGGGTTCCCACTTTTGTTTTTCCCCGAAAGAAAATGCTGAAGCTTCTCAAAATTATTTTTTCCTCCGTCACTCAATTTTTTTGAGGTAGGTCGTAAAACTTCATCTTTGGTTAAACGAAGATTTTTAGAATCATTAATCGCGACTCTTTGCATTACTTTACTATCGCCTGTAGAAATCTCAGCGGACAAGGGATCATTGAGCAGGATTTGTTTCTCGTTACTGGGTTTTGCAACCTGGGGAGAATGCTCTGAATGATTGCCCAACTCCAACGATTTAGCATCAATTGCTGTTTCAGGAAAACTGGAACTCTCAGCACTTAAATGAACCACACTTTTTTCTTTCTCTGAATTTATACGACCATTTTCTTCTTTTTGACTGTAAGCGATACTTATCGAAGGAGGTTCTTCACTTTTTTTATTTATGGAGGATGATAAAGGTTTGGGAGGAGAATTCTCTATCAATTCTTCAGACTCAGTCTTTTTACCAACCTTCATAACTTCTCGCTCAGAAGATAAAGCAATCTTTTGTTTACTAGAGTTGGCATTTGGACTTTGATTTTTTTCTTTTACTCCGAGCGACAAAGACTGATCAGCTTCGGGTTTTGGATTTATCATATCAACTGAAACCCTTCGCGATAAATTATTGGGTAATTCATTAAGTCGACTTTTGGAGGAGGTTTTCGGCTTATAAATATTAACATTTCCGGAATTTTGGACTGCATCAGTATTTGGGTTTTGCTTAAAAAACTTATTTCCCCAGTCCTCGCTATCACCCTGAAAAGACTTATCAGTCCCCGGTCTAGATTCTTCTGTATGTTTTACTCCTTCATGTTTGGCATGTTGACTTCCATGATTCCCACCCTCTACAAGTTCAATTACTGGATTCGGAAATTTTTTAAGCTCATCATTCCCGGCATCATTGGATCCTTCATTACTTTGGTTTAAATCAGGAACCACTCTATCAAAAGAGTCCGCCATGTTCTCCTTCAAGGGAACTGAAATAACTTCTTCCGCAGACTCTTTCACTGATATCCTATTTTCTTTCAATTGCCCCAAAGAAGGACTTTTCAATTGGTTCGAAGAACCCTCCCTGGTTTCGGGAAGAAGTCCGGACTCTACATTGCTTGTCACATCGGATTCACTAATTTCATTTTCACCGATTGGAAATTCTTGCTTTGTTACAGTGGTGGTTCGTTCGGTAGCACATCCAGAAAAAAAATGAACTCCAACTAGCAACAGCCCCAAGCAGAAGTCTGCTTTTTTCACTCTGCGTTGGAAAGGTTCAAGGGATTCAAAGCCTTCACCAGTAAATCGACCATCAATCGTAATGATTTGTCTCCCGTCTCATTTGATTTTATATCCAGGGAAAAGGATCCCTGTGAATCGCCTCGCTGTCTTTTCCCTACATCCATTGAATCAAATGCCTCAAAACCGGTTGACTTCGTCAAATCGATTCTTTCCAAAGTCCCAGCTACAGTTTGAAAGTCGAACCGCTGAAGAAAGAGCTCAACAAATTCTCCATATACACCATTAAGAGAATCAGAAAAATCGCTTTCCCTTATCTGATCCAATTTAGCAGCAACCCTTAATCCGTAATCAGAATTTAAAACATTTTCACTGTAATCATATCTGCCATCTAAACTCACTCCATCCACTGTAGTTTCTGCTTTTAAGACTAGATCCAAACTGAGAAAATCCTCGATTCCTTGCCATAATTCCTGCTCCTTTGAATCTTTGTGAAAATTCGTAAAAAAATTTTCCACAAAAAGGGCGAGTGCTAAGTCGTAATCACCGCCTGCAAGTTTGGATGATAAATTTGCATGTATCCCCCCTCCTTCTTGTCCAAATAAAAATACCTCCTGCAATTCCTTGTCCAGAAAAACAGGGTCTGGCTGATCCGCCCACCAAGAAGTTAAAAATACTATACAATTTTGATCCATCCCGATGGATATATGAGATTTCTTGTGCCTAACGGATAGAAAATCAGGAGACTGAACTTCTTCAACTCTCCAGTTTGGACTCGCATCTTTGAGATCAAGCTGACGGATAATAAATTCTTTCAACTTGTCCTGGTTGGCAATCGGCAACGCGAGACCAAAAAGAATATCTCCCGCGCGACTTTCATGATATTCCTCCCCTGGAAACTGAAGAAAATAGAGTGCACGTCCCTGGGATTGAATACCACATGCTTCCGGGTCCCATGCTAGACTTCCAATAAAAGGGATCCTATCCACAAAGTCGTCGGAAAAAACCTTAGTGAGTCCAATTTCATCAACCATCCGCATGCCGGAAAATGAAATCACACCAAAAGACTTCTCTGGAATGTAAGCAAAAGCTCGATCATCCACTCGCTGTGCAGATAGCTTACCTATTAGCGAAGCCCTCTGGTTTTTTTTCTCGATCAGCGGATCATTTTTTTGCCCCAAACTATAAAGTCCATAAACAACGATTCCGGCGAAAAGAAGAAAAACAGGGAGATTTGCCATTCTTAGTCCGCCACCGCTGTTCTTCTCATTATTTTTTTTATCAGGATCAGTGACTTCCACGGGATCGCCCTCTTTTATTCGAAGCAGGGAAGCGTTATACGCGATCACTAAAGTTACGGCCAGCGGGTCAAATACGATCACCAAAATCATAATAAACCATTTTACCACCCGATTGACTGCATCATCCATTGCTTCTTTTATCAAAACTGGATTTTCTGTCGCCTCAGCAGCCTGAACCTCAGAATCAAAAGCCCGGGCTACGAATTTAAATGATCCAATGTCTGTTGCTCGAATTTTACTCTCCAACTCGAGAATTCTCGATTCAGCTTCTTCCTTTTTAAGCTGAAGCCCAGCTTTCATTCCTTCAATTTCGGCGGAACTGTCTGTTCCATATGCCGAACTGTCTTCGCTCAGTGATGTAATTTTTCGACTAGCCTCTGCAATTTCAATCTCCAATGTCACAATTCTACTGTCTACGGAAGCTCTGGCTTCCTGTAAATTTTGCAAAGCCGTTTTAACATTATCTGCCTGCTCGGCACCACCTGTGGTGAGAGAGGTAATTTGCGTATTGGCCTCGGAAATCTCGGTCTGAATTAGAGCGATTCTTCCATCCAAGGATTCATATCGATTCTGCAAGTCCTGCCTCGCTTTATCCATGGCGACCTCAATTCCATCCATTCTTTTTCTTAAAGCCTCTCTCTCAGGACCCTGAGCCTTAAGTAGCTCAGCAGCTTTCTTTAGGCCATCTTCCTGAAGGAATCCTCCCGGACCTTTATCCTGATAAACTTTCACCGCGGCATCTAACTGTACAATCCTTGCTGATACTTCCTCTTCACGACTTCTTTCCCGTTCTAAACGTATATCAATCTCGCTTTTGTATTCTGATTTCTCCTGTTCAATTTTAGTGATATCTTTTCTCCTCTCGAGAATTACATCCTGTAATCTTTCTTTTTCTTCTTCCCTTCTCTGCCGCTCGCCCACAATCATCTGATCGGTTTCATCGGCCAGTCTCGACTTCGATAACTCCGCCTGTTCAATATCCTTTCTCCTCTCGGCAATATAGCTTTCTAATCGTGCTCGTTCTTCCGTCTGTTTTTCTTCCCGAAGTGTGGAACCTTTTTTTCCAGAAATCTGGTAGGCTGCGATCCTTCTATCATAATCGGTCTGTTGTCTCTGTAGACTGGCGATTTCTTTCTCATACCCATGAACTTGACTAAGTGTTTGCTCAAAAGCTTGGGAAAGATATCCATAAATTCCAGCAGAAGTGATTCCAATGAGAAGAACCACGGCAAGAGATAGATAAGTTCGTAAAGTTGGATGGCAGGTACGCCAATTTCGATAAAGAAAAGATGCGGCTATTAGTTTACCAAATTCAAGGCTCGAAGCCATTATGATAATGGGAATGGTGAATGAACTTACAGCCCCAAAAGTCAAAGCGATTCCCCGAACACTAAAATAGGCAGCACATCCGGCTATAAACAAAGCCGAAGCCCCGATCATCAGGGTAAATATATTCATATCTATTTCTTTCATAATCAGGTATTCAGGAAAACAAGAACTTATTCCCATCTTCAAAAGTTATTCACCTAAAAACGATTTCCGTTTCCCTATGTCTGGACAAAGTTTTTGATACCCGAGGATGGATTTTCATGAACAGTTTACTCATATTGATTGGTTTGTAGTCGGGTGCTACCTCTTGCTCACCACTTGGGTCGGACATTTACTCAAAGGAACCCAGTCCACAATTAAAGATTTTTTCCTTGGAGGCAGGTCCCTTCCCTGGCAAGCCGTTTCCGGTTCAATTATTGCCACTGAGATCAGTGGGGTTACTTTCATTGGGGTTCCCGGTATGATTTATGCCGCAGGAGGTGACTTCACCTACATTCAATGGGGTATCGGATCAATTATTGCACGGATTATCGTTGGTATTTACTTCGTTCGTGTATTTTACCAAAGAGAAATTTACAGCCCATATGATTACATGGGAAACCGACTTGGTGAAAATGCAAAAAGATTAGCAACCCTGATTTTCCAGGTTGGTGGAATCCTTGGACAAAGTGTGCGGGTATTGGTCGCGGCTCTGGCACTAAAGGTGGTAACTCCCCTTGAGTTCGATCATTGTATATGGATCATTGGGCTTTTTGCTGTTGGATGGACTCTGATGGGTGGAATGCGGACTGTAATCTGGACAGATGTTATGCAATTTTTTCTTTTCGTCGGAGCCGGACTATTCAGCTTGTTCTGGATCATTGGAAAAATTGATGGTGGATGGAGTCAAATGATTCAAATTGGAACAGAGGCGGATAAATTTAACCTTATCAACCTAACCTCGGATCCAGCTGTCGGGTTCACCTTGTGGGTGGCCATCATAGCAGTCCCTTTCCAAAACCTGAGTGCCTTCGGCGTGGATCAGTTGAACGCCCAAAGAATGTTTTGCTGTCGAAATGCAAAGGATGCACGCAAGGCAATGATCGCCAGCTCAGGAGCCCTATTATTAACCCTGCTCATGCTTTTTGTTGGTGCTGGACTCTTTGCCTACTATGAACCGATGAGGTTGGCCGGGACTGAGCCATCCATTTTCACCAAGGACACGAATACTGTTTTCCCTGTGTGGATTGTCACAGAATTACCTGTTGGCCTTCGGGGTTTAATTCTCGCGGGAATCTTTGCAGCCGCAATTTCAAGTCTCGATTCAATCCTAGCCGCACTCTCCCAGACTACGCTAGGACTACTCAAACCTGTAACTGGAGAAAATGCGGAAAAGAAAAGACTAATGCTATCACGTATTCTTGTTCTAGGTTGGGGAGTCTTGTTATCTATTTTTGCTATTGAATTGGACTCGCTCCGAGGAAAGGTGAATGTCGTTGTATTGGCCTTTGGCATGATATCTTACACAACAGGGCCCATGCTGGGAATGTTTTTGGCCTCTTTACTGACTCCTAAAGCCAGCGTGAAAGGTTTAGCCGTAGGATTCATGCTATCTTTCATATTGGTGGCCTCCCTACGACCCGATTTCTACCAAATACTGATCAATTATAATCTTATTTCTTTGAAAAGTGCTTTGCAATGGAGCTTTCTTCAAGATTCTGGAGGAAAACTTGGTATCATCATAAATACGGTTTGGGCATGGCCTGTAACTGTTTTTCTAACATGGGGCTTGGGGATTCTGTTTTCCAAAAAAGAAGGCAATAAGCTATGATTGCAGATCTAAAGTCTTCATTATTTCCAACTCCTACTGAATTTATTGAACGCCAAGGATCCTATCTGGTAAATGAAACTCTCAAAGTCAGCTTCCAGCAGCCCTCCTATAAAAATTTAGTTTCAATATCAAAGCTAGCATTAGTAAATGCCGACCCAGAGCGTGCGGACATAAGCTTCATTCAGGAGGAATTTACCAATCCGGATGCATTTAAGATTTTATGCGATCCAAAAGGCATCACGATTTTCACATCTACGCCAAAAGCAGGACTTTTTGCACTCCATCTTTTGAAACAAATTTTAGATTTTGCCCCTAAAGAAATTCCCTGCTTTGAAATTAATGATTTCCCTTTCCTGAAAAGGAGGGGCTTCATGCTAGATGTAAGCCGGTGCAAAGTGCCAACAATGGAATCGATATTCGAATTTATTGATCTTCTCTCCATTCTTCGGTTCAATGAATTCCAGCTATATATCGAGCATACCTTTGCATTTCAGAATCATCGAGATGTATGGAAAGATTCATCCCCTCTGAGTGGTGAGGAAATTCAAAAAATTGACCACTATTGCAGAGACCGTTTCATCGATCTCGTACCAAACCTAAATTCTTTTGGACATTTTGAACGTTGGTTACGTCACAAGCCCTACAAAATTCTTGCGGAATGCCCGGACGGATTCCGTCGAGAAGAACCTTTTATGGTTAGGGACCATGGCTCAGTCCTCAAGCCAAATCAAGACAGCCTGAAATTCATTGATTCTCTTTATGAGGAATATCTGCCAAATTTTTCATCTGCCAAATTCAATGTTGGATTGGATGAACCATGGGAACTGGGGCAAGGATGGAGTAAACCAATCGTCGAAAAAGATGGAAAACATACAGTCTACCTGGACTACCTGAGTGGCATTCTCAAACTTGTTGAAAAACGGGGTAAATCGATGGAATTCTGGGCTGATGTTCTTTTGGAGAAACCGGAGAATGCCCGAAACCTACCTATTTCTGCCTCCCCTGTAATTTGGGGATATGAGCCGGAACATCCGTTCAACGAGCAGGCAAAAATTTTGGCATCCTGTGGTTTAAGGTACTCCTTAGCCCCGGGCACCGCCAACTGGAGAAGTTTTTCCGGACGGTGGGATACTGTACGGCAAAATATTGCGGATGCCTGCCGAGTTGCCAAAGAATATAATGCAGAAGGAATTTTGTTAACTTCATGGGGTGATTGCGGAAACCACCAACCATGGGCCACCATCTACCCTCCCCTTTTTCTTGGTGCTCAGCTTGCATGGAATGGGAAGGGACTGAATGACGAAGATATTGGCTCCGCCTTGGACAATCTGGTATTCAGAAAAAATGAATGTGGTTTAGGAATAAATTTTATTCATCTGGCTTGTCTCGATCAGATCATGGACTTCAAACTACCCAACAATAGCCTGCCTTGGTTTGCTCTTTTTTCTGCACAACCCGAAAAATTACCAGGACATTTATTGGAACAGACTTCCCTTGAAAAAATGAAGAAAGGTTTAGCCTGGCTGGAGCAATTAAATGATAAGATTTTTTCTTTTACAACAGATTCACCAGCACACCATGCGGAAGTAGAATGGCGGTTGGGTATAGAGCTTTCAATGATTGGAACCCAGCATGCCATTTCTTTGATAGACTCGGGATCACACTTCCCTGATACATCGAAAAACTACAATCAAGTACTCGAAAACTTTCAAAACATTTGGCTGTTGCGTGCGAGAAAAGGTGGGCTGACTGAAGCTATACAACTGCTCAAAAATGCTCTCATGATAGCATAAAGCCCTTAAGCCCTATGCTCTTCTTGGACCGGTATCTCAGTAGCTATCGCATCCGCCCGGATGCGTCCTTCGCTCGTCAAAGATATCATATCATTTGAGTAATTGGCCAAGCCTTCGTTGCTTAACATTTCAAAAAAATGGCTCAGATCATCGAAATATTTGGTAGATATATTGAAACGTTCCCCAATAGCATTCAGGTTGATCCCTTGATTCATTCGTAAACCAAATAGGACAGCATCCTCTGCCAAATCTGTGTTGGAGAGTCTTTTAAATTCATCATAATCTGATTGAGAAAATCCAGCATCCACACCAATGATCCATTTTTCCAAATTGGATGGATTCTTCCATCTTTTGTTCTGATATTGGGAACTGGCGGAAGGGCCAATACCTATCCACTCGTTCATTTTCCAAGTATTCAGGTTATGTTTACACGCATATCCTTCCAATGCATAATTAGAAACCTCATACTGAGTGTAGCCCTTCCCAGGTAAATAAGCCCATGCCCTCTCATAAAACTCCGCTTCGCGCTCCGGGTCGATTGAAAGCTCTCCCTTGGCAAGACGATAATACATCGCTGTGTCCTCCTCAAAAGTAAGACAATAAGTGGATAAATGATGAGGTGCGAGTTCCACCGCCTGCTGCATATCAGATTCCCACTGGGAAAGACTTTGATGGGGTATACCAAAAATTAAATCAAGATTCACCGACTCAAAATTCATATTTCTGATTAAGTCATAAGCCTTGAAAACTTTTTCGGGTCCATGCTTACGGCCCAAAGCATTCATCAATTGAGAATCAAAGGTTTGAACGCCAAGGGAGAGTCGATTGACTCCGTTTTTTTTCAAAACTTTTAATTTTTCGACGGTTACTTCATTTGGAGCCAGCTCGATGGTCCATTCCACTCCCTCTCGAAGACCGCGGTCGAGAATCAACCCGCATAACAAGTCCAACTCATCTGGCTTTAAAAGGCCTGGTGTACCACCTCCGATAAAAACTGTGTCCACTGGACGGTCCAAAATTAAGCCTGCCAATTCCTTTTTCAGACCAAGAAAATAGCTCTCAATTTTCTTTTTGCTTGGTCTCTCCTGATAAAATGCGCAAAAGTCACATGTGGATGAACAGAAAGGAACATGAACATAAAGCCCAAGTGTAAAAAAATCTTTTTGGTTTCCTTCCTGCATCATCATGGGTTATGACCAATTTCTCACCATCGACAAAAAGAAAATGAAACAAGCTAAATTCAGAATCACCTTTCTCCTTGCCATCCTCGCTCTAGGACTAGCCTCCAGTTGCAAACAGCCTACCTTTATAAATCTTACTTCTCAAAACATTAGCCAGAATCCATCCGGGATTTATACCCTGCAAACGGAAGTTGATGTGCAGGATCGGAGAATTCAGCGCGACACCGTTGAGGTGAAAGCTATTGTTGGCGGAGAAACCATTGCCATGGTGCAGGATCCCGTTAATACATCTCTGTGGAGTTGTGATTACAAACTTCCCGGCGGATTTGATGAAGCCACCTATTACTTCCAGGTCAATTATTCAACCAAGTTAAATAGTGGAGCTATGAAACCCGGCGAGATAAAGAGTGATCTCCAGGTTTTTCGTCTCGAAAATCGCTATGTGGGGAATCTTGCATCGTACCGGGGCCCAGTCGGAGTTGAAATTGCAGTTCAGGGTCGGGGATTAACCAAATATGATTCGATTACTCTTGGAGAAAAGAAAGCGCAGACTCGTTTTCTGTCCGAAAATGAACTGAGATTTATTGTCCCTGCATTACCTTCAGGTATTGATTATCCAGTCCAGTTAATTGGTGGTCCACACGGAGCCTTGGACATCGGGGATTTCCGGATTGATGAGAGTCTTATTGGCGTTGTGCCCGCATCGCTTGAAATCGCTTCAGGTGACTCATCTACTTTACTCTTCAAAATTGATTACGATGCCCCTGCGGGCGGATTAAAAATTGATGTTATAACCAATGTGCCCGATTCTGTGGTCATGCCTGAGGCAAGCATCTCGGAAGGCGATCGTACCGCAAATATACCTGTGCAGGGAGGAGCTCCTGGAGAAGGTAAGCTTATCATTTCTGCGGATGGATATGAATCGATCGAAGTTCCAGTTCGCGTTTTTTAGCAACTGGGACACCCTGAAGGATGGATATCTCGTCCAAACCGGACGATTTTTTGGTATCAACAATCATCCCCACTCATAACCGCCTCAGATTTCTCCCGAGGGCCTTAGACTCGGTATTGAGTCAAACTCATCAAGTTGGTGAAATCATAGTGATTGATGATGGATCCACCGATCGTACGGTTGAAATACTTAGTTCCCAATATCCTTCTGTTCGCTTTATCGAGCAGACAAACTTGGGAGTTTCCAACGCACGGAACACTGGAATAACTCATGCACGCTGTCCCTGGGTTGGCTTTCTTGATTCAGATGACAAATGGGAATCCACAAAAATTGAAAAGCAGGTAAGCCACCTTTCACAAAACCCTGGGCTCAAAGCTATTCATACTGGAGAAAAATGGATCCGTAATGGACAACATGTAAACACACCAGCATTCCTTGATAAATCAATGCATGGCCTTTTTGAACGAAGTCTTGAAAGATGTGTCATTTGCCCATCTTCTGTTGTTCTTCATTCTTCGGTTTTCGAAAAAATTGGATTATTTGATCCTGCTCTTACAATTTGTGAAGACTACGATTACTGGTTAAGGCTACTCCTTCATTTCGATATAGGGTATGTGGACGAACAATTAGTTGAAAAACACGGTGGACATAACGATCAGTTATCAACTTCTACTTGGGGGCTGGATCGCTTCCGCGTTCAATCCCTGGAAAAAATCCTTACAAAAGAAAAGTTGGGAGAAATCCATAAAGTTAAGATTTTAGAATTTATTGCTAAAAAAACAGACTTACTAAGTCGAGGCTTTCAAAAACATAAAAAAGAGAAAGAAGCTTTAGATTATGTAGAAAAAAAAGTAGAGGCTTTACGGCAAATCTCAGCTCTTACTGGAAACATTTCATCATGAACTTCATTGTTGCCCTGCAAGCGGAAGCACGTCCTCTCATAGACAAATTCAAACTTCAGAAAAGCACTGTGTTTAAGACCTTTAGGATTTTTCATAACACAAAACACCGGCTTATTGTCTCAGGCATTGGACAAATTCAGGCAGCCGCAGCCACAGGCTTTTTACTCGGCTTGCTCAAAGATAAAACGGAAGCCTTATTAAATGTTGGATTAGCGGGTCATGGAAAGCTTGCGATGGGTACACCATTTTTGGCAAATCGTCTTGAATATAAGGATGAAGATTCAGTCTACTTCCCTCCCCCTGTCTTGAAATTGGCTACCGATTACTCTCTTCTTCAAACCCTTGATTCACCTGAATATGAGTACCCGAAACCTGTCGGGTATGATATGGAAGCACATGCCATTTACAGTGTGGCTTCTAAATCAATCACCCGTGAAATGATACAGGTTCTTAAAATTGTATCCGATAACCCGTCTCATCCACTGGATCAATTTGATGCTGAAAGAGCTGTTGAACTAATTAGCGCCCAAACCCCTTTGATCGAAAAAATTAGTGAACAAATGGAATCTTTATCAAATGAAATCACCAATGATCGGGACTTACAGGCATTGGTGGAAGAGATTCAATCCATGCACCGATTCACCCAAACTGAGACTCACCAAATTGAGAGAGATATTCAACGTGCCGCCTGTCTAGGCCTTGAGGTAAATGATATTCTCTCACTCGCCCGATCCTCTGCCAATGGAAAGTCCATAATCTCTTCCCTGAGACGGGAAATCAAAAAAATAGGAATATTGGCATGATTAGCACAATTTATTTTGAAGAACAAGTGGCGGATCACCCAAGGACACTGCATTTATTTGAAAAATTCCCCTTAGCCGACAGGATTCCCTGCACCCATTACAAGGAAGTTTTTAACCCAAGTGGTCAAAATTTTCGTATTCAAAAGAAAAAGCCTGCACTCATCCTGGCTGGAAATTCAGGAAAAAAAGTACATCCCGTCCCTGCCACTTACGGAATTGGGGGAAGAAGAAATTTTTATTTTTCTCACATGCTAAACTGCCTTTACGACTGCCGGTATTGCTTCCTGCAAGGCATGTACCCATCCGCCCACTATCTGCTGTTTGTCAATTATGAGGATTTTTACGAGGAAATAGAAAAGATGGCGATGCAAACACCAACGGAACCAAGCTGGTTTTTTTCAGGTTATGATTGTGATAGCCTAGCCCTTGAAAGCTTAAGTGGTTTTGCTGTCTCAGCACTCTCTTTTTTTCAAGATCACCCTACGGCTCAGCTTGAATTGAGAACAAAAAGTGTAAACACTCAGGTTTTGGAAA
>Ga0181576_10002858_pt1 | contig 12825 bp, 10 predicted proteins | sample 101ome_22_FD_132464 | JGI IMG/M metagenome (GOLD analysis project Ga0181576, IMG submission 132464) | Coastal salt marsh microbial communities from the Groves Creek Marsh, Skidaway Island, Georgia - 101412BT metaG (megahit assembly) | ecosystem: Environmental > Aquatic > Marine > Intertidal...
ACCACGTATCACTCGCTCAATAGGCCCATCAGGATAACCCAGCCCCATGCAGCAGGTTTTGTCCAAATCCTCAGCCGATGCCAAACCTTCGTCCAAGAAACGCAACGCATCGTTGTATTTTGGACGCACCAACCGATCCACGATACGGCCAGCAAGGTCTTTGCACACAACCACGTCAAAACCCGCGACCTCAAAAATCTCTCGAGCAGCTTGTATAGCCGTATCTAGCGTATTTGGTTGGCGCACTAATTCGATCAGGTTCGAAGGGGCGTCATTGCCATTGCGATAGCGCGCAAATCCTACTGCATTTGAACCCTCATTGCCCATATCTTCGCCTGTATGAACACCCAAACATTCGGTATCAAGTTCAACCAAAACAGCAGTTTTGCTATCATCGGGCTGATAACTGTCACCCAAATGTACGGTCACATCCCCACTCGCCGCACCATCAAACCCATCGGGGAAAGACCGACTTTCACCGACGGTTTTCACCACAAACGCAGGCGCAGAGGTTGCCTTTTCACGAGTTAAACCCGTCAAGAACCCTTGACCCGATTTATTGCCCAACTTACCCGCAGCCACCATCTGACGACAGAGCGGCGGAACTGCGGCGCGCGTGTCTAAAGTAACGGGGAAGAGCGCTTCGCCTAACAGGACTTGGGTATCCAAGCCAATCAGATCAAGCAATGTGCATGGACCCATGCGATACCCAAGCCCCAATTTGATCGCCGTATCGATATCTTCCGGCGTCGCAAGGCCCGCCTCAATCGCGCGGATTACGTCATTGTTGAACGGAACCAACAGTGCATTCAAAATAAAACCCGGCTTGTCCTGTGTTTCGACTGAAATCTGCCCTGCTGCTTCGATCCACGCCCAGGCGGTTTGGAACGTCTCATCCGAAGTATTTATTCCCCGCGACATCTCAACCAGTTTCATCACTTGAGCAGGCAGGCAGAAGTGCATGCCGACCACGCGGTCTTCGCGACCGCATCCGCCTGCAATTTGTGTGATCGACAACGTCGAGGTATTAGAAGCAAAAATTGTCTCATCCTTGCAAATACCATTCAGTTTACTGAACAGATCCTTTTTCACATCTAGATTTTCAAAAATCGCCTCGATCACCATATCGCAATCGGCCAGATCGTTTAGGTTCGTGGTATCGGACATCCGCGCCAAAGCGGCATCACAGCCCTCTTGGCTCATTCGGCCCTTTTCTACTGATTTAGCAAAGAATTTTTCCGCCACTGAGCGTTGACGTGCCAAACCATCGGCAGACAGATCGAAACAAACGATTTCAAAACCACCGCGTGCAGCAACCAACGCGATCCCCGCGCCCATAGTGCCACCCGCGCCGCAAACGCCCACTTTTCTGATGGTCATAACTCTTCTCCTAATCTTGTTGGCTTGCGCTGAAATCCTGGTTGTCTGCACCCAAACGTGGGGCGGTTTGTGTGTCTTGGGTATTAGCCACCAAATTGCGCGCAATCGGTGTGGGCAGCGCAGTAATGATCGCGCCCTCTTCGTTGCTCAGCTGACGATCAAACACACCGCGCGCGCAGAAATGCGGATCATCCATGGCCTCTTTCATGGTCTTAACGATAGAACAGCAGCAATCTGCCGTTTCAAACACCGCCGCCCAATGGGCCGCGGGTTGGCCCGCGATGATTGCGACGATACCTTGGCGCGTGGCCTCTGGATCGGCAACATCATTTCGCAACGCGTCGGGCAGATTAATCGCCTCGCAGAAAATGTCCCAAAACTTTTCCTCTAATGGCGCGGCAGCAAGGATGCGATCATCCGCGGTTGCATAGAGTTGATAGCGTGGCGATCCACCAGTGACCAAAGCATCGCCATTGCCCGCCCATCGATCCGCCGCCTGCCCATCACCCATGGCCCAATAGAGAAACGGAAACAGGTTTTCCGCCATGGAAATATCTAAATACGCGCCGCCCTTGCCTGCATCGCGCGCACGCAATGCAAGCAATATGTTGAACAAAGCGGGATAGGTGCCCCCCGCAATATCGGCAATCAAAGCGGGTGGCAAAACAGGATGATCAGTTGATCCATGGCTAAGCGATAAAAGTCCCGCATCGCCAATGTAATTCAAATCATGCCCCGCCCGCAGCGCCTTGGGGCCAGATTGCCCATAGCCTGAGATGGAACAGTAAATAATGTCAGGCTTGATCTGACAAATATCGTCATACCCCAAACCCAAACGCGCCATCACGCCGGGGCGAAATTGTTCTATGATAACATCAGTCTTTTTGATAAGCGGGATCAAAACGTCGAGCGATGCGGGGTCTTTGAGATCCAACGCAATACTGCGTTTGCCACGGTTGAGCATATTGAAATTCACGCTATCCACACCCCATTTTGGAACGTAGCTGCGCATTTCTTCACCTGCTCCAGGGCGTTCGATTTTGATAACTTCCGCCCCTGCGTCGGTCAAAAATAGCCCCGCCATCGGCCCCGGTAAAAGGGTCGAAAAGTCCAAGACCTTGATCCCATCCAGCGCCCCTTGCATCATGCGCACTTCTTTTCGCGGAAACAGCGGCCAATCAATTGTCGATGGATTTGGTTGGTACCTTCCCATATTTGACAGATCTTGGCATCTCGCATCAGCCGTTCCGCACGGTAATCTTGAATATACCCATACCCCCCGTGGAATTGGACATTTTCAAGTGCCATTTTCATGGCTAGGTCACTGGCGCGCATTTTGGCGATCGAAGCTTCCATCCCAAAATCTGTAGACAAGCCATCGACCAATTCGGCAACATAATCGATCCAACGTTCGACCATCAACAATTCGCTGGCCAAATCGGCGAGCGTAAATTGGTTACCTTGAAAGTCCAAAATCGCTTTGCCAGATTGTATACGTTCATTACCATAGGCAACCATGTCACGAAACGCGGCGCGGGCAATCCCACGTGCGTGTGCCGCGACGGACGGGCGGGATTTGTTCAAAGATGCCAACAGGATGCGCAAACCATCGCCCGGATTACCAATAAGGTTCGCCCGCGGCATGCGTACATTGTCAAAGCTCATCGCGCATGTGGCTGACCCATTATGGCCCATTTTGCGCTCTATCTTGTCGATGATATGCCCATCGGCCCCTTTTTCCAAAATGATTGCGGAAATTGCGGCCTTGGGATCATCGATCCCCTTCCATTTCCCAAACAAAAGGTAAAGATCCGCAACATTACCGTTCGAAATAAATACCTTGGATCCGTTAATGATCACATCATCACCATCCTCGGTAAACAACGTGCGCATACCGGTCGCGTCTGACCCTGCATTAGGTTCCGTGATCGCCAATGCACCCAATCCACCCTCAGCAATACGCGGCAACAGGCGCGTACGTTGTTCATCCGTTCCAAAGTCAATAAGTGGCTTCATCCCATGATAATTGGTAGCATAGATGATGCCCGTCGATGCGCAGGCTTCGGAAATGATTGTGACTATTTCCAGATACAGCTTGTAGGACATCGGCGTGCCACCGAATTCCTCGGGAACGAAAATCGAATTCAGACCTAATTCATTGATCGCCCTGACGTTTTCCCAAGGGAATTCATGGCTTTCATCAATTTTTGCCGCGTTTGGAGCGATCACCTCTTCCGTCATACGCTGTACTTGATCCAAGATCATGCACTCTTCTTCGTTCCAATTACGGGCTGCAATGACTTTGTCTAACATGTTCATCAGTGGTTCATCCCCTGTGCGCCGTCGATATAAATGGTTTCCCCAGTGAGGAAGTTGATCTGTTCTTCAAAAATCGCCGAGACGAGCTTTGCCACGTCTTCGGATTTGCCCGGTGCGCCTGTTGGGATGCGCGAGGCCATCCATTTTTGCACTTTTTCTTTGGCAAGGAATTCTTTGTTCAGGTCGGTTTCGATATAACCCGGCGCGACGTTCATCACACGAATGCGATCACTGGCCCATTCCACGGCCATGCAACGTGTCATCGCCGCCACAGCCGCCTTAGACGCGCAATAGGCAAGGTTATCTGGTACACCCATTTTATCAAAGAAAGACCCGATGTTGACGATTGTGCCGCCCCCTGATTTCAAGTGCGGATAGGCCTCGCGCGCTGCGATCATCACGGCGGTAGTATTCAGCGCAAATGTCTTTTCAAATTCCGCCGTTGTCAGCGTCGCAATAGATCCTCCAATATGCACCCCTGCATTATTCACCAGCCCCACAATTGGACCCCGCGCTGAGGCCTGTTCAAAGGCCGCGCGTACCACGCCCTCATCCGTCATGTCACAAGCAATCGCGTGGCCAACATCCGACGTGCCAGAACGTGACAGACACACCAGATCATAGCCACGGTCCGTCAGCATTCGAGCGATAGAAGCACCAATCCCTTTGGACGCTCCAGTTACAATAATTTGTCCCTTAGCCATCTTTGAACTCCGCCTTACGTTTTTCCTCAAAAGCTGCCATGCCTTCTTCTGCGTCATTGGTACGATAGGCCAAAGTCGACAGGTCTGCCTCGATCCGCAGCCCTTCGGTTAGCGATACATCCCCCGCGCGTTGCACCGCACGACGGGCAAATTCCAACACTGGCAGGCTGTAGCGGGTGAACTTGGATGCAAACTCTAGCCCCGCTTGCAACAGGTCACCTTCGATCACGGCGTTGACCAAACCGATACGCTCGGCCTCATCCGATTGGACGTTGCGGCCCGTCATAATGATTTCCAATGCGCGGCCTTCACCTACCAAACGCGGCAAACGTTGGGTGCCACCATAGCCGGGGATCAGGCCCAATTTGATTTCTGGAAGACCAAAGATCGCATTGGACGAGGCCAAGCGAAAGGTAGACGCCAACGCCAATTCAGACCCCCCACCAAAAGCATAGCCATTGACCAAAGCGATTGAGGCCACGGGCAAAGTATCCAACTTGGCAAAGACCGCCTGCCCCAATTCCGCACCGCGTTTTTGGTCAATCAAGGTGCGGTTGCGCAAGTCCTTGATATCTGCACCTGCGCAAAACGCTTTATCGCCTGCACCCGTGATCAAAAGTGCGCGCACATCCATTTGTGACACTTTGTCTAAGGCTGTACCGATATCTTCAAGGATTTGGAACGACAGCGCATTCAACGCCTCTGGGCGATTTAGTGTTAGGATCGCCATATCATCCCGTTGCCTTAACTCAACAGCCATATTTTATGCTTTCTTCTCTACATGGCGCACGGGCTGAGGTTTAAGATCACCTCGCTTTACCATTTCAGTCAGTTCTCGTTTCAGGATTTTGCCGCTGGCCGTCAATGGTAAGATATCGACCGCCGCATACCATTCTGGCATATCATATTTCGACAGCCCATCCGCAGCGAGGTGGGCCAACATTTCTTCTGACGACAGATCACCGATGATAGCCAAGCACACTTTTTCGCCCAGCCGGTCATCAGGCACACCAAAGGCCGCTGCCTTTTTTACGCCTTGATGGGTCAGGGCATGAGACTCAATTTTTGCAGGATGGATATTGTGACCGCCGCGAATGATCAGGTCTTTGATCCGTCCTTTAATCCGCAAGTTTCCGCGTTTATCAAAGGACCCAAGATCACCCGACAATAGATACCCATGCCGGTTAAAGGTCCTCTCAGTCTCCCCTTGGTTCGCGTAATAGCCCAGCATCATTGCAGCCCCGCGACCACCGATAATGCCTGAATGTCCCAATGGCATTTCCTCATCTGGATTTTCAGTGTTCCAAATTTTGACCTCATAGGCAGGGCCGCCACGTCCGCAGGTTTTGATCCAAACATCCCGGCTATCGGAAGGGTGCGTATATTGATGCGACGAACATTCAGTCATACCGTAAATATTCTGGGGCGCGATCCCTTGGTTCACGAAAGCCTCGGCAACGACTTCAGGAATAGGCGATCCCGCCATATAGAAAATTCCGACATTACCGATGCGGTCCAATCCCGCGGACTTTTGGGCGGCCAAAATATCCATTGCGTGGCTTGGCACACCTAAAACATAAGTAGCGCCCGTTTCGATGATCCATTCCAACGGGCTAGTGCCTTTGGGTGCATCATTAGTGATCAACTGACCGCCGCAGACCAACCATTGCGCCACTGCGACCCACGCAATGTGATGCGACAGCGGGCTAAGCGTCAGGATAAGGGTGTCTTGGTTCAGCTTCCAATCTGCAACCAAATCACGAGCATTGGCCAAAAGCGTATTACAAGAATGCATCACGCATTTGGGCTTCCTCGTGGTGCCAGAGGTGAAGGCCAAATAGACCACACTGTCAGGATTTGCATGTGGTGCTTTGCCCTGCCCCGTGATACGGGATGGAAAGTTTTTGGGGGTATAAATGCGTTTGAGAAACGGCAACTCTTTGGCCATAGCGTTGAAATCACGTGTAACGCGGTCAGCGCCCCACCCCTCTTCGGTCACAACGGCGCACGCCTGAAGTTCCGTCAATAGATCAACTATTTCATCGCAGGTATAACTTTGATGAAGGGATGGATTACAAGCAATCCCTTCGCGCGAACACGCCAGAAACGTGATCACCGCCTCGACGCGGTTGGACATCCAAATCGACACACGATCACCTGCATAGATCCCCGCATCCACCAAGGAAGCCGCCATTGCATCCACCCTTTCCTTGAGCGATATCCAATCAAGTGTCATGCGCCCATCACGTAGAGCCACCGCGTTGGGCCGATCTGTAGCTTGCGCCGCCATCAGGGAATAAAAAGTATCATTTCGCCATAGGTCTTTGGCATAATAATCCCGCGCATCCTGCGGATCATGAAGTGTCAGAAACGGCTTCATCGGCTTCCCCTTTATTGACCGAATTTAGACGGATCAGGAGTGCGGCGTTCGTTGAAACTTGTATTCAGCTCATAATGCTCTTCGGTGCCCAAATATTGCGACAAGAGCAGGTCATGAGTGACACGAGACAAGCCGCCAACACCTCCATGACGGGCGTTAAACGCACCTTTGATTGAGGCTAATGCAAAGGATCCACGATCCGCAATTTCAAGTGCAAATTCGCGTGTTTTTTCTGCTAGTTGATCATCTTTTGCAATACGGTTAATGAGACCGATTTCCTTGGCATAGGCAGCCGTCATTTTTGGGTTGGCGTACCAAATTTCTTTGGCCAATTTTTTGCCCACCAAATCCTCAAGATACCATGTGCCATAGCCTGCATCAAAACTACCCATCATGGGGCCAACTTGACGGAAAATCGCACTTTCTTTAGCGATGGTAACGTCACAGACCATCTGCAATACGTTGCCGCCCCCGACAGCAAAACCGTTCACAGAGGCAATTACAGGTTTTTGCAATTTATCAATAGCTTCGTACATTTCCAACGTGGGCAAGACACCTGCATAAAGCTTGGTCTGTTCCATACCGTCTTTTTCACCGCCAATGCAGAAAAATCGATTTCCTGCCCCTGTCAGAACAATTACTCGCGTGCGCGTTTCTCGACGGATACCTTCGATGCAATCGCGAATTTCATGGCACATGGTTTCCGTGAACATATTGCCATTGTCAGGACGGTTCATCGTGATAGTACCGATAGGTCCGTCTTCAATGTAGGTGATTTCTGTGTATGACATGACTTCTATCTTTCTTTATTCAGCGGCCTTTTAATCCCCCAAGGATTTTATCTGTATGTTCACCCAAACGCGGTGGAACGGCACGCGCAGTGCAAATTTCTTCATCAATTTGAATGCCTAGCCCGATTTGCGGAACGATCCGCTCCCCGTTTTCAAGAGCAAAGAATAAACCGCGCTCTTGCAACAGCTTGTCGCCTACCACCTCATCCACTCGGTTGATTGGGCCCGCAGGCACGCGCGCTAGGCCCAAAATATCAAGCCATTCATCACGGGTCTTTGTAAGCAAAACCTCTTGGATATCAGCGACGATCTCGGCACGGTGTTCGCGGCGATCGGTGTTGGATTTATATTTTGGACTTTGCGCATACTCTGCATTCCCAACCGCTTCCCAAAAACGTGCCCAAATGCCATCGTTGCCAAGACCCAGCGTCAACGGCAGATCCGCGGTTTCAAAGGGTTGATAGATTGCAATCACGCTATCTGTTCCACCAGAGCGTTTCGGGATTTCCCCCGCCCCCAAATACGGCGAAATACGACAGCTGAGGAACCGCGTCATGCTTTCGACAAGGCTGACATCAATAACATGTCCTTGCCCCGTACGCGCCCGATCAAACAACGCCGCCATAGCAGACATCGCCGCATCTTGTCCCGCAAGCATATCTGCCGCAGGTGTGCCTATTTTTTGCGGACCGCTTTCAGGGGCGCCAGTGATATCCATTACACTAGAATACCCTTCGGCAATCAAATCGTAACAGGTCAATTCTGCCCGCTCACCCGACAGACCAAAGCCTGTGATCGAGACGAAAATAATATCCTCACGCAGTGCCTTGACACTGGAGTAATCCATGCCAAGTTTCTTTTGGACCGAGGGCGGTTGATTTGTGACAAAGACATCCGCGCTTCGTATCAATGCCTTCATATCCGCTTTGCCTTGAGGGGAACGTGCGTCCAAAACGACGCTTTTCTTATTGCGGTTTACAGCGTTGAACCAAAGCGCCTGACCATCCAAGAATGGAGGACCCCAAGCGCGGGCATCGTCCCCCTGGGGTCGTTCGACCTTGATCACTTCAGCCCCGAAATCGGACATCAACATAGTCGCATATGGCCCCGCAACAGAGGTCGTTACATCCACAACACGGATGCCGTTAAACATGCCAAAGCTCTGACCATTCTTGACCAAGGGCAAGTCGTGACACGGCAATTTGCCCTCGCTTGAAGAAATATTATTTTTTAAATTATCCATGTCTTGGCCCTTTACGTTGGTCGAAAAAGACCCGCTCAGTTTGTGTCGCAGCTCATAAATGGTCTCCAGAAGCAAGTGTCCTCACATGGGCCAGAACGGCCTTCGTACCATCACCCAGACGAGGCACGGTTGACCGTGGCGAGGCGCAGGCCAGATCAATCTGTATTCCCAGTCCCACAGGAGGTGTGACGCGCCGGTCTTCATGGAATGCAGTTGGGGCGCCCACCTTATGCGGAACGCTCTCACCGATGCCGGTAACATCCAATGTGCAGGAATGTCTTTCGGCAATAAGATCGTAGCAGGTCAGAACCGAGCGTGCTCCCGAAAATCCAAACCCTGCGATCAAAGTCATACTGATATTTGTGTTGACCTTTCGAAAATTCTCCACAGTCAAACGAAGTTTCCTCGGAACCGACACAGATTTGTTGCTGATGACAAAATCTGAAGTTGTCACCAGCACACACAGATTATCGCGCCTCTCTTTGTTTGTCAGACCCAAAACCACACTCTTTTTATTGCGGTTAACGGACAAAACCCACAGGTCCACGCCATCTAGTAAGGGAGGGGCCCAGTAACGTGCATCATTGCCCTCAGGCTGTTCAATCTTGATCACTTCAGCAGCGAAATGAGACAGTATCATCGCAGAATAGGGTACGGCGATCGGTGTGTTAAGAACTTGAACGCGGATCTTTTCCAGCAGATCAGAACAATTACCCACGTTGAGTTGCATCACGTCATGCAGTGGGATGCCGTTTAAAGTGTCTATTTGCACTAGATATTCCTTTTTTGCTCTGCTTAGAAGCTGCCATTGTATTTGTAAGGCAGTCAATGTATTTTTTATCAATACAACTTGTCAGATTTATCTTGTAATCTTTACGTCATTTGCAAAGCAGCTGCACAAAAATATCTCTTCTCAGAATCAATCCTAGGCCAGTACTTTTAGCCCAATCAGTTGAAGGAAAGTAAAAAGCCATCCAGGTACTTTTGGCATTCTGCAGGCGATGAGCTGTAAAGTTGGCTGCAATGCACCATTTTTCAATCGTTACCGGAAGCCTGTGTCCAGTGCGCAGAACCATCTTTAAATCTCACAAAGGATAATCTATGATGTCAAATCCCACGAACAAAGGATGGTTGGAACGCTCAAAGGAAGATACCATCGATCCAGAGCTACGAATTTGTGATCCGCACCATCATTTATGGGAATTTCGGGAAGTGTGTGTTGCCCACCGCTACCTGTTTGAGGAACTGCTGACAGACGTCAATTGTGGCCATAATGTTGTGTCTACCGTGTTTGTTGAATGCGGAGCGATGTATCGCGCTTCTGGACCAGAGGAAATGAAACCCATTGGAGAGACAGAATTTGCCAATGGCATTGCCGCAATGAGCGCTTCGGGGTTGTATGGCAAAACCCGAGTTGCTGCTGGGATAGTCGGTTCTGTAGATCTTAGGATTGGGGATGCCGTACAATCGGTTCTGGAGTCCCACATTAGCGCGGGGGGGGGACGATTTCGTGGAATCCGACATCAGCTGAATTATGATGATAGTCCCGATATTCACCGAGGCCGGAACTGCTCCAGCAAGGTCCTTAGTCTGGATTCGAATTTTCGGAAGGGCTTTGCCTGCCTTGCGCCTCTGGGTCTCAGCTTTGAGGCCTGGTGTTATCACACACAGTTGAACCAAATAATTGATCTAGCTCGGGCGTTTCCGAACACAACCATCATTTTGAACCATTTTGGCGGACCATTAGGACAAGGGCCTTATGCCGGAAAGCAAGATGAGATTTTCCCCCATTGGCAAGAGTCGATCGCAGAGCTAGCAACCTGCCCGAATGTTGTTGCTAAATTGGGTGGACTAAACCTCGAAATGAACGGCTTTGGTTGGCATCTGAAGGACCGCCCTCCGACAAGCGAAGAACTGATGCAAAAAACACGGCGCTACTATGAACACACAATCGAACACTTCGGGGTTGAGCGCTGCATGTTCGAGTCAAACTTTCCACCGGATATGGTGACATGCAGTTACAATGTGCTTTGGAATTCGTTTAAACGCCTGACAGCGTCCTACAGTACAGATGAAAAAAGTGCCTTGTTCCATGACACGGCGCATCGGATTTATAGGCTCGGATGACTGTATGCGACAAAGAGGAGCACATCTTTACAATTGGAATACCACAGAAGCCGATTTAGAAAGGAACAACTATGGTGGATCAACTATGCGCATTAGTCACAGGGGCCGCATCAGGAATTGGTCGAGCAATTGCGTTAAAATACTGCAAAGAAGGTTGGTCCGTTTTGGGAGTCGATCTTAACACAGAGCAACTTGCCGAAACCAAGTCGCTTTGCAACAATTACCCCGGCGCATTTGTGGGATTACATCTCGATATCACTGACAAAACAGCTCCGTTACAAGCGATCGAAACTACAATGGACACATTCGGACGCTTGGACTGTTTGGTGAACAATGCAGGCATAGGCCGCGCCCAGACTGCCGCAGACACTTCGGACGAGGATTGGGACCGGTTTATTGCAGTCAACCAGACATCGGTGTTTCGCATGTCCCGCGAAGCATTGACAGTCCTTTCTCCAGGCACAGGCGCAATTGTTAATATTGCCTCGATTGCCGCCATCGTTGGTCTTACGGGCGCGTTTTCTTATGTAGCGTCAAAGTCGGCTGTCCTTGGAATGACGCGGCAAATGGCAACAGATTATGGCCCAAAGGGCATCCGGGTCAACGCTATTGCACCAGGCCAGATTGAAACTCCCCTGACCGCTGATCGAATTTCCGGCGACCCCCGATTTGTCGCGTTTAACGTCGACCCTATTCCTTTCACACGCCTTGGCCGTCCCGAAGATATTGCAAATGCTGTATTTTTTTTGGGCTCTGACCAAGCTAGTTATATCAATGGTCATACTTTGGTTGTGGATGGCGGCTGGACTATCTCAAGTTTTTCGCGCCGCGGCTATGAAATGTAGTTACAAGATTACCTGCTGAATGTGCTATCCCGCAACCAAATTCGGTAAAAAAACTACTATGTTTGGATAGGCAATCAACAAAGCAACAATTACCAAATCAATCGCGAAGAACCAGAACACTCCACGGAACACTTCGGAAAGAGACGCGACATTCCCTACAACACCTTTGATAACGAATACATTCATTCCCATTGGTGGTGTGAGCATTCCAATCTCAAGCAATTTGACCAGAATGACCCCAAACCATAACAGGCTATATCCACTTTCGGCAACTACGGGCAGCACAACGGGCAAAGTCAACAGCATCGCACCAACTGGTTCCAACATCATCCCCAGAACAAGATAGACAAATACAATGCCTATCATGATGAGCAAAGGGGACGCACCAAAGGACAAAATTGTTGAGGAGATCACATCTCCAATACCCGACAGGGCCAGAAACCGTGTAAGTAAGCTGGCTCCAACGGCAATGATCAGCAGAGATGCTGTAGTGGTAATAGTCTCAATTGCAGCCATGCGCAGGGCGCTAAATGTCAATGTCCCATAAATAATTGCCACCACGATAGATAGCATAGCCCCGATTGCTCCGGCCTCTGTCGGGGTGAAGGCGCCACCGAACAGACCTGCAAAAACACCGATGATAATTATTAGAATAGGCCAAGTGTGTTTCAGGGCCGCAATCTTATCGATCCGGCTTGCTGTGATCTTTACGGGTGGCGCCAAATCTGGATTCAGCTTTACGCGCACGTAAATCACAAAAATATATGCAAACAGGGTGATAAGGCCGACAACAATGCCTCCAAGAAAAAGCTGGCTCACAGACTGGCGCGAGATAATGCCAAAAAGGATCATCAGGATTGAAGGCGGAATCAAAGCGCCGATGGTGCCTGCAGCCGCAACGCTGCCACAGGCTAATTCTGGGCGGTAACGATTGCGGACCATCTCTGGTACAGCAATTTTACCCATTGCTGCAGAGCAGGCAATCGATGAGCCTGTCACAGCTGCAAAACCAGCACATCCAAACACAGATGCGATC
>Ga0181576_10002880_pt1 | contig 12757 bp, 10 predicted proteins | sample 101ome_22_FD_132464 | JGI IMG/M metagenome (GOLD analysis project Ga0181576, IMG submission 132464) | Coastal salt marsh microbial communities from the Groves Creek Marsh, Skidaway Island, Georgia - 101412BT metaG (megahit assembly) | ecosystem: Environmental > Aquatic > Marine > Intertidal...
AATTTTACTGAGCTCTTCCATAACCAGAACATAAGATAGAGTGTCCATGCCACCGCCCCCATATGCGGGGTCTACCATCATGCCGAGAAAACCCATTTCCCCCATTTTTTTTACTTGTTCTGCGGGGAATTGTTGCAAGTTATCCCGTTCAATAACCCCAGGAAGGAGTTCGATATGGGCAAATTCTCGAGCAGCATCCCGAATCATTATGTGTTCTTCAGATAATTTAAAGTCCATGGCGTAGTTGTTTTTTTGGGGGGGGCTAGAACCTAGCCTAAAACGTTTTCGTTAGAGCGCAAAGATATTGGATTGTGACTTTAATGTCAATAAAAGCGTTTAAATTTAACAGGATGAAAAAAGCAAAATATAATGTGATTGGCCTCATGAGCGGAACGTCATGCGATGGGATTGATTTAGCCTATTGTGAATTAACGGTCACCGAGAATAATCGATGGGGTTATTCCATAATTAAAGCGCAAACCATGCCCTATAATTCGCTTTGGCAAAGCCGTTTGTCTACGGCGGTAACCCTCGATAAAACAGCCGTGCAGGATTTGGATTTAGCCTATACATCACTTCTTAATCGCACTATTTTAGATTTTATTCATGAGTTTAAAATATCAGAGCTCGATTTGATTTGCAGCCATGGACACACGGTTTGGCATAAACCTCAACAAGGGATTACCTGGCAAATCGGCAATTTACAATCCATTGCTCAAGGGTTGCCATGTCCTGTGGTTTGTGATTTTCGAACTCAAGATGTCGCTCTAAAAGGACAAGGCGCTCCCTTGGTGCCTATTGGGGATCAATTATTGTTTCATGAATTTGATGCCTGTATTAATTTGGGCGGTTTTGCGAATATTTCATATCAACATTGGGAGGGGCCGACCATCGCTTATGATTTATGTCCTTTTAATATTGTTTTAAATTATTGGTCAAAAAAGCTCGGGTCCGATTTTGATGAAAATGGTAATTATGCGCGACTTGGCTCGATTCAAACGGACTTGCTCAAACAGCTCAATGCTCTTGAATATTACCATTTAACTCCACCCAAATCCTTAGGTGCTGAATGGGTTCAGTCTAATTTTTATCCGCTATTTGAGCACTTTAATCTTAAGCCTCAAGATTGGTTGGCCACCGCGGCACATCATATGGTCCACCAAATTCAAACAAGTACCACAAAATTTGACCGTGTGTTACTTACGGGAGGTGGAGCATTCAATGGCTTTATTTTGGAACGGCTCAATGAGGCAGCCCCGTTAAAATTTTTTGTTCCAAACAGGGATTTAATCAATTATAAAGAAGCGCTCATTTTTGGTTTGCTCGGTGTTTTGCGCTATCGAGAAGAAGTAAATTGTCTGGCTTCAGTAACTGGTGCCGTTCGAGATCACAGTAGTGGTGTTATCTGGAACCCAGTTGGTCCGTAGGTGCGTAAAACCACCATTTTAAGTTCTTTAGTTCATCGATGGGTGAGGAATAATTCAAGGCAAAAGGGTCAGAAATTTTACCTTAATTTAATCCTAGGCCCTGTCATTTTTCTATATTTGTGAGAAATGGATTCGGCTTAAAATTATTTCTAAAGACCGATTTTCTGACGACCAAATACCATTGCGACCCATGAGGGAATTGCTTAAGAAATTCGAAGATAAATCACCGGAAATTGTTTTTCATTGGAAAGACGCTGAGACCGAGGCCGAAGGCTGGACCGTAATCAATAGTTTGAGAGGTGGCGCCGCAGGAGGAGGAACCCGCATGCGCGTCGGGCTAGATCAAAATGAAGTTTTGAGTTTGGCCAAAACTATGGAGGTTAAGTTTACCGTATCAGGTCCTGCAATTGGTGGGGCAAAATCAGGAATAAATTTTGATCCCAATGACCCACGTAAGAAAGGGGTTCTGCAGCGTTGGTATCGTGCGGTATCTCCCTTACTGAAATCGTACTACGGTACTGGGGGCGATATGAATGTCGATGAAATTCATGAGGTTATTCCAATCACTGAAGAAAGCGGGGTTTGGCATCCACAAGAAGGTGTTTTTAACGGGCACTTTAGTCCGAGTGAGGCCGATAAGATTAATCGAATCGGTCAACTGCGCCAAGGGGTAATCAAAGTCGTTGAAAATCCAGAATATTCTCCCGATGTTACCCGAAAATACACCGTGGCCGATTTAATCACCGGTTTTGGTGTTTCTGAAGCAGTACGTCATTATTATGAAATTTATGGGGGAACACTTCAAGGCAAGCGTGCTATAGTGCAAGGTTTTGGCAACGTGGCTTCGGCTGCCGCTTATTATCTGGCCCAGTCTGGAGCACTTATCGTAGGGATTATTGATCGGGCTGGAGGATTGATTAGTGAGGAAGGTTTAAGCTTTGAGCAGGTTAAGAACCTTTTTCTAAATAAAAATGGGAATGCCCTGGCAGGAGAGAATCTTTTAAGTTTCGATGAAGTTAACCAGCGCATTTGGGCAATTCAAGCCGATGTCTTTGCGCCTTGTGCTGCATCACGTTTGATTACCCAAGAGCAAATTCAATCGCTCATTGATTCTGGCTTGCAAGTCGTTAGCTCGGGTGCCAATGTTCCTTTTGCGGACCGTGAAATCTTTTTTGGTCCCATTATGGAAGCAGCGGACAAGCAAATTAGCCTAATCCCTGATTTTATCAGTAATTGTGGAATGGCCCGCGTTTTCGCCTATTTTATGGAAAAGCGTGTCGCCATGACTGATGATGCGATTTTTGAAGACGTATCTCAGACCATTAAAAAGGCACTTCAAAGGGTTTATGAACAAAACCCTGATCCTCGAAACATCAGCGCGACAGCATTTGAAATTGCGCTGAAACAACTTATTTAATGTATAAAATACTTCTATGGAATCTTTGATAATTCTCATTTTCGTCATTGGTTATTTGGCCATTACTCTAGAGCATCCGCTGCGTTTGGATAAAACAGTGCCTGCATTAATTATGGCGGCCCTCATTTGGGGCACACTGGCTGTTGGCTTTGGAATTGGTTGGTTTGAAGTGATCGATACTGAAGGCTCAATTTTTAGTGCTCTTACAGGAGGAGAACATGCCATGCACGGTTTTGAACAAACCTTATTGCACCATTTAGGCAAGACGGCAGAAATTTTAATTTTCTTGATTGGGGCGATGACTATTGTTGAGATCATTGACCTGCATCGGGGCTTCGAAGTGCTCAAGGGCGCGGTTAAAACAGATAGTAAGAAATCATTGCTCTGGATTATTGGTGTTTTGGCCTTTGTATTATCGGCTATAATTGATAATCTGACGGCTACAATTGTACTGTTGACACTGCTGCGCAAATTATTAAGTGATAGAAATGAGCGTATCTGGTACGCGTCATTAGTGGTTATTGCAGCCAATGCCGGCGGCGCCTGGTCCCCAATTGGTGATGTGACCACCACTATGCTCTGGATTGCCAAAAAAGTTTCCGCCGGGGGGCTTATTGAATTCGTGGTCTTACCGTCAATTTTGTGTTTTGTTTTACCCTTTTTTATTGCTTCTTACCTAAAGCCTTTTCAGGGAAAAATAACGGTCTCAAATACCGATAGCCAAGATGCTCAACGATTACTGAGCAGCAAGACGATGCTTTATTTAGGCCTAGGAATGATTGTTTCAGTACCGATATTCAAGACTTTAACGCATTTGCCGCCCTACATCGGTATGATGTTAGCGGTTGGAGTTGTTTGGTTGGTCTCAGAATATATCCATCCTGAGGAAGACTTTACTAAAGAACGCCGTCATTTATATTCTGCCCACAAAGCATTATCAAGAATCGAATTGTCCAGTATTTTATTTTTCTTAGGGATCCTTATGGCTGTCGCGGGCTTGGAGTCTTTAGTCTACGGCGCGACCGAAAGCGGTGAATCTGTGGGCACGCTTCGTTATTTGGCAGAAACACTTCAAGGAGCTATTCCAAATCAAGACGTTGTCGTAATTCTTCTAGGAATGTTCTCTGCGGTTATTGATAACGTCCCACTTGTGGCGGCGTCAATAGGAATGTATGATGCACCAATGGACTCTGTCCTATGGCATTTTATTGCCTATTCTGCAGGAACTGGAGGAAGTATGCTCATCATTGGCTCGGCTGCCGGGGTGGCTGCCATGGGGATGGAGCGCATTAATTTTATCTGGTATTTGAAGAAAGTAGCCTGGTTAGCGTTTGTTGGGTTTATTGCTGGCGCTGGTTTGTTTTTATTTATCGAGCGGGTTCTTTTTCATCACGTCTAACAATTTCACAGAGAGCAAAGCGTTCTCTTAGAAAGATTTTTTATGAAGTTACTGATGCTATTGTTGCTTAGTCTACAAAACGATGTCTCTGTGGACCAGGAGGTGACAGAACAAACCTTATCCCTCATGGAGCTTATCTTAAGTGGAGATCTTGGTGGTCAAATCATTATTGGGTTATTGTTTGTCCTTTTACTGGTGGCTCTTTATATCTATTTTGAACGTCTGTCAGCAATTAAGGCTGCTGGTAAAACAGACCCAAATTTTATGAGTCAGATCAGAACGTTTATCCTTTCTGGAAAACCGGATCAAGCAAAGGCGCTTTGTCGTCAACATCATACTCCTGTTGCGCGATTGACTGAAAAGGGAATCTCCAGAATTGGACATCCTCTTGAGGACATAAACTCGGCTATAGAAAACGCCGGACGTCTTGAAGTTTATGCCTTAGAGAAAAACGTCAGTGTATTGGCAACAATCTCGGGGGCAGCCCCAATGATTGGATTCTTAGGGACTGTAATCGGTATGGTTTTGGCCTTTCATGAATTAGCCAACAGCAGTGGTCAAGCGGAAATGGGTGCCTTAGCAGAAGGTATTTACACGGCGATGACCACCACCGTAGCTGGACTTATTGTGGGTATTGTTGCCTATATGGCGTATAATCATTTGGTTGTTAAAACAGATAAAGTGGTTCATCAAATGGAGGCAACTGCCGTTGATTTTATCGACCTACTTAACGAACCGGCCTAATGAATTTGCGAGGACGCAATAAAGTCAGTGCGACTTTTAGTATGAGCAGTATGACAGATATTGTCTTTCTGCTTTTGGTCTTTTTTCTATTGACTTCACCGGCAATTACACCAAATGCGCTTGATTTGCTTTTGCCTGAGGCCAAAGGTAAATCAACAAATCAGCATCAGGCATCCGTGAGCATCACCAAAGAGGGTGCATTTTTTATAAATAAAGAACGCATTGCTAAAGGTCAACTTGAATCTGCTTTGAGTCAAGCGCTCAATTCAGCTTCAAAACCTACAGTGATTTTGAGAGCAGAGCAGGGGGTGCCGATCGAACAGGTCGTCTATGTCATGGATTTGGCCAATCGAAGAAATTATCAAGTTGTTTTGGCTGTAAATCCTAAGTAAGATGTCGGTAGCCTTGGATATTCATCAACGCAAAGGCGCCTTCAAAACGATACTCATCGGTATCGGTTTGTTGCTGATCTTGCTCTTCTTTGGCTTGCGTCATTATGACCCGCCACTAGAGCGAGGGATTATTATTGCGCTTGGTACTCCAGAGGGCACAACGAGTCAAAATTCAAGTAATTCTGCCCAAAGTACTGAATCGTCGTCCCTACAAGAGGAGTCCGTAAGTGAACCTACCGAGCAGATAGTGGAAGAAGAAAGTGCTGCCCCAGACAACACCGAAGTCGAATCAGCCCTATCAGAGACCCAGTTGCAAGAATCTATAGAAGAGATAACACCCGCAGAAGAGGAACTTTTGGTTGCTGAGAATTCTGAGACTACCGTAGTTACACAGCAGGAGCCCAAGCCAGATGCTGCCACCGCTGAGGCCCTTAAACGTATTTTTGGGGGACAAAGTACCTCATTGCCAAATACCCAAAATAATCAAGATACCAGTGCCGATCCAGCAGCCCAGGACAATGAAATGACCCGTGGGGCCCCTGATGGAAGTCCTCTTTCTGAGAGTCCTTATAATCTTGGAATTGGACTTGATGGAGATCGTAATTATTTACTCGGTGGGCGCCGCGCCCTGTATAAAGAGATTATTGTTCAAGATTGCAATCAAGCGGGACGTGTTGTAGTGAGTATCGAGGTCAATCAAAGAGGTGAGGTGGTTACGGCCATGCCGGGGGTACGAGGAACAACCAATAATGCTCCTTGTCTTTTAGATCCGGCACGTCGTGCTGCTTTAGCCACGCAATTTAATCCTGACCAAAAAGCGCCATCGCGGCAAATCGGGAAAATTATTTATGTTTTCAGGTTGTCGCAATAAAATGCACCCTCATCAATGAGGTAAATGAATTATCTTTAGTGCATAAACTTATTTTATGCGCTATTTATTTACTCTTTTGATTTTACTTTTCCTTTCGAGTTGTACCGATTTTACTGACGTTAGAAACACCCAAGTTACTGATTCTCCTGAATTAAAGCCTAATGACTGGATGTTTATGCAGCGCGCTTTTCCCACAGGACGACTTGATCCCCAAGCACAGCGAGAAGCGGTCATGCAAAAGCGTTCAATGAATGTTATAGGAGGTAACTGGACTGCTGTGGGGCCTTTTAATATCGGTGGTCGAATTAGCGACATTGAAATGGTGAGCGCTCAGGAGTATTATGTAGCTGCAGCTTCAGGAGGCATATTTAAAACCACCAATGCTGGGGTGGATTGGGTGCCGGTTTTTGATGGATTAAACTCCTTATCTATCGGAGATATCGCTATTGATCCAAATAATTCAAATCACATTTGGGTGGGTACCGGAGAGGTCAATGCTGGAGGTGGTTCTTTGGCTTATGACGGGGACGGTGTCTATTTCTCAGAAAACGACGGTCAAAGCTGGATTAATAAAGGACTGTCAGAGGTGGGCAATATTGGTACAGTCCTCATCGATCCAAATAATGCGCAAAACATTTTTGTCGGGGCCATGGGACCTTTGTTTAGAAATGATGCTAACCGAGGGGTGTACCGCAGTCAAGATGGAGGCGATACTTGGACTCAATCTCTTTTTGTTAGTGATTCCACGGGAGTCGTTGATATGGCGATCCACCCAACAAATGGTCAAATTATTTATGCCGCAGCCTGGCAGAGGGTACGTCGTCCACAGTATCGTTCTTATGGGGGGGAGACCTCAGGGCTTTATCGTTCACTTGATGGTGGAGACAGTTGGACTGAATTGACCAGTGGATTGCCCACTTCGGCCAATCAAAAAGGACGTATCAGTATTGCGATTGCTCCGTCAAATCCGGATGTATTGTATGCCCGTTATGCTGATGCCACAGGAAATATACAAGGAGTTTATCGCACTGATGACGGCGGGGATTCATGGACTGCAATGAATTCAAGCGCTTTGAATAACGTTGGTTTTCACTGGTGGTTTCGGGGTATTGTAATTGATCCAACTGATGAGAATACCATTTATAATGTGGATTTTCAAGTGCAAAAGTCGACCGACGGGGGCAGTAACTGGTTCAATGTTTTTAACAATGTCCATGTGGACCAACATGCTTTGGCTTTTGATCCTAGCGATCCTAATAACCTAGTGCTTGGAAATGACGGCGGTGTTTATTTTAGTCCTGATGGGGGTAGCACTTGGACTAAAGACGAGCAATTGCCGATCACACAACTTTATCGTTGTTATGTCGATCCCTCAAGCGCCAACGGAATTTATCTGGGGGCTCAGGATAATAGTACCCATCGCACCCTAACAGGTGGACCAGATGATTACCAAATTATTTACGGTGGAGATGGATTCCAGCCCTTGGTTGATCCTAATAATTCTAATGTCATTTTTGCCCAATACCAATATGGTAACATTGGAAAATCCACCAACAATGGCGCGAGTTTTAATGGTGCAACTGCAGGTATATCAGGAGCTGATCGCAAGAATTGGGATACGCCAATTGTTTTTGATCCACAAAATGCTCAAGTCATGTACACCGCCACCCAGCGTGTTTATCGCACTGAAAATGGCGCGGGCTTATGGACCGCAATTAGTGGTGATTTAACCAATGGCCCCGGAGGGGGGAACCTAAATTATGGTACAGTAGTGGCCTTGGATGTCTCTCCTTTTAATTCGGAAAAAATTCTTGCAGGTACCGATGATGGTAATGTTTGGATGACCCTAGATACTGGCGAAACCTGGGAATTACTCTCAGAGAATTTACCCGCGCGCTGGGTGACTAAAGTATTGCATTCTGTGACCCATCCTGGGACTTTATTTGTGACTCTTTCGGGTTATCGCTATGGCACTGATGAAGGTCATGTTTATAAGAGCTATGACAATGGTCAAAACTGGATTGACATCTCGAGCGGCCTGCCCGATGTACCCGTTAATGATATTGTTCAGGATAATCAGGGTCGTATATTCGTGGGAACGGATATCGGTGTTTTTGGCTCTGGTGACGGTGGAGTGACTTGGAATTCATTAGGGTCCAACCTTCCAGCGGTAATAGTCAATGATATGCACATTCATCAGGGGACTCAGGAATTGTTTATTGCGACTTATGGCCGCTCAGCGTACCGCCTCGCTTTGAATGAAATCATATTGAATTCAAACATTTTGCCCACGAGTAGTCCAGGACGACTTTGGCCAAACCCTGCAAACGGCAAGGTAAATTTGACCCTAATTCAGCGTTTAAATAACCCACAAGTGGCTTTGTATAACGCCCAAGGACAAATGATGCGTCAATTTTCCTGTCCTGCTCTAGAATGTGGTCTTGACCTTGAAGGTATTGTTCCTGGTTTGTATTTTATTCATTATGTCACCCCAGAAGGGGGTGTTTCTAAAAAGCTCATTATTCGATAGGGTGTAGATAGATTTTGCTAAAATCACTATGAGTCAAGTTTTTACAACTTATGCTGCTGCTGTGCAATGGCTATTTTTGCAGTTGCCTCAATACCAGCGACAGGGCGCTGCTGCCTATAAACCAGGCTTGGAGCGAACAGAGCGTTTAATGGCTTATTTGAAAAATCCTGAGCGCGGCTTTAAGTCGATTCACGTGGCAGGCACTAATGGCAAAGGCTCAACCTCACATATGCTCGCCTCGGTCCTTCAAGCGGCTGGTTTTCGTGTGGGACTCTATACATCCCCACACCTCAAGGATTTTCGGGAGCGTATCCGGATTAATGGTGTGCCCATTGCGGAATCTGAAGTACTTGATTTTGTTCAAGATCATGCCGCAATATTCAAAGAAATGGGTTTGTCGTTTTTTGAAATGACTGTAGGCTTGGCGTTTGATTATTTTGACCGCTCCAAAGTGGATGTCGCTATAATCGAAACGGGGATGGGGGGTCGTTTGGACAGCACCAATGTGATCGTTCCTATTTTGAGTGTGATCACCAATATTGGCTTAGATCATATGCAATTTCTCGGGGATACTCATCAGGCGATTGCTCGAGAAAAAGCGGGAATAATAAAACGTAAAATTCCAGTAGTCATCGGGCAGTATAGTGAGCAGACTCTTGAAGTTTTTCAATCGATTTCCACGGAGTTAGAAGCCCCGTTAATCATTGCGCAGGATCAAACCTATAACCCATATGAATGTGATCTCAAGGGGGCTTACCAAGAGTTTAATCAAAAAACAGTACTCACAGCATTAGAGGTATTAAAAACACGGGGTTTTTATACCAGTGAGCAACATATTGCTCTGGGATTCTCTCAAGTTCAGAAAAGCACAGGGCTCATGGGGCGATGGCAGACCATTGGGCAGAGGCCGTTAATTATTTGTGATACGGCCCACAATGCCGATGGGCTGACCTCTACCATGCGCCAATTGAACGACTTAAATGCGCCGCGGTTGCATCTTGTTTTAGGATTTGTCGCCGATAAGGCTTTAGAGGATATTTTTAAACTCCTTCCCAAAGCGGGGATCTATTACTTCTGTGCTGCGCATAATCCGCGGGCCATAGAGGCGAGTAAACTCGAAGATTTGGGCACAAGAATAGGGCTTAAAGCCCAAACGTTTGATTCAGTCCATAAGGCTCTCAGTGCTGCGCAATCTATAGCTTCTGACGAGGATGTTATTTATGTGGGGGGCAGCACCTTTGTGGTCGCTGAGGTTTTGTAGTTTTTTATGATTTTTTGTTGGGCCATTATAAAAACTAATTTATATTTGCAGCCGCTTTGGTTGTGGAGATAATCATGTCGGGGCGCTTAGCTCAGTTGGTTCAGAGCACCTCGTTTACACCGAGGGGGTCGGGGGTTCGAATCCCTCAGCGCCCACAGCAAAAATCCTGATGTATCCATCAGGATTTTTTGTTCAAGTGCACTCAGATGTTTTTTAAAACCTCGATTTTAATTACTTTTGAGATTGCTAAAAGGGTCATTAACTCAGTTGGTTCAGAGTGTTACCTTGACAGGGTAGAAGTCACTGGTTCGAATCCAGTATGACCCACATAAAGAAAAATCTCAGTACCTAATAGGTGCTGGGATTTTTTTTCTGGGCTTTGCTTGAGTATTGTTGGCACCCATTGCTTGCGAATATACATTGATCATCCACAGGACTAATAAAGACATCAAGGTGTCTTTAGTATCTCCTCGTATCGAGCGAATTACTCCGTAAATACTGTATTTAATAATCTCTCTAAGGCTATACCTCGAGATCCTTTAACGAGAATACTCGTATGTTTTGGGGGGTGACTCAATAAGTATTGCTCCAAGGAATTGTAGTCCTTAAAACAAGATGTTTTTGTGGGATTAAACTTCGTCTGACTGAAGTTTACCCCGGCTAAGTAAACCTTATCAAAGCCCAGCCGTTCAGCCTGATTAACGATTGTTTGATGCTCTAGTGCGGCCTCTTGTCCAAGTTCAAACATGTCGCCTAAAATTACCGCTTTAGATCCGCTGCCAGCCATTTGTGCGAAGTGATCTAGGGAAAGTCGCATGCTTGATGGATTGGCGTTATAAGCATCCATAATTAAATTATAGGAACCACGTTTCATTCCTTGAGAGCGGTTCATCCTTGGGGTGTATTGTTCCAAGGCCGATTTTATTTTTTCCCAAGAGACATCAAAATATTGGGCGATTTCTACCGCGGCAATGACATTGGGGGTGTTGTAGTTCCCAATGAGTTGTGTATGAATTGCGCCCAATGTTCCTGATAGTGCCAAGGTGTCTTGAGAAGCATTGCTTTGAGAATGCGCCTGAGTAGAGCTGTGTTCTGAGTAAATTGCCCAATGCTGATTTACATTTAAAACGGTACACGGCATATCCTTGGTGCGTTGTATTTGCTCATGGTCTGTGGACTGTACAAACATTCTTCCGTTTGTTTGATACAGGTAGTCAATCAATTCAGACTTACCTTTGATCACCCCTTCAACTCCACCAAATCCTTCTAGGTGGGCTTTACCAAAATTGGTAATATAACCATAGTTAGGCTTGGCAATTTTACATAAAAATGCAATTTCTCCTTGATGATTAGCGCCCATTTCCACAATCCCCAATTCAGTATTTTGAGTCATGCGCAGTAGTGTTAAGGGAACACCTATATGATTGTTTAAATTGCTTATGTTCGCCAAACAATTAAATTTTTGAGATAAAGTGGCGTGCAATAATTCTTTGGTGGTCGTTTTACCATTACTCCCGGTCAAAGCCAGTATCGGTAGGTCTAATTTTTCTCTATGATAGGTCGCTAAGTCTTGTAAAGATTTGAGTGCATCATCTACCAATAAAAGGCGATCAAAGTCTCGGTTTGAGGATATTTCCGCGTAAAGTTTTGCGTCATCCATTAGTACAAAAGCGGCACCGGCTTCGAGTGCTGATACGGCAAATGTATTGCCGTTAAAATTATCCCCTTTAAGGGCGATAAAAAAACAACCTTCGGTGAGTTTACGGGTATCGGTGCACACCTCAGAGCTTTGTAAAAAGCATTCATAAATATGAGGTAATTCAGCCCTTTTTATCATGTAAATAAAGATATAAAAAAACCCTTCAACAACGGTTAAAGGGTTTTAATGAGATATGAGAATAACGAATTAGTTATTGCGTGGTCGTTTACCTTTTTTGGCTTTGCTTCCTAATCGAGACATAGCACAACGGAAACCGATGTAGTCTGTTGCCATATCTTCCGGGAAGTAGCGGCGTTGTGCCGGATCTAACCAATAGTCACGATCTCTCCATGAGCCTCCTTTGTAAACACGTACTTCGTTATTCACTAGCGAGGTTCTTTTAGAAGATTTGTCGTATTCACGAATAAGATTTCCTTCTTCATCCGGTTCAACTTTATGTTGAGGAGAATTATACATTCTCTTCCCGTCAGCAACTTTATTGTCGTCTTCACCACCAAAGGACTGATAGTTACGTGTCGACTTCTTATCACCATCTCTAAAATCACGGTTATCGCTTTCAGAGAAGTTTGTGCGCAAATACGTTTCGTTTTCGTCTACGGGAACCTTGTAAATTTCTCCAGGTAGGTCACGGGCGACAATTTTACCGTTACTGAGTGTATCGTATATAATAGAATCTACACGGACTACCATAACTTTGCCGTCTGAGTCAATGGCATTTTTGGTATAAATATTACCGCGATAGTAGTTGAAGTCATTAAATTCATCATCAACAATTGGGCGATAGACGTCAGCCACCCACTCGGCAACATTTCCGGCCATATCGTACAATCCAAAGTCGTTTGGCTCATATGATCCAACTTCTGCAGTGATGTCTGCGCCATCGTCACTCCATCCTGCGATTCCACCATAGTCTCCATCACCTTGTTTGAAGTTCGCTAATTGGTCACCGCGACTGCGTCGGTCTGAAGATCGCGTGTATTGTCCTTCCCAAGGATA
>Ga0181576_10002889_pt1 | contig 12741 bp, 8 predicted proteins | sample 101ome_22_FD_132464 | JGI IMG/M metagenome (GOLD analysis project Ga0181576, IMG submission 132464) | Coastal salt marsh microbial communities from the Groves Creek Marsh, Skidaway Island, Georgia - 101412BT metaG (megahit assembly) | ecosystem: Environmental > Aquatic > Marine > Intertidal zone...
GAGGACGCGCGCGAGGACGCGCGGGGGGACGGACCGGGGCGTAGGGTCACACGATCGCGCCGTGGCGCGGTCGCGTCGCGCGCGCGGTGTGGACGCGCGCGGGGGCGCGGGTGACGCGCGAGGCGCGACGATCGCGCCGAGGCGCGGGGCATCCACCTCAAGGTACACACCGGACTTTCAGTACGTACTATCTCTATTTTACAACTATATCATTAAAAAAGGTGAACGTCCGTATGGTTTTCACAGATCGCGTTCAAACCCACCGAAACACGCAAAAAAAATCGAATACAATATCCCCAAAATGAAACGCCACCCACGTCGATGTGCGTCGGAAACAGCGCACACGTGGGATGAAAAGACGGCGGACGAGACGTGTTTAGAGAAATCAAAAGCCATCGCACTCGCACTGCGGCTGTTTTATCATCGTGCGCGTCGCCCGTCGGTTCGATTCGTCGCGACGATCGTTCGGAGTCGCGCGCGTCGCGACGACGACGACGACGACGACGACGCGATCCGTCTCGTCGCGTGCGGACGGCGGATCGGGGAGACGTGTAATTTATTTCGCGGCGATCCGTCGTCGGACGCGCCGATCGAGGACGCGAGGACGACGGATCGGGGCGTTGACGACGACGACGACGTGTGGACGAATTTCGTGTCGATTGCATCATCGTCGGGACGGTGACGACAGAGATGGCGTTCGAGGGCGTCGTGGGAGGCGCGCCGGCGCGCGGAAAGGGGGTGTCGTGGAAGCACCCGTCGTTTCCGGTGGCGTGCGTGCGGCGACCGACGAACGCGACGTCGTTCGTCGCGGTGGAAGGTTTGGGATACATGCCGGTGATGACGCCTCGAGGCGGCGACGACCGAGGCGCGGTGGACGAGGAAGTGTTCGTCGGGGAGATCATGCGCGAGGAGGCGCGGGAGATGTTCGTGCGTTTACGGGTGAAAGCGTCGGCGGAGGCTGGTCGACTGGCGGCGGAGGAACACGTGCGATGGATGCGATCGGAGACGCGCGCGGGAGGCGCGCGGGAGACGCGAACGCCGATCGGAACGTCGAATACGGGTCGTCGGCGAGGCGAGGAGGCGTCGACGACGCGCGGGGGTGAATATCCGAGACGAAACGTGTGTCAGGATCGTCGGAAGACGCCGATATCGACGAAACGATCTCGTCGAGGCGGTCGTCGATCCTCGGACGAGTCTTCGTCGATTTCGTCGCCGGACGCGACGCCGCCGTCGCCGTCGCAGTTGCCTCAACCTTCGTTCAATCGCCGGTCGTTCGACCACGATTCCGCGAGAGAGGATGAATTTCCACCGCTTCCAGAGTCCAAACCTCCCGTGCAGTCCTTTTGGTCCAAGCCTCCGTTTGAGTCGTCGCCGTCGAGTCCGTCGCCGAATCCATCGCCGCCGCCAATGCCGCCGAAGAGGTGGTTGTCGCCGAACGCGCCCAAGAACTTCGGCAAAAAGCGCCGATTCGTGCGTCGTCGGTTGGAACGGTTGGAGAAATCGCGCGCAGAAATCACGTCCTTCGTCACCGCGAATCAAGAATCGCTGGAAAAGCGATGCGAGAACGCGACGGCGGAGTTGAAAGTGTTGCTCTCATTCGGGCAACGCATTCGATTCGATTTCGACGTCACGATTGACGTGACGACCGTCACGATGGATCGAATTTCTGAGTGTCCGGAGTCGCCATTGTTTGAGAAGTGCGCCTGCGCCAAGGCGCACGCGCACGAGGCGAAGGGAGTTTTCGGATTCGAAAAGTACGATTTCATGACCGATTTGTGCGACTGCGACGCTTGTCTGCGCGCGTACGTGCGCGCGCTGTACACTCGACGCTGCGTGTGCCCGTCATGTTTTCTCAAAGACGCCGCGCGACGCCACGGTACGTCGGATACCGTTAAACAGTTGTTCTCCGACGCAGAAGAAGATTCTTCAGACATCATCGAGCTCGAATCTGAAAAATTGAACGAGCCCGATCGACGCGACGAAGACTCTTGGGGCGATGTGTTGAAGTTTATCTCAGGTCTCGATTCTGAGCGTACGGTTCGTCACATTCAGTGTTTATTGGAACGTCTCACGAAGCCGACTCTATTTCTGGACGCGTCGGAGAAGCAGATAGAGCAGGTGACGAAGGCTGCAAACGACAAAGACGCGGCGTGACGTTGAGACTTTCATATTATGTCTATGTAACGGTACATCTCTCGTTTGAATACACAATTTGCTAATATTTCTACTTACCAGTCGTCGTCGTCGTCGTCGTCGTCGTCGTCGTCGTCATCGCCACCGCCGTCACCGCCACCGTTCACAGGCGCGGTAACGTCGCCGGCACGTCCCCAACCGTCGTCATCCCAGTCTTCTATTTCGTCGCCCACGTCGCCCCACATGTCGTCCACCGTTTGCACGGCGTGCGCGAGATCGGGCTCTGATAAATCGACGACCGCGTCGTCGTCGCACATCGCCGGTCGTTCGGGGCGTTTCACGGAGTCTTCTAAACTCGCGTCCGAACCATCGTCGATGAAGCTTGAATCGTATCTGCTCGAAGAGTGCGTCGGTCTGCTGCCGTCGAACCCCTGCGTGGGACTCGGCGTGTCCTGGACGACGCGATGCTCTCGCGGTCCGAAAGCTGCGAACGTGCGACTCAGATCAACTTGTTCGCGCGCGTTCCCTTGATGATCGCGGCGCGGACGCTGTGCGTCTTCTGGAGTCGCCTCCTCGAATCGCGCACCCGGATGTTGCTCGCCGGCGTCGCCTTGCGTGTGCGCTATGAATCGCTCGTCGCCGGAAGACATCTCGTTCTCGCTATCGCCTTCGTTTTCTTCGTCGCTCGCGTCCGCTTCGTCGTCGACGAAAAAGTTGCGTCTTTTACGAGGATTAAACTCTGGCTGCGCGCGAGCGCGTCGCTGGCGCCTCGGAAGTTCGACGACGTCGTCATCCTCTATGACGGCGACGTCGTCGTCGACGGGATTCGGCGGCTCGACGGGTGGTGACACGTCTTGAGACATCAGCACGCACGCCTGCACTCTGCCGAAATGACGAGGTCGTCGGTGGATTTCACTCTCATCCGTCGACGGCGTCGCGTCGTTAGCCGCGACGGCGCTCTGCGGTGTCAGACGAGGCGGCGGCGGCGGCATGGACAAACGATCCTGCGTCTTTTGCCTCTCGTCTTCATTCACCTCGTCGCTCGATTTGCTGAGTCTCGGCTGTCGCACCGATGACGGCTCGTTGAACTGCGGTGAAGCTGCGACCGCGGGTGGACGCGGTGCGGGAGACGCGCTGTGCATCGAGATTCGTCGAGGCACCGGGTCGCTCATCTGCGTAAACTCCTCCATAACCTCTTGACTCGTCTTCACGTTCGCCTCGTACATGGGCAAATCCTGCGAAGGATTCACCCAGTCCTCACCCCATCCATCGTCGAAATCGGCTTCATCGAACTGCGGCGCGGCCTGCATCTCCACGACGTCTTGCGCGACGTTCTCTTCTCGTTCGTCGCGCGCCGGCTCTGGCGAGCGCGTGTGATGCGCGCGCTTCTCCTCGCACAAACCGCCGGGAATCGCCGGTCCGGTGGAATCCACGCGCGACAAGCCTTGGAGATCGGCCATAATGTCGATGAGCGCGCGAGATAAATCGCTGTGCTCGACGCTGTGTACGGGGTTCGGTCTCGAGAGAAAAGGCGCGGCGGCTTCGACGTTGAGCTCTTCGAGAGCGTCTCCGTCGTACTCGTACGCAAACAAGATGGCTTTACTCGCAACATCGAGAGGCGCGTCCTTCAGCTTGTTCGCCGCGTTTAAGATGGCTTTCGTACCTCGCGTTTTCTTCGCTTTCGCCGGATCGTTCGTCTTCGGTTTGGACTTTTTCTTCTCCGCGGGCGAAGGTTCGATCATGGCGAGTTGGCACACCGGCGTCACGCCCTCGGGAACGATGCGTGGACACTTTTCGAGCTTGAAATTATTCCCAGGCGCGCGCAGGCACGTCATGAGCGTCTCGTACTTCTTCTGCTCGCTCGTAAACTTGGCGTACTCCTTCCCCTCCGTGGCGAGGACGACCACCTTACCGTCGCGCGCGCGACCCGTTCGACCCATGCGCTGAACGCCGCGAATAATGTCCACGACGTCGAAGAAGAAGATCAAATCCACGCTCGGAATGTCCAAACCCTCTTCACCGATGGACGTGGCGACGAGCGTGTTCAGATTACCGGCTCTGAAATCGTCGAGCGTTTGCTTTTGTTCCTTTTGCGTCTGTCCCTTTGTGCTTCGACCGCCGCCCGTCGCGCGCTTTTTCCCCGACGTGGAATCCCCTTGGCCGACGAATTCCGCCACCTTGATCTTACACGCCGTGTCCGCACCGGCCGGCACCTCGCGAAGCACTCGAACGATGTCCTTAACGCTCTCTCTGTACGACGTGAAGATGATGACGCGCGTGTCCGCCGTCGCGTCTTTAAAGTGTTTCTTTAAAATAGACGTCAGACGATCGAGCTTAGGCGAGTGATGTGCGCCGTTCGTCGACATCGATCGCATCAGATCCACCACCTCTTTCGACACGGGATCGATGCGATGAATCAGCGTCGTGCGTTTCTCTTGACCTCGTTTTTCCACGTAATCGTAAGCCTGTTTCACGCCCATCTTGAGCAATAAATCGTACGCCTTGGCGAGTTCCATTGCCGCGTCGAGCGCGACGTACGCCGTCCCCTTGATGCGCACGTTTGGATTACTATTAAGATTGGTGCGCGCGGAATGCAGGGCGAACCATCCCGGCGGCTCGATGCGCGACGCTCCGTGCGTCGCCTTGTTGTTGATGAAGGTCTGCATGCGCCATCCGGCTTCGCCGAGCGCGCCCATGCGCAGGAGCTTTTCGCAATACGGTCGCAATAAATCGCACAGCATGTCTTGCACGTGCGACATGGCTTGATCGGGTCTCACCTTTTCCACCGTCATCTCTCGCTTGTGCGTGTACCTGGACACGTCCGGGTCTTGGTCGCTTCGAAAGTCGATGCGTCCGATGCGCAGCGTCGTGACGACGTTTTGCACCTCCTCTACACCTTGACCGGGCGTCGCCGTGAGCGCCAACAATCTAAATTTCACCTTGCGCTCGTGAAGGTGACGGAGCACCTCGGCCGAAGCGTACTGTCCGCGCGCGTGGTGCGCCTCGTCGACGACGACGCACACGATTTGATCGGCGTCCAAGGTACCGTTTGCTAAATCGTTCGCCACCGTGTGCGGCGTGCAGAAAAAGACGCGCTTTTCGCTCCAAAACGCGCGTCTCGACCCTTCGTCGTCCTTCTTCGTATTCCCCATCAACACGAGCGTGTCCGAGGCGGGAATCCCCACGACGTTGTGACACGCCGACATCTGTTGATCCACCAACGGTCTCGTCGGCGCCATAAAGATGATTTTCCCGGTGGGAAACCATCGGTAATAATTGTACATGACCACCGCCGCGATGAGCGTCTTGCCCAAACCCGTCGGCAGACACACCAACGAATTCGTCAGCAGCGCGTTTCGCGTCATCTCGTACTGATACTCCCGTCTCGATATCTGCGCCGGATACACGTACGTCTGAATCGCCTCCGGATCCATGGGTAATCCCGCGGGTCCACCCGCCGACGCGCACGTCGTCAAGCCTCGCCCGTCTCGCTCGCCCAACGCCTCCGGCGGCAAATTCGTCCGTAACGCCTCCAACTCTTTCGAATCGTTCGTCTTCCGTATCATCAACTCTTTCGGTAGCGTCGACTGATGTTTCCTCCGCTCCCCACCGGACGGCGCGTGCATCTTCACCCTAGGTCTCTTCTTCGCCGCGTCTTCGCCGCCGCCGCCCGCCGCCGCCGCCGTCGTCGTCGCCATCGTCTCTCGCACCTCTCCCACCACCGTCGTCGGTCTCGCGCGCTCACCCCGCGCCGCCGCGAACATGGACGTCACCGTCAACTGTCCGTTCTCTCGCTCTCGCCCTCCACCGCTCGCCTCGCGTCGCATGGCATCCGCGCGCGCGCGCAATGGGACGTCGTCCAACCGACGCGTCGTCGTCGTCCCGCATCCACCCTCCCTCGACGCCACGGTCGGTCTCGACGCGCGATTCCACTCCGTGGACGACGCGAGCGCGGTACGACTCGCCGCGGCGACGGCGTCGACGTCGACGGCGGCGAAGAGATCGTCGTCGTCGTCGTCGAACACGACGACGTCGTCGAGACGCATGATGATCGCGACGACGACGACGACGACAGCACGCCCGCGCGCGACGAGGAGCGACGACGACGCGGTGCGGACACCAACGCGGGTCGCGCGAACGTCGACGCGACGCGACGCGACGCCGCGCGCCGACGTGTGCGGACGCGAATGATGATTGCGTTCGTTTCGGGCACCCCAGACAGAAAATTTCAAAAAAATGGCGAGCTCGAATACGATATTAAAACAACAACACGAACGACATCGACGGCGATGACGCGCGGGGAGACCTATGCGCGCGAACGCGTTCACCGTCGTCGTCGAGGGACGGCGCCGAACCGTCGACCGAGCGCTTGAACCACCTGTAGATAGACGCCGAGCGCGTTGGCGCGACCTCGATCGGCGACGGCGTCGGCGTCGGCGACGCGCGGCGGCGGACCCACGTTCGCTCGACACGTCGGACACACGCTCGACGCGCGAAACCATCGGTCGATACACTTTTTGTGAAATTTGTGCGCGCACGGAAGCTCGCGCACGAGTTGTCGAGGCGAGGGGTCCTCGAGACAGACCGCGCACGTGGGCGCGTCTCGCGCGGCGCGCGTCGCCGGCGCGCGCTCCTCGAGCACATCCCTCGCGAGCGCGCGCGGAGCGTCGCGCGGTTCACCGTCGTCTCGATGGAAGAACCGGTTGAAGGCAGCGGCGCGCATTTCGTCGAGAAAAGGGACGATGTTCCAATCGGCGGCGGCGGCGGCGCGCGCGTCCCACGCGTCCCACTCGGCGTCGTCCGAGTCGGATGCGTCTCTGTCTCTGACCGCGCGTCTCGCGCGACGTCTCGCGCGCGCGCGTCTCGCGCGTCGACCGTCGTCGTCGCGCGCGTCGTCGTCGATGTCGGCGTCGTCGATGTCGTCGTCTCGCGCGCGTCGTCTCGCGCGTCGTCTCGGTCGGTCGCGCGCGGCGTTCGCATCCTCATCCTCGTCCCACGCGCGCGCGCGACGTCGTCTCGCGCCCGCGCGCGCGCGTCGCTCGCGCGTAAAAATCACATCTCCGTCGTCGTCGATCGCGGCGGCGCGTGCGGCGGCGCGACGGTGGTCGTCGTCGCGCGTCAAATCGATGGCGTCCTCGCGGGTGCCTCCTTGCATGATTCGATCGTCGTCGCGCGCGCGCGCGTCGCGCGAGGGAACGAAGCGCGCGACGCGCGCGGTGATTTCGTCGCGCGTCGCTCGCGCGCGATCGTCGACGCTCGACGACGTCGCTCGCGCGCGCGCGTCGACGAATGGTGTGTTATCGGGTCGTGAACCGTCGCGTGGGGGACTGGGGCAACGGCAATGGAACGTGCGAGGCGGGACCGGTGCGCGGGTGCGCGGACGGCGCCGCACACGTCGACGCGTCGACGGTGACGCGTCCGACGCGGGTGGGATCGACGCGCAGTCGCGTGCATCGTCGTGAGACGCCGATCGTCGAGGGGTCGAGCGCGAGAGACGCGCGAGGGTGGAGATGGGACGCGCCGCCGCCGCCGATGCGGCGGATTCGGTCGACGGCGTGAGCGAGCAGATGGCGCGGATGCTCGCGAGATTGGAGGAACAGAGGAAGTACGTCGTCGCTGGGGCTGAGTTTAACGCGAACGCCAAGGAGGTGGCGTACGGTGGAGCGTACGCGTCGATCGGGAAGGATTACGCGTTTAGCGTGGATTCGTTTCGAGAGACGTTCGCGTTGACGATGACGAGAAACGACGAGGAGGCGTGTGTGTTCGAGATGGAGGGGTGCTCGGCGGCGTTTGCGAACGCGTTTCGACGAATCATCATGGCGGAGGTGCCGACGATGGCGATCGAGAAGGTGTTCGTGGTGAATAACACGAGCGTCGTCGCCGACGAGGTTTTCGCGCATCGACTTGGTTTAGTGCCGATCAAGGCGGATCCGGCGCGATTCGAGTACCGCGGTGAGAACGAACCGGCGAACGAGAACAACACCATCATTTTGAAGATGCACGTGCGGTGTCACAAGGAGAGAAACGAGGACGGTTCGTTGGGAGAGTTGGTGAACCAAAAAGTGTACTCGAACGCGTTGACGTGGTGCCCGGACGGAAGCGAGCTTCCGGTGGAGAATGACGAAAAGTACTCGGATTTCAAGCGTTCGCAGAAAGAAATCTTCGGTGATGAAGAGCTCGGGTGCGTTCACGACGACATTCTCTTGGTCAAGCTCGCGCCGGGGCAAGAGGTGGAGCTTGAGTGTCACTGCGTCAAGGGCGTCGGCAAAGAGCACGCCAAGTGGTCGCCCGTGGGGACGTGTTGGTACCGAATGGTGCCGGAGATTACGATTTTAGAACCAATCACCGGCGCGCACGCGGACGAGTTTATGGAAAAGTGCGCGAATTTCAGCGACACGCACAAGTGTTACGCGTGCGAAGGCAAGGGCGATAAAAAAACCGTAAAGGTGGTCCACTCGCGAGGCTGCGACTTGTGCATCGAGCGCGTGCGCGAACTCACGGGCGAACCGGGTTGGGACGAAAAGATCGCCGTCCGCAAGCGCAAGGATCACTTCATTTTCACGATCGAGACGATCGGACAACTGTCGCCGGGCACTATTTTCAAGGAGGCTGTAAAAATTTTAGCGTCCAAGTGCCAGCGGGTCCTGAGCACTCTCTGAACGAAAGACGCATAGCTCTAGCTGTTTTCAATAAAAAGAAAATCTAATCGCACAAAAAAATTAAACCTCGATGATGCGAATGCCCGACCCATCGTCCCCGTCCCCGTCCTCGTCCCCGTCCTCGTCCTCGTCGTCGTAGTCCTCGTCGTCGTCGAAACTCTCCAACGCATCCTCGACGCCCTCGAGCATCTCGTCCCACACCGCGTCGTCGTCTCCCGCCCACTCCGCCATGTTGTCATCCTCCTCCACGTCCCCACGCTCGGCGATCACATCCTCCACCGCCATCAACACCTCTTTCCCATACTTTTTCGCCGTCTTACTCCTATTCTCCCGACGAATCTCATCCAAAAGCGCGTTTACTTTTTGTCCCCGCTCAAACGAGTCGTCGTACAAGAATCGAATCTCAGGCGTCAACCGCAGGCTCATCCGTCGTCCAATCTTCCGTCGCACGTACTGCTCCATGCGTTTCAATCCCTTGATCGCGTTCTTCTTCCCTCGCTCGTCTCCCAGAATGCTCACGTACACCTTGACGACTTGTAAATCGTTGCTCACCTCCACCTCGGCGACAGTCGCCATGACGCTCAGAATGTTATCCACCCCCATGCGCTCCTCCGGCGAGATCATCGCGCGCAGATTCTTATCCGTCTGCATCATGTTTGAAATCTCCCGACGCATCTGTTGCTGCACCTTTTGCACGCGCCGCGGGTGCGCGCCGACGACGACGCGGTCGCCGCGTCGAGGTTTCGGTGTCCCGGCGGCGGCGCGCGCGAGCGCGGACGCGACGACCGCGCCCGTCCCCGCGCGACGCGACGCGACGGAACGCGGCGCGCGCGAAAGCGACGTCGCCGTCGACGCGAGACGCGCGCGGTCGGTCGACGCGACGAGGTGCGACGGCGTCGAAAACATTGTTGATTCGGATGCGACCGAGAGTGCGGACGTCACTCGACGTCGACGCGACGCCATGTCGGTGGTCGGCGCGCGGCGAGGCGCGCTCGCGCGCGCGGCGTCGCGCGCGATCGCGCGCGTCGTGGACTCGGCGTCGGTGCGGTCGGTGCGCGCGGGCGACGCGACGGCGACGGCGACGATGACGACGACGACGGGTGGGATGGATTTGAACGCGACGACGATCGGGGCGTCGTGCGGGCGCGCGCGCGCGGCGGGGACGCGCGCGATGGCCACCAAGGCGACCAAGGCGACGACCGGGAAGGCGGCGAGCGCGAAGACGACGAAGACGACGCGGGCGAGCGGCGCAAAGAAGACGAGCGCGAAGACGCCAAAGGCTGGGGCGGCGAGCGCGAAGACGAAGAAGAGCGCGAAGACACCGCCCGCGGGCGCGCTTCGAACGGTGCCGCACGCGAGCGCGGCCAAGTTTCCGTTGCATGAATCGGTGTTGAAGGACGCGCGCGGGTACAGGTTGCGGCAGTACAGGATGGTGGAGTCGCGGAGGTACGACGAGGCGGCGTTGGCGACGGCGGACGCCGGCGCGAGACGATCCGGGAAGATCACGCTGACCACGGCCAAGGCGATCGTGAAGAGCGTCCATGACGGCGGGGCGCGATGGGGCGTGACGCAGACGGAGCTCGATACGATTCGGTTCGTGATGAACGGTGGAGGTGGTTCGTACGCGTACAAGACGGAGCCGGCGGCGCGGAAATTTCTGGAAGAGTTCGTGACCAAGGCGGAGGGTCAGGCGGCGGCGGCGGCGCCGAGCGTGGCCAAGGCGAAGGCGAGAGTGGAAACGTTTACGCCTCCGCCGACGACGGCGAACAGAGTCATGCCGCACGCGGCAGCGGCAAAGTTTCCTCTACACGAATCCATCTTAAACGCGAACGTCTCGACGCAAGCGGCAAAAACGGTTCTGCGCGAGCCGTTGTCGACGCCGATAGCGAGTGCGTCCTCGTCGTCTCCTCCGCCGCCACCACTACCTAGCCAAGACGGCCAGGGGTCGAGCCGAACGACCATTTTGGCCGCGGTCGGCGCCGTCCTCGCGGCGCTCCTCGCGTACTCGATGGGTGGCGTCGACGAGGAGGACAGACCGCCGCCGCCGCAGCGCAAGAAATCTCCGCCGGCGAGAAAGGATGTCGAGGTTAAAATTGAAATCATCAAACAACCGGACGACGCGCCCGCGACGCAGACGGAGAAACCGGTGCAGAAGAAGGAAACACAGACTGAAAAGGTTGAAGCGAAGGAGGTCGCCGATGCATTCGGCGCGACTGCTGATTTTCTGTCAAAAATAGAGGTGCGTGATCGGCGCGCACATCGACTCGTCCACGTTCACGATAGGGGCCTATACTCATCTGTCGCAGCTCTCAATGCCGCGCCGGACCTTTCACGGGCCAACATTAAATGCTAGTTCGGCGCGCACGCATGCAAACCGCGCGTCGAGCGCCGCTGGAGTTCTAAGGATCGTGACTTCACCTCGTTTCGATTCTGTGAGCCAGCCGACATTCACGTTTTCTTCGACACTTGTACTAACCGTTTTTGTACCCAGCAGCCCGCGCCCGCAAAGGAAGAAACGAAAAAGGAACCGGAAGTGCTCGCGAAAGTGAACATTCCGAAACCTGAGCGTGCCGACGCGAGCATCATGGACGCGGGTAAAGATTTGAGCGCGGCGAGTCTGATCGAAGAAGCGATAAAAACACTTGCCGATTCTCTATCGGATGAAGAAAAACAGACTTTGCAAAAGGGAATGAAGGTTCAGTCTGAATCCGACGTGCGCGTGTTCAAAGGAATGTCGTCCTCCATGCGACAAAACTTTGAAAATGTGGTCGCCACCGAACGAGCGGTCACCGACGAACTTGTTGCGGCGATCAATGTGCTCGAAACCCGCGCCGAGAACACGGCACGTGAACTTGAGCGCGAGAAGGAACGCGCCGTTGCCGAACAGAAACGCGCTCTCGAGGCTCAAGAGACAAAGTTGAAGGCAGAACACGCGGATTTTCTCGTCGCTGAACGCATCGAGCGCATCAGGGCGCTGGATAACGAACGTTTGCGTGTTGGAGCCCTCAGACAAGTACTGACGAAGCGTCGCCAAGCGCTTGAGCGAGCGCACGATGCGCAGAGGTTTGAGCTCGCCGTCATGGATCTCGGCACCCGACTTGAAACCGGCGAAGCGTTCAAGGAGGCCTTGGTGTTGTTGAAGTCGTGCTCAAAGACGGACCCGTTCATCGCCACCGTCATCGACGGCGTGGACGATCGCCTGGCGCAAAACGGGGTCAAGACGCGCCTGCAACTCGCGGAACAATTGATGGAAGTCCGAGAGACCACGCGGAAGTTGTTTCTAGTTCCGCAAGACGGCGGTGGCATGTTTGCGCATGGCCTGTCGTACGCGGCGTCGCTCCTCCGCGTCAAGGACACAACCGATGAAGGTGCGCAAGGCATCGAGGGTGCCATCGCCAAGGCAGATTCATACTTGGCGTCTGGCGAACTCATGCTCGCAGCGCAAGCACTCACAAACGCCGCCGAGGGTACGAAAGCCGCCAGTTCTGTGCACGAATGGGTGCAAAACGTTCGCGCGCGCGCCCAATTAGAACAGGCGCAAACCGCGTTAAGCGCTCACGCGCAGTGCAGAGCGTCGGCGCTTGTATAGAACCGCATTGTTAATTAATTTGCAAGCTTCGCGATTACAAACTTGTCACATGTTCGCGACACGAATAGTGTGCGACTACACACTCGCGCGCGCGACGAAACGCATCGATGCGCTATACACGAACTTTCCTCTTTGCGTGCGTTTTCGCACTCGTCACCATCTCAGCACTTGGGCGACCGCTCGAGCGAGATCTCGTCGAGACGTCCGTGACGCTCGAACGTGACTCAACCGGCATAAGCAGAGGGACCGCCATCTCAACGAGTACCACGTGGAACACGTTCTGCGAATTCATTCTGCCGTTCCTCCTCGAAAAAGGGTACGAACCGCCGGCGTACGTGTGTAATTGATTGAAGCTTGTAA
>Ga0181576_10002899_pt1 | contig 12719 bp, 13 predicted proteins | sample 101ome_22_FD_132464 | JGI IMG/M metagenome (GOLD analysis project Ga0181576, IMG submission 132464) | Coastal salt marsh microbial communities from the Groves Creek Marsh, Skidaway Island, Georgia - 101412BT metaG (megahit assembly) | ecosystem: Environmental > Aquatic > Marine > Intertidal...
GTCTGTGATAATTACCAAAAGCAAACTCAGCGCAACCGCACTTATATAGCCCATGCCCAAGGCGTTTTACCTTTGATTGTTCCTATCAAACATAAAACCACCGGGCGGCGCCTGAAATCACATGAAGTAGAAAGTGAACATGCCTTTGGTTGGGCGACAAATCATTGGAAATCAATTCAAACCGCTTACAGAACCGCCCCATTTTTTGAATTTTATGAAGATGAGCTTGCGGACTTATTTTCTTCAGAATCAATTACCCTTCAAGCCCATAATTTGCAAATTATCGAACGATTAATGCAACTCATTGGTGCGGATTTAAACTATACCCGTACCGCGTCCTACCAAAATAATTTTTCAGGAAATGATTGGCGCTATTTCGGAGATAAAAAACACAACAGAAATGTAAATTTCCCGCACTATATTCAAGTTTTTGAAAGTTATAATGGGTTTATTCCCAATTGCTCCGTTTTAGATGTATTGTTTAATTTGGGGCCACAAACCCTGGATTATCTTCAGGATTTGTCCTTACCTTCAAATAAGCACTAAGCCTTAATTATCGTTTGAAACGAGCCATTACAGGTAAATGATCTGAGCGCGATTCTTCTATCGTCTCAAAATCTAAAACTTCTAAGCTAGGGTCCGAAAAAATAAAATCAATACGCAGCGGTAAGCGATTAAAATGATAGGTTGCACCAAGGCCATGTCCTTGTTTTTGGAAGGCGTCTTCGTACTGAGCCGTAATTTGGTTGTACGCATAGGAGAAGGCCGTATTGTTAAAATCTCCCGCCAAAATTTTGGGATATTTTGCGGTATCCATATGACTCAATAAAATCTCAATTTGCTCCTGCTGTTTAACAAAAGTGGTTGAGATTCTATTTTTTATTTTCTCTGCTCCACCTTGATTCACAAAATTCTCTGTGGGATTGATGCCGATGGATTGCAAATGTGCATTATAAACTCTGATCGTATCTCCCTCCACCATTAGATCCTCATAAATCTCATTATTTGCTGTGTCTTGAAAATCTAAACTCCCCCTGTTTATCATGGGATATTGCGACATAATCGCCTGTCCCATTAATTTGAATGGCGGGTTAAAATAAATGTATTGATGTGGGTAGGCTTTAAAATCTACAGGGTGTGTAGCGGTGTATTCTTGTAGACAAATGATCTCAGGGGCTTGTCGATCAATTAAAAGTTCATATTCCTGGGCGATGCTTCCCTGCTCTAGATCAGCCGCGTATTTATCAAATAAATGAACATTGTGCGATAGAACATCCATGGTATGTTCAGAAACTTCTTGAACATTTTTACGCCCAAGCACAAAGGGACCAAAATAAATATGCGCTATGATCAGGAGCGTAGCAGAAAGAAAAAATCTTGGATCCCAGCGCACTAACCAATACACTGCAAAGGCCGCATTGACGCCAATAATTGGTAATGTGAGTAGACTAAGTAGGGATAAAACCGGAAACTTTACAGGGGCTACTAAAGGCACAAAAAACGACAGCAACAAAAGGACTAGGGCTAAAATATTGATGCCGAAAAGAAATTTGCGTGTCATGGAAACTTCATTTTGGTCTAATTACGCCCAGATTTAAATAGAAAATCTTTTTCCTCTTTGGTTAGGCTCTCATAACCACTCTGCCCTATCTTATCTAAAATGGCATCTATTTTATCTTGGTCAGAGCCTTTGGCTGGCCTATTGGAGCGCTTTTTTCTTGATTGTGAAGCACCTCTTCGATTGGCTGAACGGCTTTTTTTCGATGTATTGGACCAAAGCGTGAGCAAACGATCCATGAATCGGTCAAACCACAGCCCGATATCGCGACCGGCTTGCAGATTACTGGCATAATAATAACCAAAAGCAGCACCCCCTAAATGCGCAATCAACCCTCCTGCATTGTTCATTTCTGGCAGACGAATCAAATCCCACAAAACCATAAACGCAGCAAGCTGCCAAAGTTTGAGGTTAAAGAAAAAAATACGAACTGGGGCGTAAGGGCTATATAGTGCGGCAAAGGCCATGATCGCCATGACCGCCCCAGAGGCCCCAACGAGTTGTCCACTTGGTGCGCCAAGAAAAGCGGGGAATATGTTGTAAGAGATCAAATAAACCAAGCCCGCAACAATACCCCCGAGCAAATACAAAGTTAAAAATCGACGCTCTGAAAAAAGGTTTAACACAAAGCGACCAAAAAAGGACAACCAGATCATGTTAAACAACAAATGAAAAAAACCGGAGTGCAAAAAACTATAGGTCAGTAAACTCCAAGGCTGCCCTATAAACCGAAGGAGATCATCAGGCAAGGCAAACCAAGAATAAAAACTACTGCGGGACCAACCCATTAACGCCGCTCCAATACTCAACACCAAAAATACAAGCCCATTGAGGACCATTATTTTGGTCATGACATCTTGCCGTTTAAATAGACTCCACAAATTCTCGTTTGGTCCCATAATCAATACCAGCGCTTATCGTTAAAACTATTTTTTCTCCAATAATAAGCCATGATAAAGCCAAAAAGCGCCCCTCCTAAATGCGCCCAGTTCGCAATGTTTTGTCCAAATAAGGATGAACCCGTAAGACCAGAAAACAAATCAAGGGCTAATAAAATTGGGATGAAGTACTTGGCTTTGATCGGAAATGGCACAAAAATTAACATCAATTCCACATGCGGGTAAAGCATGCCAAAGGCAACCAGGATTCCATAAATTGCGCCGGATGCCCCAACAGCAGGTGTATTGTAGGCGGTAAAAAGTTGTTGATCCATTCCTGGTCCCATATCAGGAATAACGCGATATGAACCCGGCGTTAACGTATTGTTGAGCAACTCCCCTACTTCTTGAGCAGTCATACCCATCGACATCAGGGTTTCTATGCCCTGAGATACGTAATACCAATTCACCAGTGAATGAAACAGAACTGCCCCAAGTCCCGCTGAAAAATAAAAAAATAAAAATTTGCTCCGTCCCCATTGCGCTTCAAGCGGTGCGCCAAATGCCCAAAGAGCATACATATTAAACAACAAATGCATCCAACCGCCATGCATAAACATATGGGTCAGAGGCTGCCAGTAGGAAAACTGAGGATTGTCAAAATAATAAAGCGAAAAAATTTGATAAATAGCATCGCCTGACACCAGTGTTCCGAGAAAAAACAGCACATTACTGATGACTAAAACCTTTATCGTTTCTGAAATTTGTCGCATTAGATAAATTTTTGTTCTAAATCCTGTGTGTCTAGGGTTATAAACGTTCGCCGCTGATTCGGAGAACGATCGGGCTCTTTGCAAGCAAAGAGTTCATTGATTAAATCCCGCTGCTCTTGCACCGTTAATTTTTGTCCAGATTTAATCGCCATTTTTGCCGCCAAAGAACGTGCCAAAATATCCATTGAACTAAAGCCGTCATTGGGACGATCATTCATTTCATCATCAAGCACAGCGAGGATTACCTTTTCGGCCTCATTTTCAGAAAGCCCCAGAGGTACGGCCTTTAACGCTAGGGTATTGTCTTCTAATTCAAAATCAAACCCAATACTCAAGAGCGCCTCCTCCATTTTCGCCGCGTATAAAGCTTGAAGCGAATTTAATTCAATTTGATGCGCGAACAATTTTTGCTGAGAAGCAGGTTCTTGAAGCGTTGCGGTGCGTAAAAGTCGTTCGTAAATTATTCGCTGATGAGCGAAATTTTGATGGACGACTATAAGTCCTTGCTTTATTGTGGTCACAATAAATTTGTTTTGAATCTGTACCGTGATTTGATCCGATTCTTGAGCGTCTTCTTCAAATAGCGTACCAGTTACCTCTTGGCTCTCAACTTCCACACTATGCCATGGCTCTTCGGCTTGAAGTCCTACATAAAGTGAGGACCAAGACGCCGTGTCTTGTTTTGGACGATAACCCCCACTGGCAAAGGGATTAAAATCTGCATCAACCTCAATGTGCGGTGCTTTTGGCGCCTGACCTTGTGAAGAATAATCGGGGTCCATACTCGAATCACGTTCAAAGTCCAATAAAGGCATAATGTTGAATTGGCCTAAACTGTGTTTGACACAGGCTCTGAGCACAGCATAAATAGATTGTTCCTCTTCAAACTTAACTTCCGTTTTTGTAGGATGTATGTTGATGTCAATCGCTGCAGGATCTACTTTGAGAAATAGAACGTATCCTGGATGCAGTCCAGGTTTAATCATGCCTTCAAAAGCAGCGCTTACTGCATGATTCAAATATGCGCTTCTAATAAAGCGATCGTTCACAAAAAAGTATTGATCCCCACGTGACTTTTTGGCAAATTCAGGTTTGAGTACAAAGCCCGAAATATCAACAATCTCGGTATTTTCTTCAACTGGAACTAATCGTTCATTGGCTTTACCACCCAAAACCGCCGCAATTCTCTGTCGCACATTAGCCGGGGCAAAATGAAATAAATCATTGTCCTGATGAATCATTTTAAAGCCAATTTGAGGGTGCGCGAGCGCGACGCGTTGAAACTCTTCGATACAATGTTTTAATTCAACATGGTCTCCTTTGAGAAAATTACGCCTTGCAGGAATATTGAAAAATAAATTTTTGACACTAACCACAGTACCGGGTTGCATCACGCAGGGACTCTGCGTCACAACCTCACTGCCTTCGACAATACACTCAATCCCTTCAGAGGCCGCTTGAGTTTTTGTTTTTAAAGTCACATGAGCAATGGCGGCAATTGAAGCCATCGCTTCTCCGCGAAATCCTTTTGTACTCAGGGCAAATAAATCCTCGGCTTTTGAAATTTTTGAGGTCGCGTGCCGTGCAAAACAGAAGGACACATTTTCGGGGGTCATTCCTGAGCCATTATCGATGACCTGAATAAGGGTCTTACCCGCGCCCTTCAAAACTAAAGTTATTTGAGTCGCTCGGGCATCAACAGCATTCTCCATTAACTCTTTGACCACCGACGCAGGACGCTGCACCACCTCGCCAGCAGCAATTTGATTGGCGACGTGCTCTGGTAATAGTTTTATGTCTTTAGGAAGACTCAATGCACAAAAATTGATAAATCAAAGTCAATAATCCATAAAAACACCAAAGTAAAAAAGGCAATAAGCACCCATACAGTGGCATTCCAAGAGGAATTTTCTCGGTTACGGTATTTGTTGCGCGCGGCATGCCATTGACCTGAATAGTCATTTTGGTTTAGCGAATCCACATAATGATCAATTTTCGTCCCACTATGACTGGCATCAACCTGGGGTTTCCCGCGAAAATACCGTGGAGTGTAATTAAAACGATTATTCGTTTTAAGGCGCTTTATTAAGGTAAATTTAATCATAATCCTATCCTCAAAAATAAGGATTTAAACAGAGTTATCAGGCCTGTATTTGGGGGATTTTTTAAAAGCCATAAACAGTCAAAAGACCATCATGCTTTAGGGCAAAAATATTTTGATTAAGAAGTCGCGACTTAAACTACGGGCTGAGTATAAATGAAAAAAAGGTTTGGAGGCTTACTTTTTTGAGCCCAACATTGCCATTTGGATTGCCGCGACAGCAGCCTCAACTCCTTTATTTCCATGCTTGCCCCCACTTCGGGCACGCGCTTGTTCCATATTATGATCGGTCAAAACACAGAAGATGACCGGCATAATACCGAGTAGGTTTAAATCTTTAATCCCTTGGGTCACCCCGGAACAAACAAAGTCAAAATGCTTGGTTTCTCCTTCTACTACGGAACCTATGGCAATAATCGCGTCTAATTCCTGATGAGTACTCATCATTTTCTGACACCCATAGATGAGTTCAAAACTCCCGGGCACGTCCCATTGCAGTATGTGGTCGTCCTGAACGCCGCAGCGCTTTAGGGTTTCTAGCGCCCCTTGAGCCAGCGCATGAGTGATCTCGGAATTCCACTGAGCAACTACTACACCAATGGTCAGACCATTAGCATCAGGCAATTGGTCGGGGTCAAATTCAGAGAGGTTTTTTTGCGCCGTAGCCATGATTTATTGAGCTGCCTCAGCTTGGGCTTTGTACGCTTTGGCCTGAGTCGCCTCTGTGGCGTCCTCAAACTCATCCAAAATACGCGTAAACGCTTTCAAGGCTACACCATTTTGACCTAAACGAAGAGCAGTTGTTCCTGCTTTGAGTAAATAGCGCGGGGTGGTCAATGCATTATTACTCAAGTCAGCGGCTTGAAGGTAATAACTCAAGGCCTCATCGTATTGCTCTAACTGAGCGAAAGAATCACCAATAACCCCTTTGGCCACAGGAGTCATCATGGCATCACCACTACTAAACCTATCGAGAAACGCGATTGCTTTATCGTATTGGCTTAAGTTAAAATACGCGATTCCGGCTTGATAGCGCGCCAAATCGCCCGCTGGCGTTCCGTCAAATTTATCGGCAATATCCAAAAGACCATAGCGCCCTGCATTTCCGTTAAGGGCCATCAGGTAAAGTGAATCCTTTTGCTCTTCAGCAGTCAATGCCTGTTCAAAATAAGAGCTCGCTTGATAGACTTCATTAGCGGCTTCTACTTGTTTTGGTTCAAAAATAAATTTCTGATAAGCGATATATCCGAGCACTCCAATCGCAATCACTGCCACGATGGTAAAGATTGACTTTTGATTCTTTTCTACCCATGCCTCAGTGCGTGAAGCCCCTTCATCAAGGCTGCTAAATACCTCAGCTGTAGTACTTCCTGCTTCAAGCTCCACCTCTTTTTCAACACTAGTTTTGGGCTTGTATCCACGTTTCTTATAAGTCGCCATAGTTGCTTAATTTGAGGGGCAAAAATATGATTTTTATTATAATTTTAAAGTGAAAAATCAATAATTTGCGGTGATTTAGCGCGGCTTTAAGAATGCGCCTAATTCCTTAGAACTCAGTCCAAATCCATTTTTGTGTTTTTATCCACGCTCGCTTTAGTCAATTACAAAAACTTTGAGGCCCGCTCCTTTGAATTCGACGCCAAGATCAATTGCTTTGTGGGCCCTAATGGCATAGGCAAGACTAATGTACTCGACGCGGTGTATCATTTGTCTTTTGGCAAAAGCTACTTTAACCCTATTGCAGTCCAAAACATTAAACACGGGGAAGATTTTTTGGTCATTGATGGCACCTACCAAAAAAACGATCAAGAAGAACATGTCGTTTTAGGGATTAAAAAAGGCCAAAAGAAAACCATCAAGCGCAACGGAAAGCCCTACGACAAAATCAGTGACCATATAGGATTCATTCCTCTGGTTATTATTTCGCCGAGTGATCGCGATTTAATTATTGAAGGAAGTGAAACGCGCAGAAAATTCATCGATGGGGTTATTGCGCAAGGGGACCCCGAATATTTACGTCAACTACTCGACTACCAAAAAACACTCGGCCAGCGCAATGCCTTGCTTAAATATTTCCAACTCAATCACACCTTTGACGCCGAAACACTCTCGATATACAACACACAACTCGATGGTCTTGGACAGGCTATTTACAAAAAAAGGCAAGCCTTTATCGAGGCCTTTCTTCCCATATTTACCCAGCGCTACCGCTTTATTAGCAACGCCAAAGAATCAGTTCATTTGACTTATCAAAGCCAACTGCACGAGCATAAATTAATTGATTTACTCACGGATAATTTAGGGCGAGATCGGGCGACCCAATACACCAATTACGGCATTCACAAAGACGATTTAAACTTTGAAATCGGGACCTATCCAATCAAGAAATTTGGCTCACAAGGGCAGCAAAAGTCTTTTCTTATTGCACTTAAATTAGCGCAATTCGATTTTTTAAAGGAATTGAGTAAAACTACCCCAATATTGCTGTTAGATGATATTTTTGACAAGCTTGATGAAACGCGTGTTGCCCAAATCATGGGTCTGGTCGATCAAGAATCCTTTGGACAAATATTTATCAGTGACACTCACTGTGAACGTACAGAAAATGTTGTGAAGTCCGTCCATCAGAGTTATAAAATTTTTAACTTATAGTCCTGCTTGGATCAAAAATTAAATCATGCCAAAACGCAATACAGAATCACAGCCTATTTCGTCAGTACTACATGAGTTTTTGACCGGGTCAAAGCTCGAAAAAGGCCTGAACAAAGTAACTGTAGAAGCCACATGGCATCAAGTGATGGGACCACCCATTACCAAATACACCAAAACTATACGTTGGGCGCCGCCGGTTCTTCATGTTTATTTAAGTTCCTCAGTGTTGCGCGAGGAATTGCATTATGGCAAGGAAAAAATTATTGCGTTAATGAATCAAGAATTGGGTGAAACCCTTGTAGAGTCTATAATTTTTAAATAAAAAAGTCGGCGCGATGGCGCCGACTTTTTTATCTCTCAAACCAAGGCTAAACGCGTACATTGAGCCATGGCAGCATTTATTTTTTCTTAGAAAATCTCTCTTCCAGCGAAGTGAAATTGACTTTCAATTTCAGCATTTTCATCGCTGTCACTTCCGTGAACCGCATTTTCGCCCATTGAAGCAGCATACATTTTACGGATTGTTCCTTCAGCGGCATCAGCTGGATTGGTGGCTCCGATTAGAGTGCGGAAATCCTGAACAGCATTTTCTTTTTCTAATACTGCAGCAACGATTGGTCCACGAGTCATGTACTCTACTAACTCACCAAAAAAGGGACGCTCATTGTGCACGGCGTAAAAAGTTTCAGCATCGGACTGGGTCATTTGCGTTAATTTCATGGCGACGATTTTAAATCCTGCGCCGGTGATTTTTTCTAAAATAGCCCCGATGTATCCTTTTTCAACACTGTCAGGCTTTAGCATAGTAAATGTACGGTCTGTTCTCATGGTACTTGTTAATTTGGCCGCAAAAGTAGTGTTTAAATTGACAAATATCAAATGTAAACCCATCAAGAAATTGTATCTTCGCAAGACATGAACACTGCAATTTTATCTCAATTTAAAAGCCTATTTCACGAGCGCAAAAATGTCGTTATCATCGGACATAAGAATCCAGATGGAGATGCCATTGGGGCTTCTCTTGGGCTTTATTGGTTCCTTCTTGACTTAGGACATAAACCCACTGTGGTTATGCCAAATGACTTCCCGGAATTTTTAAAATGGATGCCGGGAAACGATCAAATATTGAATTTTGAACAACAATCCCCTCAGGTTGAGGCATGTCTAGAACAAGCCGATCTGATTTGCACCCTCGATTTTAATGATTTATCCAGGGTCGGAGGTTTGGAATCACTTTTGGTCAATTCCCAAAAGACTTTTGTTATGATCGATCACCACCAGCAACCAGCAGATTATGCTGCTTTGACCTGGAGCGATACCACCATGAGCAGTACCAGTGAAATGATTGCCCAACTGATCGAAGCTTGGACGGGATGGTCTAAGCTTACACAGTCCACAGCGACCAATCTTTATACTGGAATCATGACCGATACAGGATCATTTAGATTCCCTGCAACAACGGCAAAGACACATCAAGTCGTCGCGGCTCTAATCGAAGCAGGAGCGCAACACAGTAAAATCCATCAAGCTATTTATGACAATCAAAGTCTTGGACGATTAAAGCTCCTCGGACGGGCTTTGGCCAATATGGAGATTCAGTCTCAATACAATACCGCCTTTATCTGTCTTAGCCAAAAAGATCTCGATGAGTGTGATTTTAAAAAAGGAGATACGGAAGGGTTTGTAAACTATGCCCTTCAACTCCAAGGCATTCGTTTTGCGCTTATTTTTATTGAAAATAAACACGAACAAATCATCAAAATATCTTTGCGCAGTGTCGGTGATTTCTCAGTAAATGAATTTGCTCGAAATCATTTTAACGGTGGTGGACACATTAATGCTGCCGGTGGACGTTTCGATGGCAGCCTAACGGAAGCCGTAAATCATCTCTTAAAGCACCTACCTGAATATAAAAATCAACTTCATGAAGCGCAGTAACTTGATTTTGAGTTTAATGATCTGTGTAAACTTTTTGGCTTGTGCACAACCGGAGCCCCGTAAGCCTGTACAAAAACGTTCCGGGAGTTTTATGGAAGATTCCGCGCAGCGCAATAAAGCCCTTTATGCCAAAGAAGAGGCTGAAATCCTCAACTTTATAAAGACACAAGACAGTCTGCGCACTTATCGGCAATCGGATTCGGGATTCTGGTATGCCCTTGGCCCTGTTGGGGAAAACACCTCAGCCACAGCCAATACAGGAGATACCGTTATTTTTTCTTACTCCGTGTACGATTTAATGCTCAACGAATTAATCAGTGCTGAAGACAATGGTTGGATAGAATATCAAGTAGACCAAAGCCACCAGGAACTTATAAGTGGGGTGCGCGAAGGGATTAAATTGACCAAAAGCCAGGATTCAATGCGCCTTCTGATTCCCTCGGTAATGGCCTACGGGTATCGCGGAATCCCAGGGGTAATTCAGTCCAATACTCCAGTGTTGATTGACCTTAAACGCCAAAATTAATTTTCGTTTAAAATAGTACCAATCGTCGATTCTCTATTGACCAGACCGCGCATTGTCTAATTCTTATATTATCTTCGTAAAGAAATTTTACAGAGCCCCGGGCGATGTAAAGTGCACAAATAAGAATGCTTACTTAATCTACAAACCATAAAAAAATAACAAAAATCAATATGAAAAATTTAGTTCTTTACGCCAGCGTATTGTTGTTGACACTCACGAGTTGTAAAACAAAATATCCAGACTTAGAACCAGGACTCTATGCGGAATTCGTAACCAACAAAGGGACTTTTGTCGCCAAATTTTATCATGAAGCGACTCCTTTGACCGTGGCAAATTTTGTGGAGTTATCAAAAGGAACCCACCCGAGAGTCGATTCAGTGTATCAAGGAAAACCCTATTTCAATGGATTGACTTTTCACAGAGTCATTAAAGACTTTATGATTCAAGGAGGTGATCCTAAAGGAGACGGAACAGGAAATCCAGGTTATGCTTTCCCTGACGAGATCGTTGACAGCCTAAGTCATAGTGGAAAAGGCATTTTGTCCATGGCCAATTCAGGTCCTGCAACAAACGGCAGCCAATTTTTTATTACCCTAAAAGAAACCCCTTGGCTCAATGGCAAGCACACTGTTTTTGGTGAAATCGTTCTTGGCCAAGATGTGGTGGATTCAATCGGCGCTGTAGCCACCAGTAAGCCTGGTGATAAACCGGTAGACCCTGTGTACATCAATTCGGTAAGTATTATCAACAAAGGTGTGCAGGAACCCTCTTTTGAGATTGAACTCGAGAGAATTGAACAAGTGAAGGCTCAAAAAGAAACGCGCATTGCTGAAATTGCTGCAGCAAAGAAAGCTGAATTGGATGCCATAGCGCTTGAGGCTCAAGCCTACACTTCAGGAATTGAAATTTACTGGAATCACAAAGGAAAAGGCATGAAACCAGCCGAAGGAACTAAAGTCCTCTTGGATTATGCCGGGTACTTTAGCGATGGAAACTTATTAGATACAAGTATTCAAGCCGTTGCCGAGCAATTTGAAAGCGTAAACGCCCAGCGTGCTGCCAACAATCAATATGTGCCGTTACCTTCTGCCTACAGCAAAGATGCTGGCTTGATCCCAGGATTTAAAGAAGCTATGTTTGAAATGAGCTATGGAGACAAATTAACTGTGTTCATTCCATCCCATTTGGCTTGGGGCGCTCAAGGTGCTGGAAATGTAATCCCACCAAACAGCGATGTGATTTTTGAAATCGAGCTTGTTGGTCCTGTTGAATAAGTATGAGCTAAACCAATAGTCCTACTTTCGCGGATCTTTGCGCGAAAAAATCATTAAAAAAGTCGCTGCGTTGCAGCGACTTTTTTAATACCTAAATAATTTAATCTCAACAGGCTTTCCCTGAGGATCATTTCTCGCGAGTTTACCGCTTCGGAATCTCCGCCAAAACTTGACAAAGAAAACGCCAAAATTTTTGTGAGGATGAAATACTTGCGCGCTCATCTGGTGAGTGTGCTCCTAAAATATTAGGACCAAAAGAAATCATGTCTAACTCCGGATAGTGTTTTCCGATAATACCACACTCCAGGCCTGCGTGACAAGCCGCCACGTGGGGCTCGTGCTGGAATGTGTCGCGATAGAGTTGCCGCATGACGCTCAGTATTGGGCTATTCATATTTGGAGCCCAACCAGGATAATCACCAGAACAATCAACACTACAACCAGAAAGTTGCCCCACGGCTTTTAATGTATGGACAAGATCCCACTTGGTACTTTCCACCGAAGAGCGTGTCAAACACTGCCATTGAACGAGGCCATCCTTAACGGTTACCTTAGCCAAATTATTAGAAGCTTCAACAAGCCCTGGGATATCTGGGCTCATTCTATAAACGCCATTATGAGTGGCTTGAATACCGCTTATGAACGGCATAAATGCCTCTGAAGGCATTATTTGTTTTGGCGCGTCACTCGAAGTAAACTCCAAAGAAAGCTCAGGCTCAAGCGCAGCAAATTCGGCCAGAATTTCATTTTTACATTGGGTAAACGCTTCTTTAAAAGCAATATCATTTTCAGGAGCCACGACCACCAAGCAAAAACTCTCTCTAGGTATGGCATTACGCAAACTTCCACCACTGAGTTCAGCCAATTGCACCTTATCTTTTACGGCCCATAAAAGGCGATTCATGAGCTTATTGGCATTACCGAGTCCTTTGTGGATATCCATTCCGCTGTGTCCTCCTTGCAGCCCGCACACCGAGATACTATATGCGGCTCCTTCTTCACTAAACACTGGCGTATAA
>Ga0181576_10002906_pt1 | contig 12694 bp, 8 predicted proteins | sample 101ome_22_FD_132464 | JGI IMG/M metagenome (GOLD analysis project Ga0181576, IMG submission 132464) | Coastal salt marsh microbial communities from the Groves Creek Marsh, Skidaway Island, Georgia - 101412BT metaG (megahit assembly) | ecosystem: Environmental > Aquatic > Marine > Intertidal zone...
GGGGGGGGGGGGGGGGGGGGCCGGGGGGGGGCCGGGGGGGGGGGGGGGGGCGGGGGGCCGCCGGGGGGGGCGCGCGCCCCCGCCCGCCCCCCCCCCCCCCCTGCCCCCCCCCCCCCCCCGCCCCCCCCCCCGCCAGTCCCACTCTCATGCCGCGTGAACGTGTCGTCCTCGTCAACCTGGCCGGCGTCCGCCTCATCGTTGGCCCCGATGCCGCGCTGTTGTTCGAACCCCAGGCGGCGGCCTCGATCGCCTACGTTCAGGCAGTCTACCCTCGACTGCGTCAAGTGGCTGACGCCGAGGCCGCGGCCCTAGCAGCGGAAGAACGGGCACGGGCGCGGGCCAAGCGCGCTGCGGCGGCGAAGGCGGCCGTGTCGGCGGCGGCGGCGGCGCGGGCCCAGGCCCGACGCGCTGCCAGTCCCGAGGGGCCTGAGGGTATGGGCGGAGTGCCGACGACGTCTCTGTTTACCGCGGCTGATGCCCCGCCGGATGAGAAGACCGACCACTCGGGCTCCCGGACGGGCTCGCCATCCCAGTCGTCCCAGTCGGAGTCCGAGTCCTCGGCCTTCCTCGACGCTATTCCCGACCCCCCTTTCGAGCTTGAGATGCTCGAAGGGGCCCTGATCGTCGCCACTGCTAGACTCGACGAGCAGCTTGTCGCCGTCACTGCCAAAGTACAGAGCGTCCTCACCAAGCTCCCGGTCGAAACCAATCCTGTCAACCTGGACGAGTTGAGACGTGTGAAAGGAGCCCTGGTGGAACTCGAGTCCCGCTCCGAGTCCCTGGTCCAGTTGTTGGAAGAGGTCTTGGATGATGATGATGAGATCCGCGACTTCAACCTATCGAGTCGTCCGCAGCGCGAGGAGAAGCGACGGCAGCGCGAGCGGGTGAGGCTCGAACGCGAGCGTGGCGCGGGGGATGGGACGGCCGACGCAGCCGGTTCCCTCGCTCTCGGCGCCTACGGTGCCAACAGAGACCGTGACAATCGGGCCGATCGAAGCAGCGACGATGAACGAGCGGATGAAGAAGTGGACGACGCCATTCGCGAACTCGAGGATGCCGAGGTGGAGGAAAGAGAGCTAGAGGAGGTGGAGGACGTGCTCGAGTACTATCTGCAGCGCGCCGCCTCCACGCAGAACGAGGCCGAACGCCTCTTGCAGGGCGCTCGCGACTTGGAGGAGTCCATCGGGGTCAGTTTATCGGCCCGCCGCCTGGCTGTCATCCGCTTAGAGCTCATGCTGTCCATCGGGTCCTTTGCCTGCGCCATCGGCGCGGTGATCAGCGGTGTATTCGGCATGAACCTGCGGTCTACGCTTGAGGACAGCGTACCGGGCTTTTGGCTAACCACGGTGGGAATCGTGTGTCTTTGTTCTTGCATCTGTTGGGTTCTGTGGCGGTTCGCCAAACGTCGCAAAATCCTGTGATGATGTGAGGGAGAGATGGAGGGGAGGGGGCCGATCTGGCGAACTGTTGGCCTCTCGTTTTCAACCCGTTTCCCTCCTACCGACGCTTGTATTCGCAAGCCTGGAGCGCCGGCCAATCGATATCATCCCTCTTTTCCTTCCCCTCGTCCCCCTCCCCCTCCACCACTTCGTCCCGCTGGAACTCGAGCATCAAAAACATCGTGTTGTCTCCACCGCGTTCGAATGCGCGTTCAGACCCTGCCGCATCGCCCGCCGGTGCAAACCCCGCCCGTCGCATCGCCCGCACGAACGCTCGCACCCCGTCCTTTTCCCTCCCCGCGCCTGCGGCGAAGCGCGACCGGACCTCGGCAATCCACAGGCGACCTCCTGGCTTCAGGCACCGTCGTGCCTCCACTAGAAAGGACCCGTAGTCTATCCCCATCAACGCCAACGAGAAGACCGCCAGATCCAGCGACGCGGTGGGACACGGCACGTTGGATAGACAGCACGCGTCGACGATCCCCGGTCTCCGCGAGACGAGGTCGAAGGACCGCACAACGGCAAGGGCGCCCTTCTTGTCGCTCATGGAAGTACCCGCCGAGGCGATACCTGGCCTCTCCACCAACGCGTCATGCAGCGCGGCGTCCCCGCACCCAAAGTCTCCCACCGCGCTCCCTCCCGGCAACTTTCTGGCCCTCGCCACAGCGGCGTCGACTGGGTTGTGCCGCCACCCGGAGGCCTGCCGACGGAAGCCCTCGTGGTAGGCATCGAACAACGTGGGGTCTCTTGACATCAAGTCGAACGCGTCGCTCCCTCTGGTGGTGTACAGCTGTTCGTTCAACGATCGAAAGCGCGCTCCGGAGAGCCGCTCCCGGGCCTTGGCGAGAGGACCACTTTCGCCCACGGCGACGTGCGAGGCTCCACCAACCGGCCCAAGCCGGAAGCCAAACAGGCCACCACTCGAGAGGTCGAGGGGGGAGGGGTCCGTGGGGGGCGACGATGGCTCGACAGAGGCAGTCGCCGGGGGCGCCTGGGGGGCGCGACCGCCATCGCCCCATCCCTTCTTTCGCTTTTTGCCATTTTTCTGTCCATTCTTCTCGCCCTCGTTGTCGCCAGGGGCGTCGCCGGAGCATCCAGCCGCCGCCCTCCCCTCGCCTTTGCCCTCGGCCACCGACGCGGGGGACTGCCACGGTCCCGCGCCGTCGCCTTCTCTCCCGCCCTCGGCGGTCTCGCGGCGCGCCCACTCCGCCGCCTCCGCCGCCCGTTTCTCACGTTTGACCCGCCGACGCCGCTCGTTCGGCTTCTCTCTCTTTCCACGGGGCACGGCTGCGGGGCAGGGGGCGCAGCCAACCCCGCCCTCGTCGCCACCCTTGCCACCCTTGTCACCTGGGCCGCCGAGATCCTGCAGGGAGGCCCGCGTCCCTCCGGAGGTGCTCTTTCCTCCGCCACCCCCGGCCGCCCTGTCCCGCAGGCGGACTATGCCCGCGGCAAGGATCTCAACTCGACCCGAGTCACCGTTCTGTGTTGGGCCGGGGAAAGCGGGGGAGGGGGATGGGGGCATCGATACGGGGCGACGATCGCGGTCAGGGTCGCTGCCCTCGTCGTCCTGCTCACACATCGCGGCTCGCCTGGCGCTTGAGCCCATGGCCACCGCCACGGTCGGGCCAACGGCCTCGCTTGGCGCCCGCCGAGGCGATGTCGTCGGCGTGTTCTCTGCCGACTGTTTCCCAGCCTTCTGGAACCTCAAACTCCCTCATTACTCCGAGAGTCGTCTTCTCGGCGTCGGGATACACAGAAGGCTCAGAATCAGGCCGAAGCCGGCCGCCGCCAGCCCAACGAGGGCAAGCGCGTGGCAGGGAGCTCAGCGACGACTAGACCCGTGCGCCCCCCGCCGCGCCCGACAGTCCCGCGAACCACGCGGCGGCTGCCCTCTCGAAGGCGACAGCATGGTCGGCAGCACGGGCGATGGCGCGGCAGGCGACGTTCTGAGCTACCTGTCTCAGGTCAGGGCGAAGGACGGTAACTCCGTCTTCGACCACCTTGCCAACGTCGTACAGACGGCGAGTGGCAGAGGCTGGGGGTTGCCCGGGGCGGCTCGTCTGCGTTGGCACGCCCTCCATCGGTCGGCGACGAGTGCGCTTGCCACCCTTCAGCGTCTTCCTCGCGGGTCTGCGGTGCGAGCGAGATCGCTCCCCGAATATGCTCTCCCGCTCCTTGTCTGCAACTCGTGATCTCTGAGGACTCCCTCGAGACCTCGTCCCGCGAGACCTCGTCGCCTTCAGCACTGCGCGCGCCTCTCTGCCGTCCCCCTGCGCTTGCCTCGCCGCGCCACGCGGCCGAGTCTCGCCTTTTCGAAATCTTGGCCGCATTCTCATTCCGAAAATTCCCATCCCGACCCCCCAAATCTCTGCCGCAGCTCATGGAGGAACGCCCTCCCGACGGCGTCGACCTCCTCGAGACGTCCCTCCTCGTTAAGCGCACGGCCAACGCCCCCAAGCTCAGCGCCGATGTTCTCCCCGCCCGCTCCGACCCCGCCGCCCTTGCAGCCGCCCGCACCCGCCTCGGCCTCTACGGCGCCGTCGGCCGCCCGGTAGACCCCGAAACTGGTGAGGCTGAGGGTACCGACCCTCCCAATGACTTTGAGGCCGAGGACCTCGCCCTCCACGCTCACCTCCTCGACAGCGTCGGCTGCGGCCTCGGCAAATCCGAGTGCTATGCAGCCATGCTCGCTCTCCGGAGACTTGGCGAGGACTCAAACCTTGGCGTCGCTACCGCCCGTCTCTTCGGCAAATTCCTCGGGACCCATGCCGACTACTGGGTCTTTGAAACGACCCTCGCTGACCCCGGTGAAGGGCTGCCCGAGCCCGAGGAGGGGTCGAAGGAGGTCCCGCCGGAGAACGGCACGGGCGCCAATGCCTTCACCTACTTTTTCTGCACGGCACTCGGGGGTCCCTTCACACGCCTGCCGGACGTGTCACCGGCGGCAATTCGCGCCGCAAGGAAACTCCGCAAGCTCCTCACGGGCAACCCCGCGGCGCCCGTCTCCGCATACCCACCGTTTCCGGGGCGCGAGGCCGAGCTTTTGAGGGCGCAGATCGCGCGGATCGGGCACGCCACGGTGCTCGCTCCGGCGGGGATGTTCGAGTACGACGAGGACGAGGCGAGATGCTCTTCCCTCTTCCCTCTTCCCTCTTCCCTCATCTCGCCGTCTCCCTTTCTGTCGCTCCCTGCCACGTCCGCAGCCCCGCCCCCGCCCCCTTCTACCCACGCCACCCTCCCAGAACCCTGCCCTCCCCTCCCCCAACCCCACCTACCCCCTCCCAGGGTGCCGTGGCTGCGGCGGAGGAATTCGAGCCGCCCGCCCCCGAGGACCTCGCGACCCCCGAGGCGTGGGCCCACCGTCTCCCCCATCTCAAGATGCAGGGGCGGTGCGAGGTCCACCGGCCTGACGATCTTGACGACGAAGACGACCCACGGGACCCGACCCCGGAGGAGGCGGAGGAGGGCCCTGAGCCCCTGGCAAGCGCCGCCGAGGACGCCCCGGCCCTCGGCAGTGGCGCCTGGACGGCCGTCACCTCTTCCCTGTCGGCGGGAGTGAAGTTCCGCGTCGTGGGGCTTCGGTCCAACCTCTGGCCGGGGGCCGCCGCTGCATGCGCAGGGTCCACGTTCGCCAACATCTACGTTGGGTGGGGGCTTAAGCACGAGCCCTACGTGCCCGCTCCGCCTCCCCCGGTGGCCTTCGAGTTCAACCAGCGGCTGCTGGAGAGCGTTGAGCTGCCGCCGCGGCAGGCCGAGGAGGAGGAGGAGTAGGGGGCGCATTTTGCGATGGGAGAAAGGGATGACTCTCTCTTGTGGCCTCCTGAGTTGTTGCCTGCCCCCCCCTTCCTCCTCTCCGCCATCGTCTCCCGGCCAACCACTAGCGAGTAGTCTCGCCGCGTCTTGTCGCCCGGCGGGACGTCCGACCGTAGAACCGCAGTCAAGGTCTGCGTTCGCAGCCGTATTCAGCGGCGTGGCGGCCCCAACATGTCGGCTCGGTGCCTTTCCGTCCTTTTCCGCGGCGCTGCGACGCGCTGTGCCGCTGGAGCGGCTAGTTTTTCGGGGAGAGGCGCGGGAGCGGCGCGGGGTTTCGCGGCGGAAGCGATGGCGAAGACCGAAGCGGCGTCGCTCCCTGCTTGCCGGCCACTCTTTCCCCCCCCGTGGCTCCCCGTGGGTGCCCGGGCCTTCCGCGTACACTCGACGGTGCCCTCAATCATCAAACAAAGCGCCCGGGCGGTCGTCCCCTCGCTAACGGGGCGAACGAGTATTCAGCTGAAGGCCATCTGGTCCCGGCACCGCGCCCTCCTCCTCGGCGTCGCCGCAGCGGCCGGCGTCCTGGGACTCTGGCGCCTGACTTGGGGGGTGGCCTCGGCAATGGTCGCGTTTGAACAGGGCGAGTCAGAGTCGTCAACGCGTGCGGGGGGGGTGGGGATCGCCCCCGGATTCGACGGCGCGAGAGAGGTAGGATCCTGCCGTCTCTGCCGCGCTCGGTCTGTCCGCCGCTCCCCCGAGACACTTGACACACCCCCCGACAGCCACCTGCCCACGCGATCATCTGCCCCATCCGACCGCCCTCCCCCATAGGCGCGGCCGAGCTGGGCTTTTTACTGGGTGCCGTGGCCGCTGCAGGGGCTGCTGCTGCTGCCCTCCACTGGCGCTTATCCATCCGCCCCTCCCGCGTCCACCAGCTGTGCCTTGACCGCCTGAGTGCGAGCCCCGCCGTCGACGCGGCCCTCGGCGCTCCGCTGGCGAGCCCCCCGGGTGCTGTGCGGGCCCTCGTCCTCACGCCCGGCGGGCCCCACTTGGCTGAAGGTTGGAGGCCCGCGTGGAGGCCTGCCCGGTGCCGGATGGTCTTCCCGTTGCAGGGGCCCAAGGGGCGCGGGCTCGTGTCGGCCGAGTGCCGGGTGTGGCACGGTCGACACCAGCTGCGCGCCCTGGCCGTTGACGTGCCCTCCACGTCGGAGGAGTCTGCGTCAAGCGGCCGCCGCGTTTTTCTCGTCGGAGGCGCCGAGCGCTTCAACCGTGGCGGCGTTCTCCGCGAGCTTCGCGATCCCTTCTTGCGCGCTCTGCGACTTGAGGCCACGGGGGAACAGGGGGACGAAAACGACCGGGACGAATCCGCAGAGGAGGAGCTCGAGGTGGAGCGGGGGCACCGCGCCGACTTGGCCGCCCTTGGAGCCGGGTTGCCGGTTTATTTCTCCGAGTGGGTGGTGGGGTGGGCGCGTGGTGCGGGGGGGCTGTGGGGGAGGCAGGGGCTGAAGGCCTAGAGAGATGGAGGTAACACGAGGCGAGGGCGTGGGATTGGCCGGGGTTGAAGTGATGCCCGGTCTCGGAAGCTCGACCTCTGCGTCGCTGAGCTAGAAACATGTCCGCCACGCGAGTAGGTGTCGGATGAAACGCGCGATGCCGCCGTCGCGCCTGCAGCAGCGGGGGAGAAGCTGGCCCGTTCTCGCGTCTTTGGCCTGCAAACGCATATTCGCGCCCCATCAGTGACGCTGATCCCGCGTGCGACCCGCGGGACCGCAAGACTTGCGTCGGAGCAGCCGGAGCAAGGAGAGACGCGACACGAGAGATGGCGCCTTGACCCGCGTCACTCTCGCTGCCGGCTCTTCGATCTGCGAACTCAGGATGACCAAGACGGTCGATTTTTTCGTGAGACGTCCCGCAAGAGTCCCGGAAACGCCGGGGTTATCGCGGGCTCGACGACGACGTCGAGGATCGTCTCGCGACGGGTCGCGGTCGCCCCGTTCGTCTTCTCCTCGCCTCTCCTCGCTCCGCTTCGCGCCTCATCGGTGCCACATCTGTTTAAGCAGCGGCTTCCGAGGCAACAGCGCGCCTCTGCCTGCCTTGGCGTCGCGACGAGCCCCCCCCCCCTGCAGCGCCCGCCTGTGAGACCCCGTTTCCAACTCGCCCTCTGAACCCCCCACCCCCCCGCCGCAGCGCCTTCACCGCCGCCCCCGTGGCCGCCCCCGCGGCGCGCTCCGTCGTGGCCCGCGCCGCCGCCCCTCAGCAGAGCCGTCGCGCCGCCCTTGGCCTCCTCGCCGGTGCCGCCGCTGTCGCTGCCCAGGCTGATCTCCCCGCTGAGGCTGCCTACGGCCAGTCGGCCAACGTCTTCGGCAAGGCCACCAACACCACCGGCTTCATCCCCTACGCCGGCGATGGCTTTGCCCTCCTCCTCCCCTCCAAGTGGAACCCCTCCAAGGAGAAGGACTTCGCTGGCAAGTTTGACACTGTCCTCCGGTATGAGGACAACTTCGACGCGGTCAACACCCTCATGATCCTTAAGGCCAAGGGCGGCTCCAGCGTCAAGGACTTTGGCAGCCCTGAGGACTTCCTCAAGAAGTACTCGTTCATCCTCGGCCAGCAGACGTTCGACGGCGACACCATCTCTGAGGGCGGCTTCGCCCAGGGCCGCGTCTCCATGGCGTCCATCCTCGACGTCCAGGAGACGACGGACAAGAAGGGCCGCACCCAGTACGAGTTCAACATCCTCGACCGCACCGCCGACGGCAACGAGGGCGGCCGCCACCAGCTCATCAAGGCCGTCTGTGACGGCGGCAACCTCTGGGTCTTCAAGGCCCAGGTTGGCGACAAGCGGTGGTTCAAGGGTGTCAAGGAGGACGCCGAGGGCGCTTTCAACTCCTTCACCCTCGCTTGAGGTGGGATGGGGAGATGGTTGCGGTGAGTGCCGACCTGGGGGCGGTGGCGAGGAAGGTCCGGGTGAGAGGTTTCCGGGCCTTCTGATCTCCGCGTTGAACGGCGTTTGTCGCACGCAGACACAGCCAGTGCTGCCGCTGACACAGCCAGTGCCGCCGCCAGTCGTGACGCCGCTGCCGCAGCCAGTGCCTCTGTCACCGCCGTACCTGTGCCGGTGCCGCTGGTGCTGGCAGTACCACTGCACCTGCAGCAGCTGGCGCCGCTGCCTCTTCCGCCGCCGGCACGGCCGCCAGCCACTGCAGGTGCCAATGGCATGGGTTGTCGTTTTTTGCTCCCTTTTCGATCCGTGTGTTGTCCGTCCCCCTCTCCCCCCAGATGGTCTCACCCCAATCCCACCTCAAATGCGCCTTATCCCCACCGGATAGGACCAACCCCCGAGCCTTCCCTCGCATTAAGCGATGCCCGCCGGGGAGTTGTCGATCTCCTGTGTGTAGGTCTTCTCCCCGTTGAGCACCGTGATGGCGCCATCGGCGGCGACGTCGAGGATGATCGAGTCACCCTCTTGGATGTCCCCGCAAAGGACACGCTCGGCCAGCGAGTCCTCCACGAGCCGCATGATGGCCCGGCGCAGGGGCCGCGCCCCGTAGGCAGGGTTGAACCCGTCATCCACAAGGCGCTCCTTGAACCGCTCGGACACGTCCAGCGTAATGCCCTTGAGGGAAGCCCGCTTGATGACGTCGGCAAGCATGATGTCGGCAATCTGCTTGACCTCAGTCTTGACGAGCTGCCGGAAGACGATGATGTCGTCGAGACGGTTGAGGAACTCAGGCCGGAAGTAGTTTTTGAGCTCCTCGTTGACGAGCGTCTTGATGCGCCCATACGAGGAGTCGTCCTCGCTGCCCGTGTCAACCTGGAAGCCTAGGCCGCCGCCACCCTTTTCGATCTGAGAAGCGCCTACATTGGACGTCATGATGATGACAACATTCTTGAAGTCAACAACTCTGCCCTTGGAGTCGGTCAAGCGACCATCTTCGAGAATCTGAAGCATCATGTTGAAGACATCGGGGTGCGCCTTTTCGATCTCGTCGAAGAGGACGATGGTGTAGGGGCGGCGGCGGACGGCCTCGGTGAGCTGGCCGCCCTCGGAGTAGCCAACATAGCCAGGGGGGGACCCGATGAGCTTGCTCACTGTGTGGCGCTCCATAAACTCAGACATGTCGAGGCGCACCATGGCCTCCTCGCTACCAAAGTAGAAGGAAGCGAGAGTCTTGGCGAGCTCGGATTTGCCGACGCCAGTGGGGCCGGCGAAGATAAAGGACGCAATTGGGCGGGAGGGGTTCTTGAGGCCGACGCGGGCGCGGCGGATGGCGCGGGCGATGCCAACGATGGCCTCCTCTTGGCCGATGACGCGCGTGTGGAGCACGCTCTCCATGTTGACAAGACGCTCGGACTCGTCTGACGACACCTTCTCGACCGGGATTGACGTCCACTGGGCCACGATGTTGGCGATGTCGGCATCAGTCACCACAGGCCCGCCCGCCTCGCCGGCAGCCTCCTCAGCCTTCTCCTCCTCCTTGGCGCCAGACACGATCGACGTGATCTGTGCCTTCAGTTCCATCTCCTTGTCCCGCAGCGACCCGGCCTTCTCGAAGTCCTGCCCGCGCACCGCCGCCTCCTTCTCCTTCTGCACACCTCTCAGCTCCTTTTCGAGGTCGCGCGCCTCTTCAGGCAGCTGCGCGTGGCGAAGGCGGACGCGGGACCCGGCCTCGTCCATGAGGTCGATGGCCTTGTCGGGGAGGAAACGGTCGCTAATGTACTGGTGGGCGTACTTGACCGCAGCCTCAAGGGCCTCGTCGGTGTAGGTGAGCTTGTGGTGCTGCTCGTACCGCTCGCGGAGGCCGCCGAGAATCTGAATGGCCTCCTCAACGCTGGGCTCGGGCACCTGCACAGGCTGGAACCGCCGCTCGAGCGCGGGGTCCTTCTCAATGTGCTTGCGGTACTCGTCGATCGTCGTGGCCCCGATGCACTGGAGCTCGCCGCGCGCCAGGGCGGGCTTGAGGATGTTGGCCGCGTCAATGGCGCCCTCAGCCGCGCCAGCCCCGATAAGCGTGTGGACTTCGTCAATCATGAGGATGATCTCCTCGTTTTGCCGGATCTCATCCATAAGCTTCTTGAGGCGCTCTTCGAACTCGCCGCGGTACTTGGTGCCGGCAACGAGGAGACCCATGTCGAGCGACATGATGACTTTGCCCTCGATGGTCTCTGGAACATCGTTGTTGGCGATCTTTTGGGCAAGGCCCTCGGTGACGGCCGTCTTGCCCACACCGGGCTCGCCGACCAGACAGGGGTTATTCTTGGTACGGCGACCGAGAATCTGTACGACGCGGTCGATCTCAGTGAGGCGGCCGACGCAAGGGTCGAGCTTGCCCTCCTCGGCCTGGGCCGTGAGGTTGGTGCCGTACTCCTCAAGCGTGGGCGTCTTGTTGGAGCCCTGGCTCTGGCCGCCACCGACACCAGCACCAACAGCATCCTGCGACTCGCCCACCATCCGCACGACGGCGCTCCGCACCTTATCCTTGTCGCATCCCAGCGTGTCGAGCACCCGCGCCGCCACGCCCTCGCCCTCCTTCAGCAAGCCCAGCAGAATGTGCTCGGTGCCAATGTAGTTGTGGCCGAGCTGCCGCGCCTCCTCAAGGGCGAGCTCCAGCACACGCTTGGCGCGGGGCGTAAAGGGGATCTCGACGGCGACGAAGCCCGAGCCGCGCCCGATGATCTTCTCGACCTCATTGCGCGTGTCCTTCAGCGTAACGCCCATGGACTTCAGGACCTTGGCGGCGATGCCGGTGCTTTCGCCGATGAGGCCCAGGAGGAGCTGCTCAGTGCCGACGAAGTTGTGGCCGAGGCGGCGGGCCTCCTCCTGGGCGAGCATGACGACTTTGATTGCCTTCTCGGTGAAGCGCTCGAACATGGCGACGGTGGTCTGGCGGCCGTGGGCAAAGGCGGCCTTGCCTCCGGCGCAGGCTACGGCGGCGGCGAGCGTGACGGGGCGGCTGGACGCGGCGCGAGCCGCCCGATCGACGGAATTGACACGGCGAACGCCAACAAAGGGTGCGGGGGCCGCGACGCGAGCCTGCGACTGCGCAAGGACGCGGTAGAGACGGTGAGAGGGGGGGGTCAGCCGGCGCCGTCGCCGGCCGAGGCGGCCGGGCCTTCTCTCGCGCACGATGGCTTGCCGCGGCGTCGCGACGTGACTAGAGCGTGAATGACACCTATCCGCCCCATCATGGAGCACCATCATGAACATCGCTGGCGCGCTCGAGACGGGAGGACCCCGAGACCAAGGGACGTGGAAAACGCGTTCGCGGACCTCCGTCACGCGCGAGCGAAGCACGGACGTAGCGTGGGATACGCAACGCGCCGAAACGGCGCCGGAGCGGCACCGCGGAGCCTTTTCTACGTGAGCCACCACCAGCATGACTCGCCGACGAGCCGCACCCGGCGCGGGTGCCGCTCATGGCGGTCCTCGCGGTCATGCTGCTCCTTGACCCTGCCCTCGGGTGTTGTGAGCACTGCCCGCGTCCCGGGGAGAGGGGAACAGTATGCCCGATGCGAAGAAGCTCGACCGCCTGCCACAAGTTTTGGTGACCGCATGATCTTGACCTCGTCAAGAGGCCCCCCGCCTCCCTGATCCCCCGCCGGGCTTTCCTGAGACCCCAACGCTCTCGGATAGCCCTGGCGCGGCGGCTACGCGGGCGCCGGCGGCGGGCGGGGGGAGTCAATGGGGTCGCACTGTCAGCGACACAAAGGGTGGGTGAAAACGGACGGTCATTGCCGAGGGGTCGAACCGTTGACACCGACCCCGAAACCGCTAATACCCGCCCGCCCGCCGACCGAAGCTCGGCTGCGCGCCGCCTGCAGCGTAGCGCCCCTGCCGTGCGAACGAGTCCGGGAGGGCCGCCCCGAGTCCGAGGCCGCCAACGCCGGCGCTCCCGCGCGAACCAGCGCCGCCGTAGCCCAAGGCGCCACCGACGACAGCGGGCCGGCTGAGCGGGGCATCGAGCCCCCCGCCCGACCCTGGCAGGGCCCGAGGGATGGGCACCGCGCCCGAGCGCCGGCCCCATCCGCCGCCGCCAGCGCTCGCCCCGTTGCCCCCCCTAGTTAGGTCCAGGGCCGGCAGCGGCGGCGCCGCTGCCCGCGGGGAGGCCCGCGAGCCAAAGGGAGCCGCCAGCGTGGGGCGCAGCGGGGGCAGCTCCGCGAATCCCCCCGCGCCGCCGCCGTCGTAAGTGCCCCTCCTCCCCACTCCCCCACGGGCCGCGGCCGATGCCGCAGCACCACCGTGGCCACCGCCCGTCCGCCCGCTGTCGGCCCGGCCCGAGGGCCCCGCTGCCGCAGCGCCACCGCTGTAGGCGGATGCACCATACGAAGCTGCCGCCGCCCGCCGACCCGTCCCGGGCCCTGGCTCCCCGAGGCCCGCCCCCGCCGCCGCAGCCACGGCCGCCGCTGACACCGGCCCCGGCCCCCGCCCCGCCCCCCACCCCCCCCCCAGGCCCCCCCCCCCCCCCCGGGGCCCCCCCCGCCCCCCCCCCCCCCCCCCCCCCCCC
>Ga0181576_10002925_pt1 | contig 12644 bp, 5 predicted proteins | sample 101ome_22_FD_132464 | JGI IMG/M metagenome (GOLD analysis project Ga0181576, IMG submission 132464) | Coastal salt marsh microbial communities from the Groves Creek Marsh, Skidaway Island, Georgia - 101412BT metaG (megahit assembly) | ecosystem: Environmental > Aquatic > Marine > Intertidal zone...
CACAAGTACAACTTTCATGCCGATCATCTGCGCGCTCGCCGGATTAGTGCCGTGAGCCGACGTTGGAATGAGGCAAATATTGCGCTGCCTGTCACCGCGGCTCAGGTGATATTTGCGGATCGCAAGGAGGCCGGCGTATTCGCCCTGTGCACCCGAGTTGGGCTGCATGCTAACCGCATCGAAACCCGTCACTGCCTCGAGCATAGTTTCGAGCTGAGTAATCATTTCGAGGTAGCCGGTCATCTGCTCGACAGGGGTGAATGGATGCGGCTTCGAGAATTCTGGCCAGCTAATAGGCATCATTTCGGCTGCCGCATTGAGTTTCATGGTGCACGAGCCGAGCGGAATCATCGAATGCGTAAGCGAGATGTCCTTGTCCTCGAGGCGCTTTAAGTAGCGCATCATCTCGGTTTCGCTGTGATAGTTATTAAAGTTCGGGTGAGTCAGGTAGGCGCTCGTGCGGGTGAGTTCGGCTGGAATCACCGGCCCCAGTTTGCCTGCCACGATCGCGGCATCGATCGCCTCGACCGAAAGCTCTTGCGCCATGTCGCCGAATAACACCTGCCAAAGTGTCGCGATGTCGTCTGGTGTCGTGCATTCGTCCAGGCTAATGCCCAACTCGCCTGCGCTGGCAAGGCGATCGGTGCGCAAATTCACCGACGCCGCATCGGCGCGGGCCATGATAGCGTTCGCCTGTGCGGCGTCGACTTTGAAGGTGATCGTATCAAAGAAGTGAGTGTTAACTATCTCCAGTCTCTCTGATTTCAGACCCTGAGCGAGGATTTGCGTGAGCCGATTGATACGCTGCGCGATGTTTCGTATACCCTCGGGGCCATGGTACATGGCAAACATCGCCGAGATATTCGCGAGCAAAACCTGCGCGGTGCAGATGTTGCTGTTGGCCTTTTCGCGGCGGATATGCTGCTCGCGAGTCTGCAGCGCCATGCGGAAAGCCTGACGGCCGCGTTTGTCGACAGAGACGCCAATGATGCGTCCTGGCACGGCGCGCTTGTAGTCATCCTTTGTTGCAAAGTAAGCCGCATGCGGTCCGCCGAAACCCATTGGCACGCCGAAACGCTGGGTGGTACCGATAACGACATCGGCGCCCATTTCACCCGGTGGCTTAAGCAGAGCAAGGCTCATGATGTCGGCTGCGGTGATGGCAATCGCCTCGTGCTGATGGAGAACGCTGATGAAACCACTCAGGTCGCGCAGTTCGCCGTTCATTGCGGGGTATTGGAAAATGCCGCCAAACAGGGACGCGGCGTCGATGCTTCCCCCAATGTCTTCCGGGTTGCCAATAATCAGCTCAAACTCGAAGCACTCGGCGCGGGTTTTAATTACATCAACAGTTTGCGGAAAGCATTGGGCATCGACGAAAAAGGCATTGGCCTTGCGATTCTTGCTTACGCGTTTTGCTAGCGCCATAGCCTCCGCGGCAGCAGTCGCTTCATCAAGAAGCGAGGCGTTGGCTAGGTCCATGCCGGTAAAGTCGAGAATCATTTGTTGGTAGTTGAGCAGACTCTCGAGTCTGCCCTGCGAAATCTCAGGCTGATAGGGTGTATATGCCGTATACCAGCTTGGATTCTCTAACACGTTGCGCAAGATGACGTTAGGCGTATGTGTGTCGTAGTAGCCAAGTCCGATGAACGATTTGCGAAGCTCATTCTTATCAGCGAGGCTGCGCAGCGCCGCCAAAGCTTCGGGTTCTGTCATTGCCCCGTCGAGCGCCATCGGATGTTGCAAGGCAATCGCACTAGGCACCGTCTGCTCGACAAGACTGTCGAGCGATTCAAGTCCGAGTGCGTTCAGCATCGCCGCGATTTGCTCGGCATCGGGACCGATGTGGCGATCGATAAATTCGCCTCGATTCTGCAGCGTGCTGAGGGGAGTTACGGCGTCGTTATGGGTCGAAGCTTGGTCCAGCTTCACGGCGGCTTGAGTTTGCATTGCCATCCTTACACTATCAGAAATGAGCGAGGCCGAGCGGTTTCATCCGCTTCGGCCTCAGTTGACTATCTTCTGTGATGCACTTTTGGCGCGGAGCGACCGCGGCGCAAATGCCTTGTTCTGTGCTATTCGCCTTCGCAGTGCTCTGCATACGCCTCAGCGTCGAGCAGCTCGTCTAGCTCCGCTGCGTCTTCAAGGCGAATCTTGAAGAACCAGCCGCCGTCGTAGGGTACTGAGTTGACCGTTTCGGGCGCATCGAGGAGCTCTTCGTTAATCTCAACAATCTCGCCTGACACAGGGCTATATACGTCTGAGGCGGCTTTAACAGATTCGACTACGGCGACTTCATCTTTTGCATGAATAGTTGCGCCGACTTCTGGCAAATCGACAAACACGATGTCACCGAGCGCGTCCTGTGCGTGGTCGCTAATGCCGACGGTGGCAATGCCATCTTCATCGATGCGAACCCATTCATGGGAGGTAGCGAACTTACAATTGTCTGGAATAGTGCTCACGTTGTGTTCCTCGCGTTTCGCCTGTTGCGGCAGCGCCGGCTCAGGCTGTTCTAAATTGTCGGAAGCGGAAAAGTTGCGCGCATTTTAACGGATGCTGCCCGTTATTCGAAAACCTTTTTGCCAAAGCGAACGAAATTAGGTTTCACCATGCGCACGGGTGTGGCTTTACCGCGTAAATCCACATCACAGCTAGCCGTGTAAGTGGGTACGCGCGCGAGGGCGATCGAATGCTTGAGCGTTGGTGAAAAAGTGCCGCTTGTGACAATTCCCTGTCCTACCTCGTTACCGTCCGCGTCTCTACAGGTCAGGGTCTGACCCTCGCGCAGCACGCCACGCTCTTCGAGTACTATGCCGGTCAGAATCGGCAGCCTGCCTGCTTCGAGCTCTGCGCGCTGTGCAATCAGTGCGGCACGACCGACAAAATCGCGTTTAGTTGGCTCCCATGCGATCGAAAAGCCCATGTTTGCCGACAGCGGCGATACGGTCTCGTCCATGTCGTGTCCGTAGAGATTCATGCCAGCCTCGAGGCGCAGCGTGTCGCGAGCGCCGAGACCGATGGGTTTTACGCCTCCGGTGAGCAGGGCCTCCCAGAGCTGCGGCGCCTGCTCGGCGGGCAAAATAACCTCGAGGCCTTTTTCACCCGTATAGCCTGTGCGTGCCACAAACCAATCGCCCAGTTCGACTCCGCGGAAATTGCCGAGCGCCCGAATTGCAGCTGCCTCTGATTCGCCCTCGCGGCCGCAGTCGTTAAGAATCTGGCAGACGCGCTCGATAGACTCAGGGCCGTGAATAGCAAGAATGCCAAGCCCCGGGCGCTCTTCGACGCTAACTGCGTAACCAGTAGTCTGCAGCGCCATCCAGCGCAGGTCTTTGACGCGCGTGGCGCAGTTAACCACCAAACGGTAGCCAAAACTCATGCGGTAAACGATGAGGTCGTCAATCACGCCGCCGTCATCGTTTAGCATGCCGCTGTAAAGCGCGCGACCACTCTCATCGAGGCGTGCGACGTCGTTCGCGAGTAGGCGCTGCAAATAGGCCTCGGCGTCGACGCCCGACACATCTACCACGGTCATGTGGGAGACATCGAAAACACCGGCCGCGGTGCGTACCTGAGTGTGTTCCTCGATTTGCGAGCCATAATTAATCGGCATCTCCCAGCCGGAAAAATCGACCATTTTGGCCCCGGCGTCGAGATGGTGTTGGTAGAGGGAGGTGCGGTTAGTCATGAGAGGCTCGAGTTTTACTGATTTTCATTCTCGCGCCGAGAAGTACTTTTTCTTGGCACGCGTGTAATTTCACGCATTATCGCTCACTCTCGTTACCCTGTCGCTAAAAGCAGAAAAATCTAAGAAAAATTCTAAGGCTGCCACGCATAGGTGAACTTGGCGAAGAAGCTGCGGTTAATTGGCTCTATCGAATCGAAGCGGTCGTCTTGAAAACTTGCATCCGAATAACCAACAAAAAAGCGCGTTGCTGCGGTGAAGCGATAGCTGTAGAGCAGCTGTGCGGTGAGGTCTTTACTGCTGCGTTGAACGGCGCTGAGGTAAAGCAACTGATCGCGTTCGCGATCGTTGTATTGGAGTGTGAAGCGAAGAAAGCTTTTTGCGGTGAACTGATAGGTGGTTCGAAGATCGGAAAGATTCGCGGTAAATAGTCTTCCACCTTCAACATCGAACTGCTGAAGGGTGTGGCTTAGGTTAAATTGTAGATGTCGACCAAACTGTAGTCGGATAAACGGGCTCAAACGATTCGAGCGGCCCAGCCGTGTGTTAGCAAAATCGACCACATCTTCTATTCGCAGTGTCGCCCCGATGCCGAGGTTCGCGGTAGGAGAAAAGCCTATAGAGAGCTGGTTAAACTGCTCATCAAAGGTTTGGCCGTTCCAATAGGTCTTGCTGCCACCGACGAGCGCGTTCAGATAGGACTGCGCGGGGCCGTTCATGTTTAGGAAAAACTCAAGTTCCTCTTCGAGCTGCTTTCCCGATTGATCTTCAGTGCGATCATAGTCTGCCGCAAAGCGTATGCGGCTAAAAAAGCTGTCGCCGTCGGCGCGCCACGTGCGGCCAACCGTGGTCACGAAATAGTTGTAATCGACACGGTTAACAAAGCCTAAGTCTGCACGAAAATCTTTTCCGATGTCGTCATAGCCGATCCGCCAATCCCATTCGGCGTCGATGTGATTGTACTGCACCCGCAGGCTATTGCCCGAAGTCTCGCTTGCCTGACCGAAGCGTTCGCGCAGCTGGAGAGGATTTTTCGAACGTGAGTAAACCCCCTGAATGCTCACGGTATCGCTGTTGGTCGGACGCAGCACCGCGTCGATGCTGGCAACGCTATTGCTGTAACCTAGCGTGTCGGCGCGGCGGTCGGTCAAGACCGCGCCGACAGTCGAGTTATCAAAGAGGTCGAGACGATAGCGTGCAATGCTGATGTCGCTTTCGACAGCTTGTGTATTAGCCGCATCACCCCCCGCCGACGCGGTAAGTGTTGCCACACTCGAACTCAGACTGCGGGGCATGATGAAACTGGTCGACTGATCATTCGCGGTCAGCACGCCATAAGTGTGGCGCCCAGACTTACCCGTTAGTTTTAGGCCGTAGTCGGGATCGGCGATGTTGCGTGTGTAGACAAGGTTTTGGAACGTGTCGAAGTAATCTGCGCCGTCGAGGAAAAAGGTTCTGCGTTCGGGGAAAAACAGGCTAAAGGTATTGTTGATATCGAGCTGCGGGGCATCGGCCTCAACTTGCGAGAAGTCTGGGTTAACAGTCGCGTTGAGGTAGAGATCCTGCGTGATGCCCCACCGCACGTCGACACCGGCATCAGGATCGAGTCCTGGTTTTTCCCAAGCGCCCAAACTGCGAGGTCGACTCTGCACTGAGGTGGTTGTGAACGTCGGTATGACTTCGAGATTACGACTTGCCTCCAGATTGTCGAGACCCTCGAGTTTTCGAATCTGGCAGAGGTAGCACAAGGTATCGCGATCAAGCGGATTATTCGAAATACGGTTTTGGCGATCGCGCGGAAATTGTCTAACAAAATCGACGCCCCATACCTGTTTAGTCTCCGAGGGGGAAAACCTCAGTTGCTTAAGCGGGATCGCCATCTCGACTTCATAGCCATCCAACGTTATCCGTCCTGCGCTATCCCATATTCCGTTCCAGGATTTATCGCCGCGACGATTTACATCGTCATAGATACTGTCGGCTTGCACGCCAAGAGGATTCACCCAGAACTCATAGGCGCGGCGCTCGTCATTGAACGTGTCGAGGACGATACCGATATGGTCGTCGTCCCATAGCAAGTCTCTGTCACTGTAAAACGCGCGGATCTGTGAGACATCGGGATCTGCTGCGATAAAAGCCACATAGAGCGTCTCGCCGTCCTCCATGATGAACGCGTCGGCGCTAACTGTGGTGCGGACGTTCTCGGCCGGATCGGTCTCAATATCGATTAAAACCCGCTTGGCTTCGCGCCACTCTATCGCATTGACTGTGCCATCGATTCTTGGCGCAGAACTAATCCGCGGAATTTCGTAGCTCGGCAGAACGGCTGAATCAGCTGCTGCGGCAAGCGCGCTCGCGACCCAAAGGGTAAGAGCGCCTGCAGCGATCGGAAAATAACGGCAAAGGGGGTTTATCAAAGCGTCTTCACGGCCTCTTTTGTCACTCTAATTCAGTGAGGAAGCGGTCGCCACGAAAAAGGTATTTATTGTCGCTATCGAGCGAAAAAACAACTGAATTCGAGCGGCCTACAAGCTCCATCCGAGGAATGAAACTGTAGGCGCGGCTGTCTGCGCTATTGTCGCGATTGTCTCCAAGCACGAAGTACTGATCCTCAGGCACTACGGCCGGCCCGTAGCTGCGGCGGCTGCGGCTCACATAACCGCTCTCGAGTCGCGCGCGGTGGCTAACCTCGGGCAGCTCCTCGACAATGATTACTGAACTTTCGTCGCGGGAAATAACCTCATAGTTAACAGGTTCGCCATTGATAACCAGCGCGTTATTCTGCATCGCGACCGTATCGCCAGGAAGTCCAACAATACGCTTTATTAGCCTTTTGCCGGCGCGTTTCGAATCGATTATGACGATGTCGCCGCGCTGCGGGTCGCCTACTTCGGCGAGATTGATTTCGGTGAACGGCACTTTAATATCGTAGGCTAGTTTATTGACCCACACTTTATCGCCGTCGAGAAGCGTGGGTTGCATGGACGCGCCCGAGATCGAGCTAAGATCAGCAACCGCGCTCTTAAAGAAGACGATACAAGTAAGCAGCAAAAAGAATTGGCGATTCTCCGCCCACGCGACTTTTAGCGCGTGAGTGATGCGCTCGCCAAATCCTGCGTTTGGAGGCTGCGGTGTGGGCAGTTTATAGGACGCCTCCCGTTCGGACGACTGCGCGGTAGACTGGTCGCCATCGGGCACGCGAGGCTGATCTTCATTATCGTGCTTGTCGCTGTCGGCCATGGGGCACACCTGCTTTTACGTATCTGGTTTAAACTACTGGGCGTCGCGTTGTTACAAGCCAAGTACTCTTTAATGAGATTAGTTTACACGGAAGCGAGGCGCAAGAAAGCACGTGTCCGAACGATCGCCAACGACTAATTTCGCGTAACACATTGACGAAGTCAGAAAGCCGAGTATGCTGTATGTATAAACAGTAAAAAAGCAGAACAACTTTTCCAGCCTTCACAGTGTCTTCGGCGAAAGGTAAGCGGTGGCAGTGTTCCCCCCACATGTTTTTGCAAAGCCAGATATTAGAGAGTTCTAACCATGAGCAGCGATTCGCTCCCTAACAGCACAGGCCTTGCGGATTTTCACCCCGCCAGCCGTGCGTGGTTCGAGGCGCGTTTCGGGCAGGCGACGCAGGCGCAAATCGAGGCCTGGCCGCAGATCAGGGCAGGGCGGCATACCCTAATCGCCGCGCCGACCGGCAGCGGTAAGACGCTCGCCGCATTCTATGCTGCTATCGACATGCTTCTTCAGCGCGGTCTAGAAGGCGAGCTGACCGACGGGGTGCAAATTCTCTACGTATCGCCGCTCAAGGCATTGAGTAACGATATCCAAAAAAATCTCGAGCAACCGCTTAACGGCATCGCTGAGCAGCTGCACCTGCAAGGCTATGCACCGGTCAATATTCGAATCGCTGTTCGCACCGGGGATACGCCGCCGAGCGAACGCGCACGTATGGCTAAAAAGCCGCCGCATATTCTCGTCACGACGCCCGAGTCTTTCTATTTATTGCTCACCAGTGCGAGCGGCCGCGCGATGCTGTCTTCGGTGCGCAGTTTGGTTGTCGACGAAATTCATGCGCTTCTGGGTGATAAACGTGGCTCGCATCTGGCGCTGTCGATAGAGCGCCTGCAGCACCTTATCAACGCTCAGTGCGGTGAGCGAGCTCGCGATCAAGGCGGCCGGACGCTGCAACGCATCGGACTCTCTGCAACGCAAAAACCCCTCGATCTTGTCGCTAATTATCTAGTCGGTAATACGATGGGAAGCGCAACGGAAAGCGCAACGGAAAGCACATCGAAAAGCGCGGCAAAACTCGTGGCTAAAGCTGCTGCAGAGAGCGCGGAAGAAAGTGCAGCAGAGAAAGCGCGCTGGCCTAAGGCGGACTGCGCCATTGTCGACTCGGGATTCAGGCGAGAGTTAGATATTCGAATCGAGGTGCCCAAGTCGCCGCTCTCCGCGCTAATGAGTAATGACGTCTGGGACGAACTTTATGGTCGACTGGTTGAGCTGATCGAAAGCCATGAGACCACGCTCGTTTTCGTCAACACTCGAAGGCTTTCGGAGCGACTCGCTCTCGCCCTTGCCGAACGCCTTGGCGACGATGTTGTTTGCTCTCATCACGGCAGCATGAGCAAGGATCATCGACACAACGCCGAGCAGCGGCTAAAGGCGGGTAGCCTTAAGGTCCTGGTTGCAACGGCATCGATGGAGCTTGGTATCGACGTCGGTTCGGTCGATCTCGTGGTGCAATTCTCCTCGCCAAAAAGTATTGCAACGTTTTTGCAGCGCGTGGGTCGTAGTGGCCACTCGATCAATGGCACGCCCAAAGGCATTCTCTTTCCACTCACTCGCGATGACCTCATCGAAGCGAGTGCGCTGGTGCATAGTATTCGACGCGGTCAGCTCGATGCGATCGTGATGCCCGAAAAGCCGCTCGATATTTTGGCGCAGCAGATAGTTGCCGAGGTATCTGCGCAGGTTCACGATCGTGGGCCCTTAGAGGTGCCTGTTAATCCAGCGGTGGCTGACGCCCCGGCAACAAAAGAAATCTTCCAGCCCCTCGCAACCGCGCTTGCTGCGATGCGCACAGGTGCGGCGACAAAACTAAGTCCACCGGCAAAGCCCGCTTCACCAGAGGTGCGCAAAGCCGCACTCGCCGCGGCACGTGCGGGACTGCGCGGCGCGGAGGTGGCGCCAATCACCGTCTGCGTCGACGACCAGGTCGAGGAGGTCACGGCTCAAAGCGAGCCCGAAGAAACAAAGACCCTCGCGCCCGTGTCTGAAGAGTCTGTTGCCGTTCCTATCGCGGATCAAAACGCAGAGGCTTTCGAGCCGATGACGCCTCTCGACAGTTGGTGTGTTGACGAGCTTTATGCGCTCGTTATCAAGGCTTTCCCGTATAGGGATTTAACCAAAGAAGAGTTCGAAGAGACGCTGCGGATGGTCGCCGATGGCTATACTAGTCGGCGCGGACGACGTGGCGCGCACTTACATTTTGATGCGATTAACCGCCGGCTCCGGCCGCGGCGTGGGGCAAATCTCATCGCGCTGACCAACGGTGGCGCGATTCCCGATATGTTTGATTATCAGGTTGTGCTCGATCCCGAGGACACGGTGGTCGGCAGTCTGAATGAGGACTTCGCGCTCGACTCGATGGCAGGTGATGTATTTACGTTGGGCACACATGCTTGGCAGATACTGAGGGTAGATGGGCTTAAGGTGCGTGTTAGAGACGCGCAAGGCATGAACCCCACAGTCCCTTTCTGGTTCGGTGAAGGGCCCGGTCGCACAGTCGAATTATCGCAGTCGGTGTCGAATTTTAGACAGCGCATCGGTGACCTTATACTCGACGACTCAGTGGATGCCGCGATGCAGTGGTGTGTGAACGCAGTCGGGTTGCCGCCGTCGGCAGCGTCGCAAGTCGTCGAATACCTGCAAGCAGGCATGACGGCACTGGGTGCCATGCCGACCCGCGACACGATAATCATGGAGCGTTTTTTCGACGAGGTGGGGGATATGCATGTCGTTATCCACTCGCCCTTCGGAAGTCGCATCAATCGCGGCTGGGGTCTCGCGCTGCGCAAGCGTTTCTGTAAGTCGTTTAATTTTGAACTCCAGGCGGCGGCGAACGAAGATAGCATTGTCATCTCGCTCGGCTCAGTCCACAGTTTCCCGCTCGACGAGGTATTCCGCTACCTGCAGACCACCACAGTGCGCGATGTACTCATTCAGGCTCTGCTCGATTCGCCTATGTTTGAGGTGCGCTGGCGCTGGAATGCGACGCGGTCGCTAGCTATTCAACGCAATCGCAGCGGAAAGCGCGTGCCGCCACAGTTCCAGCGTATGGACGCCGAAGATTTAATCGCGCACGTGTTCCCTGATCAGATCGCCTGTGCTGAAAACCTCACCGGTCGCCGCGATGTGCCATCTCACCCGCTTGTTGATCAAACCATACACGACTGCCTCACTGAGGCGATGGATATCGACGCGCTGATTGCGCTTATCGGCCAGATCGAGCGGGAGGAGCTCACGCTAATTGCTAAAGACCTGCGCGAGCCATCGCCTTTTGCGCAGGAGATTATTAATGCGCGTCCGTATGCCTTTCTTGACGACGCCCCAGCTGAGGAGCGCCGAACGAATGCGATCCGAAATCGCAGCTGGGCAGATCCGGCCGAGGCGCGAGACTATTCGCTGCTGGATGCTTCTGCAATTTCGCGTGTGCGCGAGGAAGCGTGGCCGCTTGTGCACAATGCCGAGGAGCTCCACGATGCCCTGCAGACACTAGGCTATATCACCGCGGCTGAATTTGCCGACAGCGGTTTCGAGAGATGGCGCGAGAGACTCGTCCTTGAGGGTAGGTTACTGCAGCTCGCTCAGCACCCCCAGGGGCTTATCTTCGCGACAGAGGAGTTGCCAAAATTTAAGGCGCTTTTCCCCGACGAATGCCTCCAGTTCACCGTGCCCGGTTTCCTCGAAGGGGTATGCTGCGAGCCCGAAGACGCGCTGCGTGATCTTGTCCGCTCTCGGTTAGAGGGGCTGGGACCAGTGACGGCGCAGCGGCTCGCCGATGAGATCGCAATACCCTGCGCCAAAATAGACGCGGCGCTGCTCGCACTCGAGGTCGAAGGCTTCGTGTTTCAGGGCAACTTTACACCCGGTTTGGAACAGGCAGGTGGGGCCATCGAATGGTGTGAGCGCCGGCTACTGCAACGTATCCACCGCTACACGATCGATTCGCATCGCAAAGCAATAAAGCCTGTGTCGCTGCAGGTCTACACGCAGTATCTATTCGATGAGCATGGCCTAAAGCCGGTCCGTGATGGCAATGAGGTGTCGCATGCTTCGACCGAGCCGAGTCTCGATGGCCAGACACAGCTTCAGCGCACGCTTGCGATGCTGGACGGTATTTCCGCGCCGGCGGCAAGCTGGGAAGCCGACCTCTACCCGTCGCGCGTAACCGATTATGACCCCAACTGGCTGGACGTCCTGTGCATTAGTGGCCGAGTGACCTGGGGGCGTTTTGTGCAGCCAAGCGCGTCGCAGCGCGCGCTTCACAAGGGCAGGTCGGGCCCTGTAAAAACAACGCCGATCGCAATTATGAGTCGTGCGAATGTCGATATCTGGCAGGCTCTGGCAAGGGCGCAGGTAAAAGAGACGAACGAAGATTTACGCAAAACAGGTGCGAATAAGGATGGCGTGACCGCAAAAACTTTTTCAAGCCTCGCGCAGCGCATCGAGGCCGATCTACTGGTCAACGGGGCGAGTTTTTTCGATCAGATTCAGTCTCGTACCGGACTGTTGAAAGCGCAGCTTGAAGAAGGGCTCGCCGAATTGGTTGGGGCGGGGCGACTGAACAGCGATAGCTTCACCGGATTACGGGCACTGCTCACGCCGGCGTCGAAGAAGCAGAGTGCACATCGTCGGCGAGGGCGTTCGCCAATGTTTGGCGTCGAAGAGGCGGGTCGCTGGAGTCTCCTCGACACTTTCGCGTCCCGCGCAGTCGCCACGTCAGAGTCGGATGAGCTAGACACAGAGCAAAGTAAAGTCGATACGCCGAACGCGTCGCCGGCAAGTCTCCGTCAACCACGAGCGAGTCGACTTAACTCTGTTCGCAGCGGCTGGGACGTACTCGACGACGAACAACTCGAGCGACTTATCTCTATCTATCTGAATCGTTGGGGCGTGTTGTTTCGCTCGATTATCGAACGTGAACTGCTTGCGCCACCGTGGCGGGTATTGCTGCGAACGCTAAGACGCATGGAGTTAAGAGGCACGGTGCGAGGCGGGCGATTTATTGCCGGCGTCGGTGGCGAGCAATTTGCCTTCCAAGAAGCGGTTGATGGCCTGCGGCGGATGGCGAAGGACGTCGCGGCAGTCGAAAACCGAGAGTCGGCGCAAACCGCTAAACCGCGCTACCACAGTCTCGCTGCGAGCGACCCGCTTAATTTGCTTAACCTGATACTGCCTAGGCGTAAGCTGGCAAAGCTGCTCAACAACAGGGTGTTGTTTGAAGACGGAATTCCCATCGCTGTGGTTGAAAGTGGCGAAGTCAAATTCCTGCGCGAAGTCGCGCCAGAAAGGCAATGGGCGTTGCAACAGGCGCTGGTGCAGAAAAACTTTCCGCCGAGGCTGCGCAGTTATCTTGGTGCGGGTAAAGCAACGCTTAAGTAGGGTCTGATTCGGCGGCTGCGATTCGCGCAAGTCGCTCTTGCTCTTCTTTGATTGCCTCGGCGATCTCGCGCATCACTCCATCGACGTCGGCAGCCTCACCATCCTCTTCAAACAGACCGGTTAGTCTTGTGTCAGGCATAAGATCACCAGCTTCGTAAAGCGCCCACATCTCTTTTCCGTACTCAGTGTCGGCTAGCGAGGGTGCAAATTCGGCGTAGTAGTCGCGAAGTTTGTTGACATCGCGAAGCAGCATCGATTCGGCATTGTTGTTTGCGGC
>Ga0181576_10002929_pt1 | contig 12640 bp, 6 predicted proteins | sample 101ome_22_FD_132464 | JGI IMG/M metagenome (GOLD analysis project Ga0181576, IMG submission 132464) | Coastal salt marsh microbial communities from the Groves Creek Marsh, Skidaway Island, Georgia - 101412BT metaG (megahit assembly) | ecosystem: Environmental > Aquatic > Marine > Intertidal zone...
GCGCGCGGCGGTGCGCGCCTTTTAGGGCTTCGCGAACGACGCCACCAGTGTGATCAGCCAGTGCCCTCGCGCGGCTTGAGTTTAAACCGTCGACGACAGACGCGCGCTCGACATGTCGCGCGCGCGCGCCCTCGACGCGGCGCGCGCGGCGCGCGACGCGTACGCGACGAACGGATCGATCGTCTCGGCGATATTCTGTGCGGATAAGGCGCGCGCGCTGAGCGGTGACGGTGATGCGGACGCGTTGGCGCTCGCCGAGCTGTTGCATCGAGACGGACAGCATCGACGCGCGTCGGCGGTGGCGAGCGCGGAGGCGGGGGAGCGGACGAGCGCGCGGTGGCGATTGTTGCGAGCGAGGTGTTCGTTGGCGCTGCGCGCGCCGGAGGAGTGTTTGCGCGCGCTCGGGGAGGATGGGAGCGGGGCGGAGGAGGGCGTCGGCGGCGCGTCGCGAGAGACGGAGGAGGCGCGCGCGACACGATTGGCTGATGGAAATCGTGCGGACGCGGCGGCGATGTGTGCGCTTCGCGGGAGGGCGTACGATGCGATGGAGAATCGCGCGCGGGCGACGCGAGCGTACGCGTTAGCGTTGAGACTCGATCCGATGTGTTACGAGGCGTACGACGCCGTGCTCTCGGGACACGCGTTGAGCGAATCCGAGGAGGGAGCGTTGGTGGAGTCTCTCGTCGTGAACGAGGAGAACGCGTGGATCAAAGAGTTGTACGCGGTGATGAGCAACGTCAGGGACGTCGAGAGTGAGCTCTTGCGCGAGCACGCGGTGGGTGAGGAGGACGCGTCGAGTCAACCGACGACGTCCAAGTCGGCGACGGACGTTTTGAAGGTGACCGGAGACGTTCGAATCGCGCGCGCGCGTCGCTTGTATGATCGAGGCGAGTTCGCCGCGTGTCACGCCGAGTTGAGTCGTCAATACGACGCCGAGCCGTCGCGTCTGGATGGGTTACCTCTGTACTTTGCGACGCTCGTGGAACTCGGAAAAAAGAACGACTTGTACCTGCTGGCGCATTCGCTCGTGGACGAGTACCCGAAAAAAGCATTAACGTGGTTCGGCATCGGCTGTTACTACATGGCGACGAGACAGTTCGACCAAGCGAGGAAGTATTTCAGCAAAGCGACGACCATGGACGCGTCCTTCGTGCAGGCGTGGATCGGTTTCGGACACGCGTTTGCGGCGCAAGACGAGAGCGACCAAGCCATGGCGGCGTACAGAACCGCCGCTCGATTGTTCTCGGGCACGCACGTGCCCATCATGTCGATCGGCATAGAGTATCAGCGGACGAATAATTTGAGTTTGGCGTACCAGTTTTTCCGCAAATCGTTTGAAATCCGTCAAACGGATCCGCTTCTCTACAACGAGTACGGGGTGTTGCTCTACCGCGAGGGGCAGTACGAGAGCGCGGTACAGCACTTTGAGCGCGCGCTCGAGCTCGCGCCGGCGCAGATGACAAGTCGTTGGGAATCGCTCATCGTGAACCTGGCTCAAGCTTTACGCAAGGTTGGTCGTTTCGACGACGCCATCGCGCAGTTTGAGTACGCGCTCTCCATCGCGCCGCGCGCGGCGTCCACGTACGCGGCGCTCGCGTTCACGTATCAGGTGAAAAGTCGCTGCACAGAGCCGAGATCGTTGGGGATGGCGATCGAATACTACCACAAGGCGCTCAGTTTGCGCGCTGACGACGTCTTCTCTCAGCATCACCTCGAGTTGGCGCTCATCGACCAGAGCGCAATCACGTTGCCTCGTCACGAACAAGTGGACTGGAACGTAGACTTCCCGACGTCGGACGAGATGGCGGCGACGCCAGAGTTCGATCGCACGCATGGCGAGCGAGACTCGACGCCCGATCAACACGGGGTGTTCCCGACACCGTCGCCTCAAAGTTTCCGCGGCACTCCCACAATGGGACGAACGCCGTTTTCGGCACGCGGCGACGCCTCCGAGATGGATCAATCGGTGGACATGGATCAGTCCGTGGACATGGACCAAAGCGATTAACGCGTACTCTCGGTCACTTATTCTCCTTTTAACGATTAGCGAGGCGTGGGACGCCTCATTAGCACCGTTGTCGTTCGCGCGAGCGTTGTAAAAGCCACAGCAGGGGCGCCGCGCGAAACACAACTCTCCACTCTCGCGCGCGCGCACCGCGGCGGCGACCCGCGAGCGTCACACGTAGGAACACGGCACAGTAGATCACTAGAAACATGCCGCCGAAGAAGGCAGCCGAGCTCGTCATCACGCCCGAAGAGGAGGAGGTTTTGAACCAACTTCTCGTCGAGCAAATGGCGACACTCAAACCGGGCGTCGATTATCCGCTCAAGCGCGTCGCGAACGGGCTCGGCGCGGTGATCGACGCGCTCAACGCGGGAGAGAGCACGGACGAGGCGCTGGAACATTTTCTCACCGAGCTGGACGTGTACGCGTTCAACATGAGTCGCTACACCACCGTGGTCGCCGGTAACCGCGCGCAGCAGATCGAGTACGACGAGGAAGAGGAGGCGTTAGAGGCCAAGACGGCCGAGCTAAAGAACGAAAATGTTGAACTGCGCGGCAAGCTGCGCGAGACGGTCAAGGAGCGAGCGTTCCGGGCGGCGCGAGACGAGGCGGCGCGTGCGTGCAGAGAGTTACCGTCCCGAGAGGCGAGCGCCGAGGCCATCGAAGCCCTAAAGCGCAGCATCGCCGAAGCGAGCGTGGAACAGAGTCAAATCAACGACGAAATCAACGCCAAGTCTGCCGATTTCGCCCTTCTCTTCAAAGTCATCGACGGTTTGTCGTGACGGGCGGCGGTTCGCGGTTCGCGCCTCCGAGGCTAGGCTCGACGCGCCCGCGCGATTCGCGCGATCGCATCCCTCGCGAGTGCATGTGTTGTATTGTAGTGTAATTCATCTTTAGTCTTCACGAAATCACGAGATTCGCCCGCGTGAACGCAGTCTCATCCCTCGCGGCGCGCGGTCCCGCTCCGAGACGCCGCGAGTGGATAATCCAGCCGTGAGCCGCCGGATGAGATCTACGCCTCAGTCTTCGTCGCGCGACGCGAACGGTGCGCCGAGCGCGAGGAGACGAGATGGCGAGCGGAAGCTTTCTCGTCGTCGCCCCAGCCATGCTGGGGGTGTTCTTCGCGTTCTGGTTGTTCACGCGCAAGTTGAGCAAGATTTCGCTCAGTGCGCGCGTCCCGCGGTCGCACTCGTCCTCGAGCATGTCGCGCTCGGACATGGACGAGGCGAGCGACGAGAGCCTGATGCGACGAATGGAGACTGGAAATTACGTTCCGGACGCCCTGGCGAACCTGCGAAAGATTTACCGCGACATTCAAGAGGGGGCACAGGCTTTCCTCGCCGCTGAGTACCGGATGTGCGTCGTCTTCCTCGTCGGGTTCGGGGTGCCGATGGCGGTGCTCGTGTCGAACGGGTCGCACGGATTCGATGGAAAGGTTGGATTCATGACCGCCTTCGCGTTCTTGGCGGGCGGGGTGACGAGCATGTTGAGCGGCTACATAGGTATGATGGTGGCCACGTACACCAACGCGCGTTGCGCCATCATGGCGAGCACGACTCCGGAGAGCACGGCGTGGAAGGAGAGCTTCAACGCCGCGTTCCGGGGCGGTGGCGTCATGGGCTTTGCGCTCAGCGGTCTCGGTATCTTGGTCATGTACTTCTTGATGGTGGTGTACAGCGCCGCGTATTCCTTTGAATTCGAAGCCATGAAACTCTTTGAGTGCATCGCCGGTTTCGGCCTCGGTGGTAGCGCCATCGCGATGTTTGGACGCGTTGGTGGTGGCATTTACACGAAGGCGGCGGATGTCGGTGCGGATTTGGCCGGTAAAGTCGTCGCTGGTATCCCCGAAGACGATCCTCGTAACCCTGCGACCATTGCCGATAACGTCGGCGATAACGTCGGCGACGTCGCTGGTATGGGTAGCGATTTGTTCGGCTCCTTCGCCGAGGCGACGTGTGCGGCGCTCGTGATCGGCGCACAATCTGCGGACATCGTCGCGGCCGGTTGGGATGCGCTCATTTTCCCGCTTTACATTTCCTCCGTCGGTATTATCGTTTGCATCGCCGTGTCTTTCGTCGCCACGGACATTCAACCAGTGCGCAACGAGGCGAGTATCGAGCGCGTGCTCAAGATGCAACTCACGCTGAGCACGATTGCGATGACAATCTGCATGTACCCGATTTGTCTCAGTTACATGCCGTACCAATTGCATCTTGGCGCCGACTCGTTTGACAAGGTGTGCGTTGGATCGGTGAGCAGCAAGTGCATCACGAACGGTGCCAACGCCGCCTTCGCGTGCATTGCCGCAGGTTTGTGGGGCGGTCTCATCATCGGTTTCGTGACGGAATACTACACGTCGCACTCCTACTACCCTGTGCGCGAATTGGCCAAGTCGACCGAGACAGGCGCGGCGACCAACATCATTTACGGTCTCGCGCTCGGTTACAAATCCACCATCGTTCCGGTTGGCGTCCTCGCTTTCGGTGTCATGGTGTCTTTCTCTCTCATGGACATGTACGGCGTCGCGTTATGTGCGCTCGGGATGCTCGGTACTCTTTCGACGTGCCTTTCCATCGACGTCTACGGACCGATTTGCGACAACGCCGGCGGTATCGCCGAAATGGCTGGTATGCCGGACGACGTTCGCGAGAAGACGGATGCCTTGGACGCGGCGGGTAACACCACCGCGGCTATCGGTAAGGGTTTCGCGATCGGCTCCGCCGCCTTGGTGTCTCTCGCGCTCACTGCCGCCTTCGTCACCCGATCTGGCGCGCTTGAGGACGGCGTCAACCTTCTGAACCCGTCAGTCTTCGCCTTCTTGCTCATCGGAAGCATGCTTCCGTACTGGTTCAGCGCAATGACGATGAAGTCTGTCGGCATTGCCGCCATGGAGATGGTGAAGGAAGTGAAGCGTCAATTCGATACCATCCCCGGTCTCCTCGAGGGAACGCCGGGCCACGCGCCGCCCGATCACGCGCGTTGCATTAAGATCAGCACCGACGCGAGCCTTCGCGAGATGGTGCCGCCCGCGGCTCTCGTCATATTGGCGCCGATCATCACCGGTACCTTCTTCGGCGTTCGTGCCGTGACCGGCCTTCTCGCGGGCGGTCTCGCTTCCGGTGTCCAACTAGCCATCTCCGCCAGTAATACGGGCGGAGCGTGGGACAACGCGAAGAAGTTCGTCGAAAAGGGTGGATTGTACATTGACGTGCCCAAGCGCGAACGAGCGCATACCGACCCTGTCGAGGGTCCGTACACGGGCGCGATCGTGCGCAACGTCGACGGCTCTCCTCAAATGATTAGCGTTCGACAGCGCAAGGGCAGCGAGTGCCACAAGGCGGCCGTCGTCGGCGACACCGTCGGTGATCCCTTGAAGGATACCTCCGGCCCGGCGGTCAACATTCTCATGAAGTTGTCCGCGATCATTTCTTTGGTCTTCTGCGACTTTTTCATGTCCATCAACGGCGGTCGCGGTGTGTTCCTCGTCGGTAACTAGACGGCGCTCGGGACGCGCGCTTTGGATCAACCACACTTCGGCCCCTCGCGTTGCATGAATTGGTAACGCTCGCGAAGCCTATACAATCTTGTTTGAAATTCACAACCATGTGTGTAGACGTACAGACTGCGCGACGACGGCGCTCCCCTCGATTTCTCCTCCTCTACGACGAGGCGCCCGCAGAGTCGGTTAAGTTCCGAGTCCACTCTCGATCGATCCGCACACATCGCCCGTGGGGCGCACGCATGCGCGGGCTCGATGCATTTCGTAAAGTAACGCCGAAAGGCGGTGCGTCCAAGATCGGCGGCGGTGACGTCAAGCGTCTGCGCGCGGAAATCGCGGCAACGTTGTCCGGTGCCGACGCCGACGCGCTGGATGCGCTCGCACCGAAAAATGCGACCTACGAGTGCGTCAAGATGTCCAATCGAGTCATCGTGTACCTTATCGACGGCCAACCGTTATTTTTCGACGCATCCGGTGGGCGTTGGGAGATGTTCCCGACGGTGTACGCGCTGTGGGCGCTTCGAGGGAAGACCGGTCTCACACGACTGCGAACGCACTCGCTCGTGTCCCCGAAAGTCTTAGGAGGCGCGAATCTGATGCTTCCGGGCGTCGTGCTCGAGGGAGACGAGACGTGGGAGGCGAATGCGCTCGTGGAGATCGGTATCGTCGATAACGACGACGCGTTTGCGATCGGGGTGGCGGCGTGCTCAAGCGAAGAGGCGAAAACCGGAGGCATGAAAGGAATAGGCGTCGAGCTCGCGCACACGTACGGTGACGTCGTGTGGGCGATGGGTGATAAATCTGTGCCGAGTAAGTCATTTTCGTTGCGACGCATATATCCAAACGGAGAGGAGGCGCCGGCGGAGACATCGCTGGTGAGCGAAGAGTCGAGCGCTGTCGAGTCAACCATGGAAAACTTGAGTCTAGAGGGCGCGAACGAGGCTGACGCGAACGAGGCTGACGAAGAGACTTTTGACGTGAGCACTCCGGCGAAAATGGACGCCATGTTCGAGCGTTGTTTCGCGTTGGGCGCGAATAAGTTGACGGACGCAGAACTGCCGATTCGGTGTGAAGCGTTTTACGCCAACTTTTTATTGCCTTCTCGGCCTTCCGGGGTGACTCTCGACTTGAAGCACTCGAGCTTTAAGAAACAGACGAAATTATTCAACGTCATGGAAAAGAAAGTTGGGCTCATCAAGACAAAACTCGTTCACAAGATTGAAAACATCGTGTCCATCGACAGAGCACACGCGTTATTGGCCAAGTACGCGTCCGCGAGTGACGAGTCGAAAGACTCCGGCGAATCCAAAGCCGCCTTCGATGTCCCGTTGTCAGCCGCTTCGATCGATATATCGAAGCGTTACCGCGCGTCCACGATGTATCGTCCGATATTCGGCGAGCAAGCCAAGCAGAACAAGGACCGGTTATACACAAAGGCTGAGGCTTTCTCGGCTCTCGGCGAGTACGTGAAGAAGAACAAGCTCGGAGATGGTGGCAAAGATAGCGAAGTGCAGCTCGACACTCTCCTCGGGAAAGAGTTGTTCGCGAAAAAGGAGGAGTGGTACGGCACGGACTCCTTTTACCCGTTTAATGATCTCTACGAACGATTGATCGGCAAACTGCAACCGCACACCATCGTTCGATCGACGTGCGACGGCGAAACGAAGGAGTACGTGAAAAAAGGAGGAATCAAGCCGATCGTGATCAAAGCCGAGGATCGAGGACGTCGCAAGTACATCACTCGTATATCAGGACTCGAGACGTATTGCATCTCTCCGGATGAATTTGCCGCCATCGCGAAGAAGGAATTCAGCGCATCCGTCTCCATCGACGATCTTCCGGGAAAGCAAGAACACGGCAAAGAGTTATCCATCCAGGGCCACGTCGTCATTCAACTCGCGGACCTCCTCCGAACAAAAATGGGCGTGCCCGCCAAGTTTATCGACGCGCAAAACTAATAACATCGTGTACTTTAATATCAACGCAACGCTCGTCGTTTCTACGATGTGAGAAAACATTTACTCCACCGACCGCCAGACGCGAGTAACGAGCGCGGCACGCTCAAGATCTTAAACATGTCAAAACAATTTCAAGCGCCGCCCGGAGCGCGCAAAGCGCGTCTTTTGGCCGAAGAACGAAGAGGAGAACACGTTCAGGATGACAAAGAAGAGTCGTCGTTGTCTCGAGAACTGCCGAGAACTGCCGACGACCATCGCTGTGAAATCACGCCGTCCGTGCCCTCGGTCGGTGAAGACGCGACGCTTGCGTCGATGGAGAGCGATCCAGCGCCGTGCGACGCGCGTCCAACGTTCGTGTTTGAAGATGAAAGCAAGTTTTTGAATTTTTGCGCGAGGTCGCCGCCGCTCGACGAGACAACTCCGAGCGGCGCTCTCTCATTATCATACACGCTCCGCATGGGCAATATTTTGTGCCTTGCGCACGATTCGCTTAATCTTACCGCGACGACGGCCTCGTTAAAAACATTCTTCGAAAAGTTACAGCGACAGGCGACACTTACGGCGAAACACTTCTTGGAACACTCGATGTCGAAAGTAACGAACCGCAGCTCTGCGGACGTCGACCAGAAAGATGCATTAACCTCGAAAACGAAGACGAATGAAGAGTACGACGTGCTCGGTAGTCACGAATGCGAAGAAGTGCGAGGCGAGAGCGAACCGGATGATTGGAGTTTTGTTTCGTACGATGCGTAAAGCTGATTTGAACCAGTCATTTTCTTTTCTTTTTCTTTTCATCTCAAGACATGACATACCTAGTATCTTCGATAGCCTATCACGTTTTGCAAATTGATCATACGAGACGAACATAAGCGCCGTCGATTTTGAACAAATCTGAACGAGACTTGATGAACTCGCCGAGTTTCAAAGGGAAGTTTTTCGGCTTCTTGACTCTTCCACCGAGCGCCGACATCATCGTGTTGGGATTTTCTTTGAGAAAGTCGACGATGGCGTTGGCGTACTCATCACTGTTCAACTTCTTGTCGGTGGTCGGCGTCTTCGGCGTTACCGGCGTCTTTTTAGAGACCGGTGTCGTCATTTTTTGTTTCTTCGCCGAGGAGCCAGGCGTCGATTCCGCCAGACGCTTCGTCGCGGATCGGATCACGTTAATATCTTCAGAAACGTCGGAATCAGATGAATCGTCAGAGTCTTCAGAGTCAGATGAATCGGATGAATCGGAGGAACCAGCTCTAGGACCAGCATCACTGTCGGATTCGTCCTCGTCGGAAGAATCGTCGGAAGAATCCTCGTCATCATCATCGTCATCATCATCGTTCTTTTCTTCCTTAGATTCGGAGTCAGATTCGGAGTCAGATTCTTCCTCAGATTCGGAGTCGGCCTTCTTTTGTTGCGCCTTCTTCGCGCTAGCGGCGGGCTGTTCGCTCTCCGATTTGTCGCTGTCCGATTCTTCCTTGTCCGACTCGGATTCGGAATCGGAAGAAGCCTCCGCCGGCGCTTTCACGTCTTCCTCCTCACTTTCCGATTCGTCGCTGGACTTGGACTCGGACTCTTCATCGCTAGATTCGGATTCGCTCGACACTTCCTTGACGGACTTCTTCGCTGATTTCGGCGTCGCTTGCTTCGCCGGCGTAGATTTCGCCGGCGTCGCCTTCTTCGCAGACGGCGCCGATTCCTCCGACTCAGAGTCCGATTCGGACTCCGATTCGGACTCGCTTCCCCCGACAACCTTCACGACGGCTTCCTCCGCGGGCACGGCGGGCTCGTCCTCATCGTCGTCGCTGTCGCTATCTTCGCTGTCCACGCCCATAGCCTTCGCGAACGCTCTGTCGTCATCGCTCTCGCTATCGCTGAACAAATCGCCATCACTCGGCAAATCATCGAGCTCATACGGGGTCTCGAAATCATCGTCGTCGTCATCGTCGTCGTCATCGTCGTCGTCGCTCGAATCCGCATCGACGGCTTCTTCGTCTTCGTCGCTCACCGCGTCCAACGACGCGTCTTCGTCTTCGTCGTCCACGTCCATGTCGTCGTCGTCGTCGTCGTCATCGCTCTCATCCTCATCCTCATCGCTCTCCTCGTCTGACGACATCTCCAGCGCCAATTCCTCCAACACTCTCGCCTCCTCCTCCTCATCGATCCCATCGTTCGCCTGTCTCCATCCCGACACGTGCACGTCGTTCGCCCCCTCCGCCCTGAGCACGAACGCCGCGTCCACCACCACGTCCAATCCAATCTGATCGCACACGCTCGGCGTCAGCGTGCACAGCGTCTGCGGCTTTTCCCCCGCTCTCGCCCCGCTCTCCTCGGCGTCGTCCGCGACCGCGAGCGTGAGCGTCGTGCGTCCGGACGTCGCGTTCGCGCCCAGCGCCACCTGACTGACGTGAATGTACTCCTCATCCGTGACGACGTCCACGCGCAGCGATTTCCCGGCGGGAATGACGGCGCCCCAGAATTCACAGTCCATGACGCGCGATTCTATCCACGCGACTCTCTCCTCGCGACGCGAGGCGACGAACGACGTCGACGACGCGTCGGATGGATGACGAAAAGTGGCGGCGGATGGATGTGAGAATGGAGTCCCTCGAGTATGTCGAGTCATGACCCGTGAACACACGCGTCTGAGTCGTGACCGGTCGAGAGTCCCCCCGCGGACATCGGTCGTCAATCGTTTTTCCGTCGCTCGTGGCGACAGAGTCGCGCGAGCGACGGCGTCGAGAGAGGCGACGACGCGCGACGAGAGAGGCTCTCGATCGCGTCGTCGTCGTCATCGTCGTCGCGCGCGGGGACGAGCTCGCGCGCGATGCCGACCGAGCGGTCGAGATTGATCCTCGACCCTCTCGCGCATGGTGTTGGCGCCGAGGCGTCGCGCGGGCGGTCGACGCGCGCGCGCGGGAAGTTTTACGGCCCGTTTTCGGGCGGTTCCATCGTCGGGGGTGGTGGTGGCGTTCCCGGCGAGGGCGCGGCGTGGACGGCGGAGGCGTCGGGGCGACGGTCGAGGCGATGGGGCGCGGCGAGCGCGGCGCTGTGCGCGGCGCCGTTGCTGGCGTTGGGCGCGCTCGTGGGCGTGCGGGCGTACTTGGGGGCGACGGCGGCGGTGCAGGAGGGTGTGCGTGGATTAGTCACCGCGCGACATCGCGCGAGCGGGAACGTGACGGCGTCGAGGGCGGAACCGCCCGCGTCGCCGAGGCGGAGCTGGAATGTCTTTAAAGCGAAGGACGCGACGCCGGAGGATTCGACGCGATTAGCGACGACGAGGCCGACGAGTGGGAGAGAGACATCATCGTCGTTGACATCGTCGTCGTCGTTCGGTGAGTTTCGCGGAGTGGAGTCGACGGCGCACCCGGCGACGAAATTCGATGCGGGAAGGACGACGGGCGTGGCGCTGAGCGGTTGGTTACAACTCGAGGAGTGGTTCTTCGCGCAGGGCGCATCGCACGCCGTAGACGCCGGGAGACGCGACGAAAACGGTGTGTGTTTTCCACCCATGTTCCCGGATGCGAAAAGTCTCGGGTTCGCGTGGGCGTCGGAGGGTGATTTGGTGAATAAACTCGTCAAGAAGTACGGCGCCAAGGTGGCGACGTCGAGTTTCGCCGCCCATCGCGCGCAATACGTCACCGACGAAGACTTGTTAGACATCGCGTCTCGAGGCATCGAGTTCGTGCGTTTGCCCGTGTCGTGGAGCGTGTTCGCGCGAGATCCATCCAAGGTGCCTCGCGGCGGCGAGCGCGTGCTCGTAGATCCGGTGTATCCAGACAGACTCTTCGTGAACATGGCGGGCGCCGACTTGGACGCCGTCGTCGAGCGCATTCGAAACGCCGGACTCAAAGTGCTCATAGATTTACACAACATGCCCGGAGGTGCTTCGGTGGGGACGTACAACGGCGTGTTCCCGCACCCACCGATGATGTTCTCTCGCGAGGACCTCGCGCGCACGGGATTGGGCGTCGTGCGCACCATGCTCAGATGGTTCAAGGCGCTCCCGCCCGAGTCGCGCGCGGCGGTGCACGGCGTCACACTCCTCAACGAACCCGGACATAAACTCCCGAATAAGCGCACCGAGGTGTTGCACTGGCTCGCGAACGCGGTGCAGACGTACAGGGATGAAATCGTCGACGGTGGCGTGCCGGACGGCGAACGCGTCCCGTTTCTGTACGTCAACTTGATCGAGACGCTGGATCTCAACGTCGCCGACATGGCGGCGTGGATGCGATCGCAGTTTACGGTGAAAGAGCTCGAGACGTGGGCGGTGTTGGACGTCCATCACTACTTTGCGTGGTCGTACACCGGGTGCATGGGTGGGTCAAACACCGGGTGTGCGTTCAGTTGCGCGGACAAACCATCCGTCATCGCGCGACGCGTCGGCGAGCGTGCGGGCGAGTGGGCGGGGACGTTGCGCGCGGCGGCGACGACATACGGCGTGCAACATCTCGCTGTGTCGGAGTGGTCGCTCGCGACGTTTTCGGATTCGTCGCGTTCGTGCTCAAACAGAGAGGTGTTGGACATCATGTTTGAACATCAAGAGCAGGCGTATCGCGGGGCGGGAATTCAGGGATACTTTTGGGGATGGAAGATGCCGCACGGCGGATCGCACGTCAAGGCGTGGTCGCTCAAGGATTACTTGGACGGCATGCCGAAGGGTGAACATCGAGAGCACGCGCTCGTGCCGCACGGGTACGCGCTGGAGGATACTCTCGAGTTACCCGAAGGTTCGACGCGAGAGGATAGGGACAGACTGATTCGAGCGTACAGTCAATTTCCCGCCGCGGCGAAAAACGACGGCGATGACGACGACGGGGACACGGTGAAGATTCAAACGAAGGATGTGTTAAAGTTACTCAGCGAGGTGGCAAAAGGAAATCAGCAGTCAACGGCAGCGGTGGGCGAGAGCGGGCACGGATCGTCGCACGGAGGGCGAACGAATAAACCCGAAGACGACGACGACCGCACCGCCGCCGAAGCCGCGGAGGATTATCTCAAGGCGAGCTCAAAACTGAAGAGCTTGATCGATACGGACGCGTACGTCGATGACGACGACGACGACAGAGAGATTGTCATCGTTCGACGCGCGAAAAATGGTGAGACTGTGAGAATGGGACCCGCGGGAGACCCAATCAGAGCGGACGTGACACCGTCGCCGCCGCCGCCGCCGCCCGCTGTCAA
>Ga0181576_10002932_pt1 | contig 12626 bp, 9 predicted proteins | sample 101ome_22_FD_132464 | JGI IMG/M metagenome (GOLD analysis project Ga0181576, IMG submission 132464) | Coastal salt marsh microbial communities from the Groves Creek Marsh, Skidaway Island, Georgia - 101412BT metaG (megahit assembly) | ecosystem: Environmental > Aquatic > Marine > Intertidal zone...
AGCCGCCCTTCGCACCGCCAAGTCTGCATCAGTTGCTTTATACCCAAGGGTTAAGAGTGCAGAAACCGCATCCCTGTAAGCGCTCAAATGATTGCCATCTGCAGGAATTGGTTCAGCCATAGCAGCAGGAGTGGATTGATCACCAGCAGTAGGTGGAGCAACCATTCCCTTAGGCAATACCTTATCTTTAAGTTCAACAACGATCCTCTCTGCGGTCTTCTTGCCCAGTCCTTGAGCTTTGGAGAGCAAACCTACATCGCCCTGAGCAATCGCATTTTTCAAAGTGGGAAGAGACAGAGAACCCAAAAGATTGAGGGCTATTTTGGGTCCTATTCCTGATACTTTATCCACGATCATACGGAAGAAATCCCGGGATTCCCGGTCGATAAATCCATAAAGTGTTTGAGAATCTTCTCGATAGGTTGCCTGAATGTGCAGTCTCACCTGTGCATCCAATGCAGGTAGGCGCTCTGAAGTAGTCAGAGGAACATGAATTTCGTAGCCAATCCCACCCGTTTGAACAACCGCCAGGCTAAGTTGGCACTCAACCAGTTTTCCCTCAATAAATGCAATCATTTCAGGGCCTATACTAAACCGAGCACATCCTGCATCGAATACAGTCCGCAGGGTTTACCAATTATCCACTTTGCGGCCCGGAGGGCACCGGCAGCAAAAATCTTTCGATCCGTTGCCCGGTGTGTAAGCTCAATTCTCTCACCAATCCCGGCAAAATAAACAGTATGGTCTCCCACCACATCTCCTCCCCGCAGGGCATGGGAACCAACTTCATCGACCGGGCGCTCACCAGGGAGCCCACTCCTCCCATGAGCAATTTGTTTATCAGTAAGCCCACGGGCATGTTTAAGAATTTCGAGCAATCGGTCTGCCGTGCCACTTGGAGCATCTTTTTTTAATTTATGGTGCATTTCCACAACTTCTGCATCAAAGCTTGAACTGGAATCAAGTACACGGGCAGCCTGCTCGGTCAGGTAAAACAAAAGATTAACACCGGTTGAAAAATTTCCGGCCCATACTACAGGAATTCCTGAAGTTACCTGAAGAATTTCCTCTTTCTCCGATGGATCGTGACCGGTTGTTCCAATAACCATTGGTTTTGCACTTTGGGCACAGATTCTTGCAAGGGGTAGGGTTGCTTCCCTGAGAGAAAAATCAATGACTACATCACATTGATCTATACCCTTGGCAGGATCATCTCCGAGATCGATAGGGAAGCTAATGTTGCACCCATGGTCGGAACTTATGCTTGAAATTGCCTGGCCCATCCGGCCACTGGCACCATTAAGTAAGATATCCACGCTCATCCGCAAACCTTCTCGCTTAAATTGAGATTGGACGCAATCTTTTGGAGCAAATTGAGATTTGCAACCGAAGGCCCAGTGAGAGGAAGACGAACTTCAGCTGACTCAATGATGCCAAAAATTTGCATCAGTGTTTTTACAGGCACAGGGTTGGGTTCGCAAAAAAGATCTGTAAACAAGGAGTAATTAGCCAAGTGAATCTCTCTCGCTTTTTCATAATCGTTGGCGAGTGCACAGTTCACTAACTGACACACAATTTCTGGTAACAAGTTCGATGCCACACTGACAACGCCCTTTGCTCCACAAGACATAAAGGGAAGGGTCAAGCCATCATCTCCAGACAAAACCACAAAATCTTCATCGATAATAGAGATGGTTTCTGAAACTTTGGCTGATTGGCCACCTGCCTCTTTTAATCCTGCAATGTGAGGATACTTTTCACGAAGGCGACAAACAGTCTCCGTGGCAATCTCAACTCCGCACCTTGAAGGAATGGAATACAAGACAATCGGTTTTTCTGTAGCTTCTGCGAGGGCACTGAAATGAACAAGCAGTCCCTCCTGGCTCGGTTTATTGTAATAAGGGGCAACGAGTAAAAATGCATCGGCACCAGCCTTATCAGCCGCCTTGGTTAGGGCCAAAGCCTCCGAAGTTGAATTAGCTCCGGTTCCTGCAATTACTAAGGTGTCACCTTCCAGCACATCAATACAGGTCTTGATCACCTGAAGATGCTCAGCCTCTGAGAGGGTGGGGGATTCCCCTGTGGTGCCACAGGGCACAACACTACTCACCCCTGCTTCTGCTTGCCTGAGAATTAAGCGTTCTAGATCTTTGTATGCAACCACACCATCGAGCATCGGAGTAACCAATGCTGTGTGCACACCATGAAGTCGATTCTTGTCCATTGTTTCGTTTTATGAGATAAGCCTACAAACACTTAAGTGTTCTTCTTCGACTTTTGTCGAGATAAACACATAGTGGTCAACTTTTTAATGGTGGAAACTCACAGGATTCGCAATTTTTGTATCATCGCTCATGTTGATCATGGCAAGACTACCTTGTCTGATCGGCTTCTCGAACGCACCCAAACCGTACTCCAGCGAGAGATGAAAGATCAATTGCTCGACTCCATGGATCTGGAAAGGGAACGAGGCATCACCATAAAATGCCATCCGGTCACTATGAAATATAGGGCACAGGATGGAAATGACTATTTATTCAATCTGATTGATACTCCAGGACATGTCGATTTTGCCTACGAGGTATCGAGAAGCCTTGCCGCCTGTGAAGGGGCATTACTTCTCGTTGATGCATCGCAAGGCGTGGAAGCCCAAACCTTAGCAAACGCACAGCTTGCTGATGCTCAGGGCCTTTCCATTATCCCAGTGATCAACAAAGTGGACTTACCCAGTGCAGATATCCCACGCGTTTCCAATCAGATTGAGGAAATCCTAGCCATCCCTTCGGAAGATGCAATTCACGCCAGTGGAAAATCTGGCATTGGAGTGGATGATATTCTCGAAGCGGTGGTCCATCGTTTGCCCAGCCCCCGGTGGGGAAACCACCCGAAACCACGGGCACTCATTTTTGATAGCCAGTACGATGCGTATCGCGGAGTAATTTGTTACATTCGTGTTTTCTCAGGAACTTTCCCTGTAAATGCAGGATTGATGCTGATGAGCGACCAAAGAAAAACCCAGGTCAAAGAGCTGGGTACTTTCATCCCCGCCCCTTCTCCAAAACCGACTTTATCGGAAGGAGAAGTGGGCTACATTGTTACGGGGATTCGTGATGTGGCTGATATTAAAATTGGGGACACATTGACCCTGACAGATACGCCGGCAGAAGAAATGCTTCCCGGATACAAGGAAGTACGGCCTATGGTTTTTAGCGGGTTGTACCCGTTGGATACATCCGATTATGAAAAACTTAAGCGTAGTGTAGGGAAGCTCCGGCTCAATGACGCATCTTTCAGTTTTCAGGCAGAAACTTCAGTTGCCCTAGGCTTTGGGTTTCGATGTGGCTTCCTCGGACTTCTTCACATGGAAATCATTCAGGAAAGACTTCGCAGAGAATACGAAATCGACCTAATTTCGACTTATCCAAGCGTGATATACCGAGTGACTTTAACCACGGGTGAATCCATCGAAGTAGACAACCCCCTCGATCTTCCCGATCCGTCTGAAATTCAAAAAATTGAGGAACCTACCATAGTCGCGAGAATCCATGCACCCAACCAGTCGATTGGAGACCTTCTTGCCTTGGTTACGGAAAAGAGGGGTGCGTGTAACCATACTGAGACGATAGATGAAACCAGAGTGATGCTCACTTGCCATCTTCCTCTCAATGAAATACTGGTGGATTTCAATGACCGGCTTAAGAGCGTCACCCATGGTTATGGTTCAATGGATTACGATATGGATGAGTATGCAGAAGCATCCTTGGTGAGAATGGAAATATTGGTAAACAATGAATCTGTGGACGCATTCTCCACCATTGTTCACCGCGATAAAGCTGAAACCAGGGGTAGGGCACTTTGTTCTAAATTAAAAGAAATTCTCCCCAGACAGCTTTTCAAAATTGCATTACAAGCCTCAATCGGTGGCAAAGTGATTGCTCGGGAAACCATAAGTGCGATGAGGAAAGATGTGACAGCCAAATGTTATGGTGGTGATATTTCGAGAAAACGAAAACTTTTGGATAAGCAAAAAGAGGGGAAGAAAAGAATGAAGCAAATAGGAAGCGTAAACATTCCCCAGGAAGCTTTTGTACAAATCCTTAAAAGCTCCAACTAATCCACATTGTTTTAGCCCTAAGCATTCAATCTCATCCAGTAAGATGAACAAATTAGACCAAAAAAGAAAAGCCAGCAGAAGGGAACGAAAAGGAGCAAAAGAACTTTTGCGCATTGGGCAAAAAGTGTGGCTCTACAGGAAGGACAAGCTGCCAGCGATCGAGGAACGGGCACTGCAGATTGCCAACACCGCATTGTATGATGCCCTTAAAGATAAAACAACAACCGCCGAGTTACTGGAAAAGAAAGCCCGTATACTGGATGATGCCCTTCGAAATTCTGGCGGGCACTACTACCACAAGAAAAATTGGGTTGAAAATGTGGAAATGCTGCTCGTTGCAGCGATTGTTATTTTGGGAATCCGAAGTTTTTTTGTTCAACCATTTATCATTCCCACCAATTCCATGTATCCATCATTTTACGGAATGACTCCCTTTATCTACGAGGATAACCAGCCTCCAAACTTTATCGAACGGTGCGTGGATAAAGTTTTACTTGGAGCATCTCACTATCAATTAGAAGCAGAATCCAGTGGAACCCTGTATTTGGTCCTCCAAAATGGGTCCAGTCATAGGTATGTCCAAAGCAACTTTCCAAATGGCCGCTTTTTTATCATTCCAACCATGGCACGAAAGTATGTATTCGAAATCGGAGGGAAAGAGCACACACTACAAGTACCCGCAGAATTTGATTTAGATGAACTTTTAGCCAAAAAATTTGCGGGAATAGAAAACCTACGCGATTTACCCATGGTGGTTGCTCAAGACACATCACTTGCCCAGGGAAGATTAAAATTGTCAGACAAAAAATTCACCAAGGGAGAAATCCCACTCGCTTTTGATGTTCTTCTGGGAGATGCACTGTTTGTCGACCGTATGAGTTACAATTTCATCACACCCAAGGTGGGAGACCCTATTGTATTCCGTACAGAAAGCATTGATGAATTTAACCGGCAATTAAATCAGCAGACCTTTGCTCAAATTGGAGAAGATAAATATTACATTAAAAGATTAGTTGGCGAACCAGGTGATACTTTAGAGATTCAAGTTCCTGAACAGATTTTTACCAATGGAACCGATGTGCGAAAAGGCGTACCCGGGATTTTATTACGAAATGGAAGTGCCATTGAAGGCTCCTCCGCTTTCGTTCAGAACCGGATACAAACCGAAACATTTGCTAAGTCTTCCGACAGTGAACTCGTAAATGGATACCCTGGTTACCGTGCGGACGGATTATTATCCAACAAAAATCAAATACAAGTGCCTCATAAAAACGATCCATCCAACCAAACGGGCAAGAATGGTTATTTTGCTATGGGTGATAATTCTACAGACAGCCTCGACGGCCGAGCGTGGGGCTTTGTTCCCGAGAATGAACTGATCGGACGAGCCTTATTTATTTATTATCCATTCACTAAGCGCTGGGGATTAAGTAATTAGTTCGCACAATATACATTATGTCTAATTAGGAAGTTTGGTTGTGACAAAGCTCCCCAAGTGGTTACGCAAGCGTTCAGCAGGTGTATTGCTTCACCCAACCTCCCTGCCGGGTGGATATGGTATTGGTTGCTTAGGTGAAAGTGCTTACCAGTGGATAGACTTCCTCTCAGATGCAGGCATGACCTACTGGCAAATGTGCCCCGTTGGTCCAACCGGATATGGGGATTCTCCCTATCAGGTTTTTAGTTCGTCAGCGGGCAATCCCTACTTCATCGACTGGGCCCCCCTTGTAAAATTGGGTTACATTCAGCACGACCACATCCTAAACTTGGTTTCACCCGCAGAGAACCGGGTGGATTTCGGTTTGTTGTACGAACGGTTTTATCCGTTTATGATGCACGCATTTAGGGAATTTAAAAGTAATCCTGATCCACTCATTAAGCTGTACGGCAAAATTGAACTTTTTACACAGGAACATAAAGATTGGCTCTTGCCTTACTGCACATTCCAAACATTTAAATCCCAAAATGAATTCAAACCATGGTGGCAATGGTCGGAGTCAGACAGGAATCAATCCATCCATACCGATGGTTTTGACGAGCAAATTGAGTTTCATTCTTTTCTGCAATATTTGTTCCGTGCTCAATGGAAAAAGCTTCATCACTATGCCAAGTCAAAAAATATTTCATTAATTGGAGATCTGCCTATTTATGTAGCTCCTGATTCGGCTGATACCTGGAAAAACAAGGAACTCTTTCAGATTGATGATGGAAATGAATTCTCCTCGGTCGCCGGCGTTCCTCCCGATTACTTTAATGAAAAAGGTCAATTATGGGGCAACCCGCTTTATCATTGGCAAAATAATCAGGAAGATGGTTACCGGTGGTGGGTCCAAAGGATTCAGGATCAACTCGACCTCTTCGAGGTCTTACGAATCGACCATTTTCGAGCATTTTATGACTATTGGTCTATTCCCAAGGGCTCGGAAAATGCAGTCAACGGGAAGTGGGTAAAAGGACCGGGCATGGATTTTTGGAACAAAGTTGGAGCCCAATTTCCTGACCTCCCCTTTCTCGCTGAAGATCTCGGTGATATTAATAAGGGTGTCAGAAGCCTAAGGGATAAAATCGGGTTACCTGGCATGGCTGTTTTACAGTTTGCTTTTGATGGAAGCCCTAAAAACCTTTACCTGCCGCATAACCTTAAGCAGGAAGTTGTTCTTTACACTGGTACCCACGACAATGACACGAGCTCAGGCTGGTATGAGTCCGCACCAGAAAGCACCAGGTCTTTCTTCAGAAATTACCTATCAGCGGATGGATCGACTCCTGGTTGGGACATGCTTCGGTATGCCTACAGAACCGTATCACAACTAGTGGTAACCCCTGCTCAAGACCTATTATCCCTGGGAAGTGATGCCCGTTTCAATAAGCCTGGCGAACCCTCAGGCAACTGGAATTGGCGAATGACAACAGGACAGTTCAGAGATCTCAGAAACCAGTCCACTGAATACCTCAGAGAACAGGCTATCCTTGCAGGAAGGTGGTCAAAAAGTTTAGACCATAAGGGTGATGTCTAGCTCTAGCCAATTATCGGGAGATTCCTCAAAAATTTCCAGCCTACTCCCCTACCTGCTTTACCTGAAGCCCCATTGGAAGGCATTTTCAGGCGCGCTCTTTTTTGGTGCGATTTATGGAGCATCTAGTGGCTTTGGCCTTCCCTTCATGACGGATCAGATCTTTCCGAAAATATTCCCCGCGGAGGAAAGTAGTTCTGCACTTACCAACTGGGACATTTTCATCTACATTTCGTGGTTTCCCTTAGTTTTTTTAATTCGGGGAGTAAGTAGTTTCTGCAACGCTTATCTGATTAATTTTTGCGGGATGAAAGTATTGGAAAGAATACGGGTCGAAGTTTTTGCCAAAATACAAAGGCTCCCGTTGTCTTTTTTCCAAAAGCACCAGTCTGGAGACCTTCTTTCCCGTACTACCTCCGATACCGCACAGCTTCAGGGAGCAGTGCTCAGTGTTAGCAACGATTTAATTCGACAACCCATCACCTTCATTGGGGCAATCACCGCCCTCGTGGTGATGGCGATCCAAAGGGAAGGTATGGCATTTGTCCTTTTTTGCCTCTTAGCTATACCACTGTGCGTTTTTCCAATCCGTCGGGTCGGCATACTGTTGATGGGTAAAGCCCTCAGCTTACAACAAAGAACTGGCGGGCTTACCTCTGTCCTCAACGAGAACCTAGCTGGGCCAGCGGAAATTCGTTCGCTTAATTTACAGGATCGGGAAATCAGCCGATTCACCCAGCAATCCGAAAAATTTCTCACTGCGAGAATGAAGGTGGTGAAATACTCTCATATACTCACCCCATTGATTGAGATTATTACAGCAACAGGGGTATCTGTGGCAATATTCCAAGCAGCCCGAACATCAATCCACTTAGATGCTGTGATACCGGTAATTGTCGCCCTGTACATGTCCTATGAGCCCGTTAAAAAGCTTGGCTCTATTCACAACAAAGTAAAGGAAGCTCTTGCCTCGCTAACCAGGCTCAAAGAAATCCTGGATGCAGAAGAAAGCATATCTGACCCCACCTCCCCCGTCCCATTGAATCAAGTGAACGGAAAGATCACCTTAAAAAATGTGGCATTCTCTTACTCTAACTCATCCGAAAAGCATTCTGAGAAAACTGTTCTGCACGACATTAATATTGCCATCCAACCGGGTGAAGTCGTCGCTCTGGTCGGACCGAGTGGTGCGGGCAAAACCACCTTTGCCAGTCTGGTAAACCGTCTCCATGATCCAACGACTGGAGGCATTTTTCTAGATGACAAGAATTTAAAAGACATTTCCGTGCATGAGCTTCGAGAAGCAGTGGCTTATGTCTCTCAAAAACCATTTCTTTTCGATGAATCAATCGAGGAAAATATCCTCTTAGGGCAATCCGTTTACACTCATGGAACGGTAGAAGATGCGCTTAAGAATGCCAACGCCTGGGAATTTGTGCAAAATATGCCTCGGGGAGTTAAGCAAAAAATTGGCGAAAAAGGAAGTAGGCTATCTGGCGGGCAACTTCAACGGTTGGCCTTGGCGAGAGCATTTTACCGAAACTCCCCCATTTTGCTTCTCGATGAAGCAACCTCTGCCCTCGATACTGAGAATGAAGAGAAAGTACATCACGCAATGGAAAAACTTTCCTCAGGCAAGACCACGATTATGATAGCACACCGATTCAGCTCAATCCGATTGGCGAGCCGAATTGTGGTGATGGATCAGGGAAGAATTGTTTCCCATGGGTCGCACAGTCAGCTTTATGCGACTTGCCCATTATACAAGACACTATACGACAACCAGTCGAAACCCGAGCACACTCTCCTGCCCCAGAATTAAGTCTCTGACTTTCCGCCCGACATCAGCCTGAGCAACTGTAAGCCATCGCTGGGCACGCCATGGGGAAAAGATTTCGAAGGTTGAAGCATCACGGGTAAAAGAGCTCGCATCAAACCAAGCAGGTTCACACAGAACCATCCAGCCAATGCCGCCTCGAGAGAAGGGGGTATATTTTGGGAAAACAAAAGAAAGCCTGCATGAAAACAAAGCGTGAATGAAATCAAAGGACCGCCAATTAAAATCAAACATTGAGCAAGGACATGGGTTTGCTTAAAGACAGTAACTCCTGATCGAGGGTTGCGAATCGATAAAGAGCAAAACAAACGCTTCCCTAATTTAAATCTGAGAGAAAAACGGTTTTTTCGAGCCTCACCCACATGGATGAGCACTTTTCCCCTTGATAAAAAATAAGCAAACAGGGCGTGCCCTCCCTCGTGGACAAAGGTTGCCAAGGGTTGGCACAGCCAAATACTCAAGAGTGCCAGTAAGATATATGGCAATCCATCGAGGCTGAAATAGTTAATTGTTGCGAAGGAAATCATATGGAGACAGTAAAAAATGATTGATGGAGATTGGCACTTGATGCAAGTTTTTGTGCTTTGACCACTTACACATGTTCCGATTTTTTAAGCAGGCGTTCTCAAGACAAAACCTTGAAGTTCGTGTACCCCATGCCAGGGGGTTACCTATCACTGATATGAACCAGTATGGGGAAGAGGCAGAATCCAGGCAGTGGATTGGTGTAGATTTGGATGGCACCTTGGCTGAAGCAGGGCCATGGCAAGGTTTTGAACATATCGGGAAACCGGTCCCGAACATGGTTAAAAGGCTGAAAATTTGGATTGAAATGGGCTACCGTGTCAAAATTGTAACTGCCCGGGCGGAAAAGCCCGAACTAGCCATTCCTCCCATACTTAGCTGGTTGGAGGAAAACAATCTGCCGAAACTCGAAATTACCAATGCCAAAGATATGGACATGATCGAGCTATGGGATGACCGTTGCGTGCAGGTTGTCCCGAATACCGGCAATCCGATTGGACCCAACCCAGATCCCTATCGGTCCCGTTAACCTTTTTTATTATCCTGCTGGGCAATGAATTGGTGGGGCAAGATCATTGGGTCGGGAATCGGTCTGCTAGGGGGACCAATGGGGGCGATCATAGGGGGATACTTGGGCCATAAGCTGGGCGACCTCCCCTCCCCCCCTACAGACAAGCAAAAAGTACAGTTGCTCTACTATGCTTATTTCTTTTCCTGTGCGGCAAAGGTAGCTAAGGCAGATGGAAAAATCTCCGAAGTAGAGATCGAAAAAGTGGAATCCTTAATTCAAAGGATGAAACTTTCTGCAACCATGGAAACCTTCGCAAAAAATGTTTTCAGAAAGAGCAAAACAAGCAAGCGTTCAGTTCATCAAGACTACAAGGAGTGCTCCGAACTTATTTGCAACAACCCCTCGATTGCCTACTCATTCATGGGAGGGCTTTTTGAACTGGCGACTTGTGAAAACAAAAAATCAAACCGTACTCAAGTTCAGATATTATTGATGGGAGAGGCCTGTTTTAAGATGCCCAAAGGCACGATCCTCGCATGGTATAAAGGAGAGTATAGTTCTAACTTCAGTGAAAGTTCTCCAAGCGACCTCAAAGCCTCTTATGAATTTCTTGGCCTAAGCACGGAGGCAAAGTTTGAAGAAGTCAAAAAAGCATACCGAGATAAAATCAGTAAACTACACCCAGACCGCTTGGAAAGTAAGGACCTGCCCTACGACCTCATCGTTTTTGCAAAAGAGCAGGTCGTTCGTCTCAACCTTGCCTACAAAAAAATAAAATTAGCTCGAGATATCAAGTAACAATTATACCGTCCTGCATCTGAAAGGTTTCATCCGCAAGGCTGGAAAGTTTTTCATTATGTGTTACTAAAACAACAGCTATTCCCATACTTCTGGCTAGTTTCATAAGGAGTTCAAATACAATCTCAGAGTTTTTCGAGTCCAAATTTCCAGTAGGCTCATCAGCAAGTAAGTACTTAGGCGAATTCACCAATGATCGGGCAATTGCTACCCGTTGCTGCTCTCCACCGGATAGTTTATAAGCCGGCCGGTTCCATTTATCCTCCAATTTGAGTTCGGCAAGCAGTTCCAGGGATTTATCATCAGCGAGCCTCCGGTCCATTCCGCCCTTAAGCAAAGGAAGCCTTACATTTTCCAAAGCATTCAACTCCTTGATCAAAAAGTGAAATTGAAAAACAAACCCAATGCTTTGGTTGCGGAAAATCGTACGGTCTCGGTCATTTAAATCCTGCATCTCCCTTCCATCCATCCATATTTCCCCAGAATCCACCCGGTCAAGCAAACCCATCAAATATAACAATGTACTTTTGCCACATCCGGAGGGTCCTACGATGGAAGTAATCTCTGCTTTATTTGCTTGGAAGGAAACACCTGATAACACCTGCACATCAAAATCATTTTCCGAAAAAGAATAAAAAAGATTCTTAGCCTGCAAAACACCCCTTTCTTTCGACTGTTCCATAGTGCAGTAAACTAAAGGGTCTCCCTAATTATTTTTGCCGGCTCAATTCGAGATGCACGGCGGGCAGGAATCCAGGTAGCGACGGAAACAAAAACCAAAGCAATCACTCCTGCCCAAATGTAGTGATTTATGTCCCAGTTGACCACAAAATGGTCTGTAGAAAAAATCCCTCTAATGCGCAGAGGAATAATCGAAATCACATAGGTTCCAATATAAGCCAATATTGATCCAGCCAGTACACCCGCACAAAGAACGATGGCACCTTGCCACAAAAAAATTGCGGAAATATCCTTGGGCGTGAAACCGATTGAACGCAAAATCGCAATATCTCTGGTTTTTTCTATTACAAGAATGGCAAAAACATTAAACATGCCCAGCCCTGAAAGTAAAAGAATACAGGAGACGGTAATTCCTGATGAAACCCTCAGTGCTTTAAACACATCCAACCATACACGTTCTCTTTCCTGCCAACTTACCACCCTGTGATTGAGTACAGACTGGAGTTGATCAGCCAGTGCAGGTGCAACCTCAGCATCGTGCAATGCCACTTGAAAAATAGAACCTTCGCCTTTTCGGCCGAGAAATGAACGAGCCGTATCAAAATGCAAATAGGCACGGTTCTTATCTATTTGACTTACCCCTGTTTCAAAAACACCTAGTACACGAAGATGGAGCGTACCTGTTCCCCCCACCAACCTGATACGGTCACCTACATTAATATTCAACCGCTTAAACACGCGTACCCCAAGCAAGATACCCATTTGATCCGATGCAAAATCACTGATTGAGCCATGAATCAACTGCCCGGAAAGATCGGAGGTTTGAACATGATTTGCCCACCTAATGCCATGCAATTCGATCGATTGCTTTCTTGAACTTGTGTGAAGAACCCCATGTCCTTCCAAAACTTCTGAAGAACCTAAAACCTCAGGAAATTGGTTGAGTGCCTCTCGAATTAAATCAGGTTGCTTCACCCCTTCACGGTACAAAGCATCCTCGCGTGAATGAAAAAGGAATTCGACATTTCCATCCTTACTTATTTTTTCGACGGTTCCGTATGTATCCTGAAATTGATCGGAAATGCGAATGGCTCCATTCGTGCCCAGGACAGTACGAATAAAAAAGTGCTCAAACCCAGAAGTCTG
>Ga0181576_10002938_pt1 | contig 12599 bp, 18 predicted proteins | sample 101ome_22_FD_132464 | JGI IMG/M metagenome (GOLD analysis project Ga0181576, IMG submission 132464) | Coastal salt marsh microbial communities from the Groves Creek Marsh, Skidaway Island, Georgia - 101412BT metaG (megahit assembly) | ecosystem: Environmental > Aquatic > Marine > Intertidal...
AATTCAGCAATGATTAAAACTATTCTAAATAATAATAAAGATGCTGAATCTGCTACATTAAAAGTAAATTCACAAGGGTTAATGAAACTTGAATTTACAGGTGAGAATTGGGAAAGTTTTTATTATATTATTAGAAAAGCAGATGTTTAATGTGGGACGTAAATAATTTTATTTTAGAACGTTACGAGGTATTAAGGGATAAACATAATTTTACTCCCTCAAAAATACTAGACATTGGTGCCCACGTAGGAGACTGGTATAAAACTATTAAAACTATTTACCCTAATTCAGAGGTATTAAGTATTGAAGCCAATCCTAATTGTACTACACAACTAAGTAGAACAAATCCTAATTCTATGATTTTATGCTTAGGTAAAGAAGAAGGTACTACTAAATTTTACATTAACGTCTCTGATCCTTACTGTACTGGAGCTTCAATGTATAAAGAACAAACTGAGTTTTACGATGGTTCTACTGGAGTTACTTTACCTGTAGCCACTTTAGATTCATTAAATCAGCAATTTGATTTTATTAAAATGGATGTTCAAGGAGCAGAACTTGATATTATTAAGGGAGGAGAAAACGTAATTAAAAACGCTACTATTTTACAATTAGAATTAGCAATGTTAGATTACAATGAAGGTGCCCCTAAAGCAAGTGAAATCATTTCTTACCTATATAATTTAGGATTTAATTTGTTTGATATTGGAAGCTTTTATTTTTGGGATAAAAAACTTAATCAAAGTGATATGTTTTTTGTAAATAGAGAGAAACTTAACATACGTATAAACAACGAAAGATGACCCTAGGGCATTTATTTTTATTATTAACCGCTGATCTTAGAGACAGCATAAATTTAAAGTGATATGAGTACACTATTTTATGAGAGAAATCTCTCACCATTTGATCTATTATTTAAAGACTTTTTTAAGTCTGATTTACATTTCCAACCGGCTACCGAAGCCAAACATTCCCACCCCGTAGACATTTATGAAAACAGAAATGGACTTCATTTTGAAGTTGCATGTACGGGCCTTACTAAAAAAGATATTGAATTAAATATTGAAGGAGATATCTTAAAAATCAGTTATAATAAACCCCAAGATGAGGATTGTTGTGAAGTAAACGATTGTAATTTTATCCATAGAGGTATTGCAAGACGTTCATTTAACCTAGGTTATAAAATTGCTTCTAAATTTAGCTTAGCAAACGCTACAGCTGAAATGGAAAATGGTCTTTTAAAAATTTCAATTCCATTTGCTGAAGAATCTAAACCAAAAGTTTTAAAAATTAAGTAAGTTATAATTTTGATCCCTGGGGTCTCTTTCGTATATTCAAGTTAAATAAATAAATAAAAGTTATGGCAAAGCCAAGTAAATCAAATTTACGTTTCATTAAGGACCCAGTATTGACTCCTTATTACATTCAATTAGATGATCATTGTTACATCGCTCAGAAATCAACATATTCTGAGTCAGGTAAAGAGTATCAAAATACTTTAGGTCATTTTAATAGTCTAAGTAATTGTCTAGAAGCAATTGCCCGTGATGACGCTAAATCTCAAAGTTATGATTCATTAAAAGAATTCGTAGAACGATTTGAACAAAAAACAGAAGAATTAAAAAACCTAATTAGATTATGATTGAAGCACTTTATAACGCGGTTGTAGTAAAACCCGTAGAAGTAGAAGAAACTACTTATGGTAATATCGTCATTCCAGATATGGGAAATGACGTAAATAAAACAGCTGAAGTAGCAGCTGTAGGTCCCGGCTACACAGCTATGGGAGGTACTTTTATTCCTACTCAACTTCAAGTTGGTGATATTGTAGTTCTACCTACAATGGGGTTCACCAAATTTGAATATGAAGGTCAGGAATATTGGATTGGTAAAGAAAACGAAGTTTTAGCAAAAATTAACAAGTAATGAGTAAAATTATCGAATTTGGCCCTGAAGCCAGAAAACAACTAGTAAACGGAATTGATAAATTAGCTGATGCTGTTGTTGCTACTATGGGTCCTAATGGACGTAATGTAGTAATCTCAAAACCAGGTGAATACCCACAATCAACAAAAGATGGTGTTACAGTAGCTAAAAGTATTTCACTCGAAGACCCAATCGAAGAATTAGGTGTTCAAATGGTAAAACAAGCAGCTATTCAAACTGCTAATGTAGCAGGTGATGGTACTACTACTTCTACTCTTTTAGCACGTGAGATGGTTAAAGCAGGTTTATCTCATCTAAATAATGGAGCCAATGCTGTAGAAATTAAACGTAGCATTGATACAGCTGTAAAGCAAGTAGTAAATACCCTCCGAGAAAATGCTGAAGATATTACCTCAGAAGAACAATTAGAACAAATTGCTACTATCTCAGCTAACAACGACCCTGAAGTAGGTAAATTAATTGCTACTGCTATGAATAAAGTAGGTCGTGATGGTGTTGTAACTATTGAAGAATCTAAGTCAGGTGAAACTTATCTAGAGACTGTAGAAGGTATTCAATTTAATAGAGGTTTTAAATCACCATATTTTGTAACTAATAATTCTACAATGTCAGCTGGATTAACCAATCCTTATATTTTAATTGCTGATCATAGGTTTACTAAAGTAAAAGAATTACTCCCAGTACTAGAAGGTGTATCAAGTACTGGTCGTTCTCTTCTTATCATTGCCCAAGATATTGATAATGAAGCACTTGCTACACTAGTTGTAAACAAGATGAGAGGTACAATCGCAGTATGTGCTGTTAAAGCTCCTGAATTTGGTGATCGTCAAAAACTTCTTATGGAAGACATTGCGATTTTAACAGGAGGTGAAGTATTTAGTACCGAAAAAGGTATGAAACTTGATAAGTTTAGCTGGGATTGGTTTGGCGAATCAAGAAATGTTAACGTAACAAAAGAACAAACTACAATTGTAGATGGAAAAGGAGATTCAGGACGAATTGAAGCACGTATTGAAGCACTACAACAACAAATCGAACAAGCAAACTCGCCGTTCGAAGTCGAAAAGCTCCAAGAAAGGCTGGCGAAATTCGTCGGAGGAGTGGCAATAGTCCACGTTGGTGGTAACACCGAAACCGAAATGAAGGAAAAAAAGGATCGTGTTGACGATGCTTTAAATGCTACTAAAGCTGCTATTGAAGAAGGCATTGTACCTGGTGGTGGTTCAGCTCTATTATATGCTCGACAAGCTATTGAAGGTAATGATATTGGTGCCGAAATTGTAAGACAAGCATGTGGTAAACCATTTACCCAAATCCTTACAAATGCTGGATACGAGGAAGTACAAAGTATGATCCTTGCTGATACTTTAGTTAACTCTGGAGATGAGGATGTTTGGACAGGTTATAACCTTAGAACTGAATCAATGGTTAATATGAAAGAAGCAGGTATCATCGACCCAACAATGGTAACACGTTCAGCACTTGAAAACGCTGCTTCAGTAGCAGGTACTATCCTACTTACAGAATGTACAGTAGTAGACAAGCCTGAAGAGAATAATAATCAAGTTGACCCAATGTCTATGATGGGTGGAATGATGTAATGAAAACTGAAGTTAAAGAATTCAATGAAGTAATCGCAAATAGACAAGCACCTGGTGATCGTTGGGTGCTTGTCGGCGATTCTAAAGTACATAATTCTCTTACTGAAGCTCTTGAAGCATGGTTTCAAAAAACCGGTGAGAAAGCTGAATTTAGACTTGCCCCTTTAGATAGTAAGTTGTATGTTATACGAAATAAAGAAGTGGAAGTAAAACCACCCCCAGTAAAAAGTTATAGTTTATATGGTGACCGCGACTAAAGATCACACTTTATTAGTTGAAAAGTATCGTTCTAAAGATTTAGATGAATATGTTGGTAACGAACATATTAAAAAAACTATTCAACAATATCTAGGTCAAAATGACATTCAAAACCTTATTTTCTACGGCCCAGCAGGTACTGGTAAAACTACATTAGCAAAACTTATTGTTAATAATCTTAATTGTGATTACTTGTATATAAACGCGAGTGATGAAAGGGGTATCGAAACTATTAGAGACAAGGTTTCTGGGTTTGCTTCAACAGCTTCATTTAAACCACTCAAAGTAGTTATTTTAGATGAGGCTGATTTCTTAACAATCCAAGCCCAAGCTTCACTTCGAAATGTAATTGAGACATTCTCACGTACTACACGTTTTATTATGACGTGTAATTATGTTGAACGTATTATTGACCCACTTCAATCACGTTGCCAAGTACTCAAGGTTATTCCTCCTAGTAAAAAAGAGGTAGCAGTACATTTAGCTAAAGTTATGGCTTATGAAGCTATTTCTTATGATGTGGAAGATATTAAAACTATTGTGAATCAATATTATCCTGATTTACGTAAATGTCTTAATACAATTCAGTTATCAACTCAAGACCAAAAATTGGTTATAGATAAATCAGTATTAGTGTCATCTAATTATATGACATCAATACTAAAAGAATTAAGTAATGTTAAACCTAAATGGCGTGAAATTCGTCAAATCATTGCTAACGCAAATATTAGCGATTTTGAGGAGCTTTATCGTTATCTTTATGATAATGCTCATGTATACGCAAGTGGTCGTGAAGGGATGGTGGCAATTTATATCAACGAATATAGTTACCAATCCAACTTCCGTATTGATAAAGAAATCAACTGTATGGCACTCATACAAAAATTAATTGAATTGAAATGAAACAATTCCTAAAATTCTTAGTAATTTGGATTAGCCAAAATCTAGCTATACCTTTCTGGATGATTGGGCACGTTCATTTATCATTAAATGCTTATGAAGACCTACATGAAATAATCGCTAGTGTAGGTATGAATATTTTAGTAGCGATTGGATTTTATTTAGATTATAAACAAAATAAATAGACATGGATCAACAACAAATGAACATGAATATCGATTTGAAAAACACTCAGTCGGTAGAACACAAAAATGGTAAAGTATGGGCTCAAGGGTTCATTATTCGTAGAATTTCTAAATTCGTAGCAGGTACCCCTGAGGATGCTCTTATGCCTATCCCAGTATTTTACGATCCTGAAACTGGTGAAATTCTTCAAGAAACCCTTCCAAAAGAGCTAAGAGATGAAGCAGGTGACAACCATCTTTCAGTGGTTGAATGAGATAACAACTCATAAAACTTCTGTTCACGAAATTTCGGAAGAATCGTGGGATAAGTTTAATTCTTACATGATACATAGATACGTATCTATGAACATGGATTACATTGACATAGTAAATTATGTTCAAAAGATTAATCCACAAAATAAGAAACAAATTTATACTATCTACAAAGACATGATTCCGAAAAAAAAGGTTTACCTCAAGTATGTAAAAAACGAAAACAAAAGAAATTATCAAGAATTAGCAGAATATATAGCCGAATACTTAGAATGTAGTTTAGGTGAAGCTGATGAATATATTGACATTTTACAAGAACATGGTGTTCGAGGTATCCTTTGGAAAATGGGAGTAGAAGAAAACGAAACAGAAAAATTAATCAAAAAAGCAATGTTATGAGTAAATTAGTAGACATGCTAAAACGTTCAGCTGAAGCTGATAAAGCTAAAGCTTTATTAACCCTAGATTTACTAGAAAACCACCCAGCAGGTATTGGTGATCATTCAACTGAAGATTTTTATAAAAATGCTGAAGAAGCACTTGCTATGTTAGCGGATGCTGATGATAGATTGGATGCTATTCAAAATTATTTAATACATAAAGAAGTTTTAGTTTAATGGATTTAAGTGGTTTTGATTGGGGGTGGATGAATGAAGGAGATGGTCTATTCCATAAAGAAGCAATCTCAGGAGAAATCTTCAGAGATAAATTGTACGAACAATTTTTTGAAGTACAAGAGGGAGATATTGTATTAGACGTAGGTGCTAGTATTGGTCCTTTTACTTATTCAATTTTAGATAAAAATCCTTCTAAAGTAATTTGTGTTGAACCTTCTCCTGTAGAGCATCCTACATTAGAAAAAAACACTCAAAATGGTCCAGTTACTATAGTAAAAAAAGCCTTAACCCCTAATGATGGTGAAGTTATTTTAACTGAAGTATTTGGGATGGATAACCATCTTAAAAAGGAAGTTAAATTAGAAGGTATTTCTTTTAATAGTCTACTTAAAGAAAATAATTTACAAAAAATTGACTTCCTAAAAACTGATTGTGAAGGAGGGGAGTATAGTATTTTTACTTTAGATAATTTTTGTTGGTTAAAAGAAAACCTTGGAGTAGCAGTAGGAGAATGGCATCTTTCAACCCCTGAATTGAAACAACAATTTAGAGTATTTAGAGATGTATTTCTAAGATTATTCCCCAACCACGAAGTATTCTCAGTAGATGGAGTAAATATTAAGTGGGATTTATGGAATGAACATTTTATAGAATACTATAACGAAGTTATAATTTATATTAATAATAAAAAATAAATATGAACCCGAATCATATTGATCTACCAGGAACCCCTATTGAATTAGAAGGTGAGATTGTAGGTTATGTTAAAAATAGTAAAACTACTACAAGAAAAGACCCATTCGGCAACCGATGGGAAAACCACCCAGCATCAGTAGAAAACCAAATTAAAGATGAACCTACCATCAAATATGGTCTTACAGCCACCGAAATTCTTAAAAATGAGTATCCTCATATTTACTCTGGTTATATGGCTATCGTGGAAGAGCAGCTGGAGCTATTTAGCAAAAAGCATCTTGACTACGGTATGTCTAATATCAGCGCTGGTACTACTCTTAGTACTTCAGATGAAAGGGAATTTGCTCTTACAGGATTATGGTATAGAATAAGCGATAAAATTAGTAGATGGAAGAACTTACTAATCAATAACAAAAATGTTAATAACGAACCTCTTACAGATACCTATCAAGATATTGTAAATTACGGAATTATTGCTCAATTAGTTGAGCGTGGTCTGTGGAAAAAATAGATTATGAAAAAATTAGTTTTATTTGATTTAGATGGTGTTATAGTAGATACCAAAGAAATTCATTACAAAGCCCTAAACGATGCTATTGCTCAAGTAGACCCAAAGTATATTATTACTGAGGCTGAACACGTTGCTCGTTATGATGGATTGAAAACCAGAACTAAACTTAATATGTTAAGTGAAGAAAAAGGTTTACCATATACCGAACATCAAAAAATCTATGATGAAAAACAACGTTTAACTATTCACCATTTTTCTCAAATTCAAACTAATGAAAGAATGAGAGAAATCTTCCGTACTCTTAGAGAAGAAGGTTATATGGTAGGTTGTTGTACTAATTGTATTCGTAGAACAGCTTTAGTAGCACTTGCTAAAGTAGGTGTTATTGAATATCTAGACGTTATCATGACTAATGATGATGTTAAAAATGCTAAACCACACCCTGAAATTTATTGGAAAGCAATTTCAATGATGAATTGCCTCCCAGAGGAAACTCTTATTATTGAAGATTCCCCACAAGGATTATTAGCAGCAACTCGTAGTAAAGCTGATGTTGTTAGAGTAAAAAATTCTTCAGATGTTACAATGAAGAAAATTAATAATAAATTAAAAACAAAGAAAAAGATTATGAATAAGTGGCATGATGATAAGATGAATATCCTTATCCCAATGGCGGGTGCTGGTTCTAGATTTGCTAAAGTAGGCTATACTTTCCCAAAACCCCTAATTGATGTTAAGGGGAAACCAATGATTCAAATTGTAGCTGAAATGCTAAATGTTGAGGCTAATTTTATTTATATTGTACAAAAATCACACAGAGAACAATATAACCTCGATACTTTACTCAATTTAATTACACCAAATTGTAAAATCGTGGAGGTAGATGGAATGACAGAGGGAGCAGCATGTACCACGTTACTTGCCAAAGAATTCATTGATAACGACGCACCACTTATCCTATCTAACTCTGATCAATTTATTGATTGGGACTCAACTGAATTCATGTATAAAATGAATGAAAAAGATTACGATGGTGGTATTGTATGTTTCCCAGCTACACACCCAAAATGGTCATTTGCTAAAACAGATGAAAATGATATTATTACAGAAGTAGCAGAAAAAAATCCAATTTCAAGTAATGCCACAGCAGGTATCTATTATTGGAAAAATGGATCGGATTACGTTAAGTATGCTGAACAAATGATCGAAAAAGATATTCGTGTTAATAATGAATTCTATGTTTGTCCCGTATATAATGAAGCAATCCAAGATGGTAAACAAATCTACAACCATATGATCCCAGCTGAAAATATGTGGGGATTAGGTACACCAGAAGATTTAACTTACTACTTAGAAAATTATAAATAAATGATTTTAATTTCACACAGAGGAAATCTTGAAGGGCCCAACCCTGAAAAAGAGAATAATCCCGAATATATTGATGAAGCCCTAAGAGCAGGGTTTCATTGTGAAATTGATGCCTGGATTAAAGATGATAAGCTTTATTTAGGACATGATGAACCCCAATATCATGTAGATGGCCAATGGTTAAATGAACGCTATCATATGCTTTGGATTCATTGTAAAGATATGGATTCATTATCTAAATTTAATGAGTTAGACCCAAATGGTTCTAAATTAAATTATTTTTCACATGACCAGGACCTTGGAGTATTAACTTCTAAAGGATACATTTGGTCAACACATTTATACGATAGAGGGATTTTAGTAATGCCTGAAGTTTTTAGTAAAGAACCAAATGAAAACACATTTGGGGTTTGTAGCGATTATATAATTAAGTATAAATAATATGTATGACTACCTTATAGTTGGATCTGGATTTTTTGGATCTATATGTGCTTATGAACTTAGTAAAAAAGGTTACAAAGTATGTGTTATAGAATCAAGGGATCATATAGGGGGCAATTGTTATACTCAAAACGAAGATAACATTAACATACATAAGTATGGTCCCCATATCTTCCATACCTCAAATAAAAGGGTTTGGGAATGGATCAACCAATTTGTTTCATTTAATAATTTTACGTTACGTCCTGTAGCAAACTATAAAGGTGAAATATTTTCTTTACCTTTTAATATGTGGACATTTAGTAAACTTTGGAATATTACTCATCCCGAAGAAGCTAAAAAAATTATTGAAGAGCAAAGTAAAGATATTGATGAACCTACAAACCTAGAAGAACAAGCTATTAAATTAGTAGGTAAAGATGTTTATGAAAAACTAATCAAAGGGTATACTGCTAAACAGTGGAGAAAAGATCCTAAAGAATTACCTAAAGAAATAATCAAAAGATTACCTGTACGTTTTAATTACGATAATAATTACTTTAATGATAAGTACCAAGGTATTCCTGTTGGAGGTTATACTCAAATATTCGAAAAATTACTAGAAGGAATAGATACCCAATTAAATACTGATTATTTTACAGATAACCTCCCAGAACATAATAAAGTAATCTATACAGGACCTATTGATAAATTTTACAAATATCAGTTTGGTGAATTGGAGTATAAAACAACTGAATTTCATACTTTTAAAATAAGAACTCTAAATCATCAAGGGATTGCTATGATGAATTATACTGATTTAGAAACTGAACATACACGTGTAATTGAACATAAACATTTTGAACCTGATATAGAATCTGATGTAACTTGGGTTACCTATGAATACCCTACTGAATATGATTCTTCTACCTCAGAACCTTATTATCCGGTAAACGATAATGTTAATAATAAAAAATACCTTCAGTATAAAGAATTAGCTGATAAAGAATCTAATATATTCTTTGGAGGACGTTTAGCTGAATATAAATACTACGACATGCATCAGGTAATTGAATCAGCCTTAAATTTTGTAAAAAAACTATTATGAAAAACGTAGATATAGTAATAGCTCATTATAATGAAAATTTAGATTGGATTTCTGAGATAGATTTAACTTATGTAAATAAAATATGGGTTTATTCTAAAAGTTTAATTAACAATAGTTATATTCCTTTACCCAATATAGGTCGGGAAAGTCATACTTACTTACACCATATTACTTCCCAATATCCTAATTTTCCAGAAAATATTGTATTTCTTCAAGGTAATCCTTTTGGTCACCATGAAAGTATTAAACCCAATAATATTGAAGATATAAATTTATGGTTAAATTATCTTCAATCACAAGAATATACTCCAAATGGACATTATAATAATTATGATAGATTTTTAAACAATGGAAAATTATTTAATTGGAGCGGTCAATCTTTAGATATTACAAATTATACTATATATGAATGGATTGAAAAATACCTCCAAACAAACCAAAAATCAGGTAATATTTATTGGTCAGCTCAATTTGGTGTTAAATCTAAAAAAATCCTAAATCATCCTTTAGATTTTTACCAATCACTTTTATCTCAACATACTCATCCTCATCCTGAAGTAAGCCACTTTTTAGAAAGGACTTGGGGTATAATTTTTAAAATATAAAAAATGAATAAAACCCTTTTAATAGAAGTTTGGTTAGGTCCTCTTCCGGATTATTACCAATATCATAAAGAAACTATTACTAAACAGCATGAAATTTTCGATATTTACTTTTTTACTGACCAAGAAGTAGATACAACTAATCTACCTTCTAATTATAAGGTAATAAATTTAAGTGTAGAAGAATTAAAAGATAGATTTTACAAAGCTAATAAGAGAGAACTACAACTATTAGGAGGTAATAAAAAAATTACAGATTTAAAATTTTCCTATTTTGTAGATATGTTTAGTGATATAATTGATTATTCAAAATATGATTATTTTGGTATTTTCGATATAGATACTTTAATGGGTGATTTATATAATTGGTTATCTCCTTATTTAGGAGAATATGATTTTATAAGCACTGGTGGAGAGAATTTTCATAATAGATTAGGAGGTCCTTTAATTATATTTAGAAATGATCCTGAAATTTTAAAACAATTTCAATCTGAAGATTATTATAAAATTTTTGATAAAGAAGAAATTTATGGTATAGGAGAAAAAGATTTAAATGATTGGGCAAATCAAAATCGTAAGGTTAAAATTTTAACTGATAGTCAAAACCTAGAACAAAATACCGGAAAAGTATTATATGATGCCGTATGGACAGGGGGAAAATCATATTGTAATCATAAAGAAATCCTCCTCCATCATTTTTATAATAAACCTGAAACTAAATTATCATTTAGAGGAAATTCTATAATTTCTGAATATAAAAAACAGTATATAGAAGATTTTTATTGGGTAGTCTACCTTACAGAAAATTATGAACCTTTACTCTCGGTATTAATTGATAGTATTAAACGTTTTTCTAATCGTAAATGTATTTTATATACTATTAATTATACTTCAGACTTAGCTTTCAAATTAACAGATCAATTTATAATTAGACCTTTTAATATTGAGCCTGGTGAATTAGATTCAAAAGGGAGAGATTTTAATGTATTAAGTCTTAAACCTAAAATTCATACAGATGTTGTAGAGTTTTTACCAAATAAAAAATTTGTACATATAGATACAGACATTGCTTTAACAGTTAATGCTGACAGTATTATTAAATATTTTAGTGGATTAGAAAACTTTCCATTAATTAATTCTCATACCCATGACCTGATTACAGTTCAAAATATTGTAGATGGAGAAGAATGGTCAAGTCCTATTAATATTTTAGGAGAAGCTACAGGAGTTCCTATTCACGTATATCCTAGAAGAAAATGTAATGTTAGTATTTTTGATAGTGAGTGTAAATGGTTTTTTAATGAACAGATTGAATTATTTGAACAATATAAAGGAACCCGACAAGGTATTTTTGCCCTTCACGATGAAGACTCAGCTAATTTATTATTAAACAAATATAGCTATACTAAATGTCTTCCTTTAATAGACATGGAAGAATTATCTCATATTAATATGGAAAAATTCCATAATTATAGTTATTCATCAGCTGCGGTTTCAGAAAATTTAATATTACCAAAACATGAAAATGATATTTTAGTATTTCATGGTTTTAAAAATCCTGAATTTAAAAACAAATTAGAAAAAGATTATTATAAAAAAGTATTATCTCAAGATGACTTTTTAGTTAGATTTGATCCTAAAGATAATAGATTTAATTGGATTAAAAATTCATTTTTAGGTAATAAAGAAATCCAACCTATAGTAAGATTTGAGGTATTAAAAAATAATAAAGTACTTTGGACTCTACATAATCAAGAGATTTTCAACTTTTGGGGATTCTTCATTTCCGAATGTTCAGTAGAAGAAGGATATTATGATATGCTAATAGTTGAAGAAGAATCGAATCGAATTATATATAAAAATACAATTAAGTTATGAATCAAGACACCCTAATTTTTATAGATGGATACCTTTCAGATAAAAAGCGTGCTGAAGCATGTTTAGATTTAATTAATCAATTAAAATCAACCTTACCCTATAAAATAGCTTTAATTAATAAGTATAATTTTTCTTGGGGTTTAGATACTAAAGTAGACCACTATGTAGAGTATGGTCATGGGTTTATGGTTGGTAAACCACCACAAGATATTTTAGATAAAGAATTATATGAATTACCTTACGTTTATGTAAACAC
>Ga0181576_10002946_pt1 | contig 12582 bp, 12 predicted proteins | sample 101ome_22_FD_132464 | JGI IMG/M metagenome (GOLD analysis project Ga0181576, IMG submission 132464) | Coastal salt marsh microbial communities from the Groves Creek Marsh, Skidaway Island, Georgia - 101412BT metaG (megahit assembly) | ecosystem: Environmental > Aquatic > Marine > Intertidal...
TATCTAAACTTTACGCTTGTTTTGGGTAATATGCTCATGCCCATTTTATTGTTTTTGGCCATTATCTTTTTTACCTCACGACTGAGTGCGCGATCAGAGGTGGTGGCGATACTTAGTTCGGGTGTGTCGTATAAGCGCTTTCTTCGCCCTTACCTTATAGGTGCTACCTGTGTAGCGGTATTGATTTTTCTAATGGGAAATTTTATTGTCCCCAGTGCTAGTGAAGGATTTCATGCCTTTGAGGATAAATACTTCAAATCGACTAAGGAGGATAGACAGATTCGGAATATTTACAACCAGATCTCTGAAGATGAGTTTGTTTATGTGAGTTTCTTCGACCCAAATCGATTAATCGGTTACAATTTTACACTAGAACACTTCGATTCAATAGGACGTCTTGAGTACAAGTTATCCGCGGCAAACATTCGTTACATGACGGTAGATTCAACCTACAGGTTGACGACCTATAAAAAACGAACATTCAAAGATGAAGTAGAATACGTGGAGCAAATCCGAAGCATCGACACCACACTCAATTTCACCATCGACGATTTGATGCCTGTATCTTACATTGCAGAAACCAAGAATTTCTTTGAATTGAATCGATTCATCAACGATCAAAAGAGAAGAGGATCAGCCACAGTCAATGCTTATATTCTTGAGAAGTATAAGCGCCTTGCCTTACCCTTGTCGGCCTACATTCTTACCCTTATCGCAGTTGCCGTTTCGTCAGTGAAACGAAGAGGGGGTCTCGGACTAAACCTCGCTTTCGGTATTGCTATAGCATTCATCTATATTTTCTTTGATCGAGTGTTCTCGACACTGGCCGAACAGGCTGGATTTTCGCCGCTTATGGCTGCTTTAATCCCGGTAATTTTCTTTGCGACAATTGCCTATTTTCTATTGCAGCGGGCAAAACGTTAATATGTATATTTGTCTTTCCTCAATACTTAACCTAGGGTTTATTTATGGAATATTTAGACTTTGAACTTCCGATAAAAGACTTAGAAGATCAGCTTGAAAAGTGTCAGATCATTGGCGAAGAAAGTGCTGTTGATGTGACTGAAACCTGCAATCAGATTCAAATCAAATTAAAGGAGGCCCGAAAAGAGATTTATACGAATTTGACACCATGGCAGCGCGTTCAATTATCGCGTCACCCTAGCCGTCCGTATACCCTAGATTACGTTAGAGCACTCTGCGATGGAACCTTTTTAGAGTTGCATGGAGATCGCACCGTCGGAGACGACAAGGCGATGATTGGTGGACTGGGAAAAATTGGGGATCAGTCGTATATGATTATTGGCCAACAAAAGGGATACAATACCAAGACACGTCAGTACCGCAACTTTGGAATGGCTAACCCAGAAGGGTATCGCAAGGCCTTACGCCTTATGAAAATGGCAGAGAAGTTTGGTATTCCTGTATTGTCTTTTATTGATACTCCCGGTGCCTATCCGGGTATTGAGGCAGAAGAAAGAGGTCAAGGTGAAGCGATCGCACGTAATCTTTTAGAGATGGCTCGTTTACAGGTGCCTATAATTGTGTTTATTATCGGTGAGGGCGCTTCTGGTGGAGCCTTGGGTATTGGTGTAGGTGATCGTGTAATGATGCTTGAAAACTCATGGTACTCTGTGATTTCTCCAGAATCGTGTTCTTCTATACTGTGGCGCAGTTGGGAGTATAAAGAGAAAGCTGCTGATGCACTTAAACTAACCGCCAAAGACATGAAAAAGATGACCCTCATTGATGAGATCATCAAAGAACCCATGGGTGGTGCGCATAGCGATAGAGAACAAATGTTCCAGATCGTTAAGAAAAAAATTGAAAAGACCTACGAGGAATTGGCCGAGCTCCCGGTGAAAACCTTAATCAAGGAACGGATGGACAAGTATTCAAACATGGGAGTATATCAAGAATAGTGGCTATGACTGAACCCAATCGCGTTACGAATTCAAGGCAAAAGAATGCTGATGTGATTTCACTTGAGCGAGGAAAAATTCCTCCTCAGGCGGTTGAGCTCGAGCGCGTGGTGTTGGGAGCAATGCTCATCGATAAAAAAGGAGTGGATGAGGTGATTGATATGCTTCATGAGGATGTCTTTTATGTAGAGGCGCATCAAAAGATATTTTCAGCGATTCACGAATTGTTTCAAGAGACTAAACCCATTGACCTGCTCACAGTCTCGAATTTATTAAAACAAAAAAAGCATCACGAGTCTATCGGAGGTGATTTCTATCTGATAGAGCTAACAAGGGGAGTAGGTTCGTCGGCGCACATTGAATATCATGCCCGAATCATTCTTCAGAAGTATGTGCAGCGAAGCTTGATAAAAATTTCTACACAGCTCATCGAAGAGGCTTATGAAGACAGCCAAGATGTTTTTGATTTACTGGATCAAGCCGAAGCACGTCTTTACGATATCACTCAAGGAAATCTAAAACGCTCAGCAGAATCAGCTCAAGACCTGGTTATTCAGGCCAAGAAAAAGATCGAAGAAATTTCAAATAAAGACGGCCTCAGTGGAGTGCCCTCTGGATTTGAAAAGCTCGATGAGGTGACTTCTGGGTGGCAGCCCAGTGACTTGATTATCATCGCTGCCCGTCCGGGTATGGGTAAGACGGCTTTGACGCTTTCTATGGCACGAAATATTGCGGTGAACAAAGGATTGCCAGTCGCTTTCTTTTCACTAGAGATGTCTTCGGTTCAATTGATTACGCGTCTCATTTCTTCTGAAACAGGTCTTTCTTCTGTAAAGTTAAGAACCGGAAAACTAGAAAAGCATGAGTGGGAACAGCTCAATGTTAAAGTAAAAACTTTAGAAAAGGCACCGCTTTATATTGACGACACTCCTTCGCTTTCAATTTTTGATCTTAGAGCCAAGGCAAGACGTTTGGCTTCTCAACACGATATCAAATTGGTCATTATCGACTACCTGCAATTAATGACGATTGGTTCTACCCAAAAGGCCGGAAACCGTGAGCAAGAGATCTCGACCATTTCGAGAAATCTTAAGGCGTTGGCGAAGGAACTTAACGTTCCTGTCATTGCGTTGTCACAGCTCTCGAGAGCCGTAGAGACAAGGGGTGGGTCTAAACGTCCTTTGCTATCGGATCTTAGGGAGTCAGGCGCGATAGAACAAGATGCAGATATTGTATCATTTATTTACCGTCCAGAATACTACAAGATTGAAGAGTGGGACGACGAGCAGCAGTCACCTACAGAAGGACAGGCCGAATTGATTATCGCCAAGCACCGTAATGGTGGATTGGATAATATCAGGCTGAAATTTATTGGATCGCTTGGTAAGTTCGAAAACCTCGACAACTCGTTCGGCAGCTTTGAGTTCGAATCAAAAATGAACGAAGAAAAGCCGCTTCCAAGACCGGACAACCCTTTCAACGCTTCTGGGTTTGACGGTGATGATGATATGCCTTTTTAATGAACAGCTAATAGTTTTTCTAGAATGCGTTCAACCCCATAATCGTTGTGGGAACCCGTTTTGTAATTGGCCGCTTGCATCACGGTGGGATGCGCATTTTCCATAGCTACACTGTTCGGGGTTAAGGCAAGCATCTCAAGATCATTGTTGTAATCTCCGAATACCAGTAGCTCATCGGGTGTAAGCTTGTAGTAGGATAGTAATTTCTCAAGGGCATACCCTTTATTGGCATTTATATCAGATATATCTACCCAGAAATCTCCAGAGACTTTCACTTTAAGGTCTTCTTCAAACGATCTAAAATGCGGATAAATGTTTTTTTCGCTTCCCTCTTTATGATAGAGCGCAATTTTTAAAATTGGATCGGTGATTTCATCTAACGCATTTACGATACGATGTTCTTCATAATACTCTTTCAATAGACCGTGAAAGTGCAGATTTTTGCTAAGTGAATAGGCAGTTCGCTCACTGCATAGAATAGATTCTACCTCATTTAAGTCTTGCAATTGAGAAACAACGCTTTTTATAAAAGGGGCGCTGAGTTCTTGAGTGTGAAGGGTCTTTTCTTTTTCGATGATCAATGCTCCGTTTTCTGCAATAAAACTCATTTCATCCGCTATACGTGTGAGCTTTGATCGCATGCTTGGATACTGTCGGCCACTCGCTGCAACAAAACGAATATTTCTCTTCTTCAGGCCTTCGAAAAGTTCAAAAAATCGAGAACTTACCTGGTGAGAGGCGTTCAGTAATGTGCCGTCCATATCGCTGACGACCATTTTTATTTTCTTATAATCTATACCCACGAGGCTAAAATAAAGAATCCCAAACCAGATGGATTGGGATTCTAAATGTGATGCGGAAATAAAACTTTTATTTAACCTTCTCTACGATTGCTTTGAACGCTTCAGGCTCATTCATCGCTAAATCGGCGAGTACCTTACGGTTAAGGTCAATTTGATTCTTTTTTAAAGCTCCCATGAATTGCGAATAAGAAAGTCCGTGTTGGCGGGCTCCTGCATTAATACGCGTAATCCATAATGCTCTAAAGTTACGTTTTTTGTTTCTGCGGTCTCTATACGAATAGAGAAGCGCTTTCTCGACAGCGTTTTTAGCAACTGTCCAAACATTCTTTCTTCTACCAAAGTATCCTTTGGCAAGTTTCATGATTTTTTTTCTTCGTGCTCTTGAAGCAACTGAATTAACTGATCTTGGCATACTTGTTTTTGTTTTTGTAGTTGGCGATCACAATGTGATTCTTTTAAAGGCCAAACTCCAGGGTTAAAAAATACCGAATTACGGGTGTTTTACTTCAATCGAAGTTGTTTTTTGATGCTGTTTACATCTGCATCGTGAACGAGTCCTGAGTGCGTAAGTTTCAGCTTACGTTTCTTTGACTTCTTCGTTAGAATGTGGCTTTTAAACGCGTGCTTGCGTTTAATTTTTCCAGAACCAGTAAGCGTAAAACGCTTTTTAGCACTGGATTTAGTTTTCATCTTTGGCATGATCTATTGTTTAATTCCGCAATCTACTTTTTCGCCACTTTGGGGGCAATGAACATAGTCATTCGTTTTCCCTCGAGCTGTGGCATTTGCTCTACTTTTCCGAACTCTTCAAGTTCTTGTGCCAATCTAAGCAACAAGATCTCTCCTTGATCTTTGTATACAATTGAACGTCCTTTGAAAAAAACGAAGGCCTTTAATTTCGCACCTTCTTTCAAGAATTTTTCAGCATGACGCTTTTTAAATTCAAAATCGTGGTCATCAGTTTGAGGTCCGAATCGAATCTCCTTGATGATAACTTTAGTAGCCTTCGCTTTGATTACCTTCTCCCGTTTCTTTTGTTCGTAAAGAAACTTCTTGTATTCGATAATCTTACAAACCGGAGGAACAGCTTTTGGTGAAATTTCAACAAGATCGAGCTCTTGATCTCTAGCGATTTCTAACGCTTTATTCAGCGGGTACACTCCAACTTCTACGTTATCACCGACTAAACGGATTTCATTTGCTGTTATATCCCCATTGATCTTGTGGGGATTTTCCATGCTGCGCCTTGGCTGCGGCTTGGTTCTTTTTCTACGTATTGCTATGGTTACTCAAGTTTTGGTTACACTTCTCTAAAAGGCTTCACGCTTTCAGCAATCTGTGCGTTAATCATTTCTGCGAATGTTTCAACGCTCATCGCACCTAGGCTTTCGCCTCCGTGCTTACGAACAGAAATAAGCCCTTCGGCTTCTTCTTGTTCGCCGATTACGATCATAAACGGCACCTTTTTCATTTCTGCTTCTCGAATCTTTTTTCCAACCGTCTCATTTCGAGCATCAATGAGGGCGCGAATTTCGTGATTTTCTAGCGATTTTAAAACTTTTCGGGCATAATTTTCAAAGCGCTCACTTACTGGAAGTACTTCTACTTGAACCGGAATGAGCCAAACCGGGAAGTTACCTCCTGTGTGTTCTAATAGCAGTGCAATGAAGCGCTCCATACTTCCAAAGGGTGCACGGTGGATCATAACAGGTCTGTGATACTCATTATCACTTCCCTTATAGCTGAGATCAAAACGCACCGGAAGGTTGTAATCTACCTGAATGGTACCTAATTGCCACTTTCTTCCAAGGGCATCTTTAATCATAAAGTCAAGCTTTGGTCCATAGAATGCGGCCTCGCCAGATTCAATGATATAGTTTAGGCCTTTATTTTCTGCGGCTTTTATGATTGCCGCTTCGGCCATATCCCAATTTTCTTTTTCTCCGATGTATTTTTCTGGCTTTTTAAGGTCCCGAACACTTACCTGTGCAGTAAAATCTTCGAATCCTAATGACTCCAAAACGTAAAGTGTTAAATCGATCACATTCTCAAACTCAGAAAGCAGTTGTTCTTGAGTACAAAAGATGTGCGCATCGTCTTGCGTGAATCCTCGAACTCGAGTTAGACCGTGAAGTTCACCACTCTGTTCGTATCGGTAAACCGTTCCGAATTCTGCGAAGCGCTTAGGCAAATCCTTGTAACTGAATCGCGTTGCGTTGAAGATTTCGCAGTGATGCGGACAGTTCATAGGTTTGAGCAAAAACTCTTCGTCTTCTTTAGGCGTTTTAATGGGATGAAAGCTGTCTTCGCCGTATTTCGCGTAATGACCTGAGGTGACGTACAATTCTTTTTGACCAATATGGGGCGAGACCACCATTTCATAACCTGCCTTCTTCTGAGCTGCTTTTAAAAAGTTTTCGAGCCGCTCTCTTAGTGCAGCCCCTTTTGGAAGCCACAGCGGTAATCCTTGCCCCACCTTTGCAGAGAAGGTAAAGAGTTCGAGTTCTTTTCCTAGTTTTCGGTGATCGCGTTGTTTCGCTTCTTTAATGCGCTCTAGGTACTCAGTGAGCTCTTTCTGTTTCGGAAATGAGATGCCGTAAACACGTGTTAACTGCGGCTTATTTTCATCACCACGCCAGTAGGCACCCGCGATACTTAAAATTTTAAAGGCTTTAACATGTCCGGTATTTGGCAGATGCCCTCCTCGACATAAATCTGTGAATGTGCTGTGATCACAGAAAGTGATATCACCATCAGTTAAGCCTTCAATCAGTTCGACCTTGAACTCGTTATTTTGTCCTTGATAATGTGCTAACGCCTCTTTTTTTGATACTGAACGCATCCTGAATTCGTGCTTCCCTCTCGCGATTTCAAGCGCTTTGTCTTCTATGGCTTTAAAATCTTTATCTGAAACCGTATGGGTTCCGAAATCAACATCATAGTAAAATCCGTTTTCAATGGCCGGACCGATAGTGAGTTTGATCCCTGGATACAACTCTTCTAAAGCCTGTGCCAGAATGTGAGCGCTAGAGTGCCAAAATGCCTTTTTACCTTCTTCGTTATTCCAGGTAAACAAGGTTAGGGCACCGTCTTCGGTTAGTGGTGTTGAAAGTTCAACGGTTTCATCATTAAAACGAGCCGATAAGACCACTCGGGCTAAGCCCTCACTAATTGAGCTGGCCACTTCGTAAGGGGTGGTGCCCGACTGAAATTCTTTGACGGCGCCGTCTGGAAGCGTAATCTGAATCATGAGATTTTACTAAATGTGTGGCAAAGATAGTTATCTCATGGGCTCACCCAAACTCTGTTTAATGCTTAATTTTGAAGCCGATGATAGCCGTTAAGTCCTACAACTTAGAACCGATTCTGCCGTTTTTGGCAGTGGTGCTATTGTGTACTCCTTTTTTGGGGCTTGAGAAAGGAACGGTTTTTACGCAACTCAATGCGATACACCAACCCTCTTTGGATGTAATTTTTAAGAACATCACCTATCTAGGAGATGCCTCTTACGCTCTTTTGATACTGCTCTTTTTCTTGTACAAGAAACCCTTTGAATGGCCATTTAAGTTTACAGTGGGCTTTCTAATTCACGGATTTTTCGTTCACCTTTTTAAGCAATGGCTAGCAAAGGGTGCCTTACGCCCTTATGCCTATTTTACAGAGGTCGGAACGGTTGAACGTTATCTGTGGGTGGAAGGGGTCTCTATGAAAATGTTGAACAGTTTTCCGTCTGGACACACAACTACCGTATTTTTCTTCGCCTCTTTCATGGCGGTTTATGCTCAAAAAAAAGAACTGACCTATGGACTAGTCGTGATAGCGGCGATTGCCGCTTTATCTAGAGTTTATTTGGGACAACATTGGTTTCAAGACATTTATGTTGGCGCCCTGTTTGGGTGTTGCTCGACCTTTCTTGCGCAATGGATTGTTCAAGCAAATCCGCGCAAATGGCATCAAAAACGATTGCAATGGAAATAGGGGCTTTGGTGTATCGTTACAGGTACTTCTTTTTGGGTTTGATTGGTTTTGTGTTGTTCTCAGCTTTTAGTGCTGCTTTTCCGATCTATATACTCGATGAAGCCAAGAATAGTGAAGCGGCCCGCGAAATGTTGGTGAGCCAGAATTACTTCATGCCTACCTTCAATGGTGCGTTGAGAACAGATAAGCCTCCCTTACATTACTTCTTAATGATGCTGTCGTACAGCTTATTTGGAGTAGGTCCTTTCGCTGCACGATTTTTTTCGGCAGTAGCAGGAGCCTTAATGCTCGTTCTTATCACGCGTTCTACTGAACGCTACCTCAATTGGTTTACGGCAAGTATAACGGCCTTAGTGTTAAGCAGTAGTCTTCTTTTCGCTCAAGAATTTCACTTGGCAGTTCCTGATCCATTTTTGATCCTTTTTGTGACTGCTTCTTTACTCTATTTTTTCGATCACGATCAACAGCCTTCAAAGAAGCGATTGATACTCGCCTATAGCTTTATGGGGTTAGGATTGCTTTCCAAGGGCCCCATCGCTCTAGTGATTGTGGGCTTAACGGCATTGTTATACTTTGGCGCTTCTAAGAAATTAAGTTGGCGCTATCTCTTAAGTTTTTACCCATTTACAGGACTGTTGCTCTCCCTTTGTATTGCAGCTCCCTGGTATATAGGAGCACATATTGCCACAGACGGAGCCTTTACCGAAGGATTCTTCTTGGACCACAATCTCAATCGGTTTAGCGATCAAAAAGAGGGGCATGGAGGACCTTTTATTCTGACCATTGCCTGGGTTCTGGTAGGACTGCTGCCTTTTGGTGTATGGTTAATACCTGCTTGGTATAGCGCCTTTAAATCTAGATGGGATCATGACTTTTTGAGATTTTGTTTCTCTGTGGGTCTTGTCATTGTGGTCTTTTTTAGTTTTTCAGATACGAAGCTTCCTAATTATCCTATGCCAGCCTTTGCCTTTTTAGGGGTATTAATTGCGGATTATTTCGCTAGACTGCCAGAACAAACCTCTCGAAAAACACTCCGGTGGGGATTAATCAGTCTTATCGCCTTCGGAGTGTTGGCTGTTGTGGGGGCACATATTGGCTTAAAACAGCATCCGGCCTTAGGTGAGCTGAGCTATTTAAGTTTTGCGCTTCTTCCTATTAGCCTTGGAGCCTTCGCATTGCTTTTACGTCACAAAGGATTAGCTCCTCTTCAATTTGTGTTAGCTCTAGCCTTAAATTGGATGCTTACAGGATGGTTGTTATGGGGGTGGGCCTTCCCAACGATGAATGCACATGCTCCTACAGCTAAAGCATTTCCGTTTATTGCCGAAAAAGAAGTCGTAGTGTACAAGCGATTAGATCCAGCCTTTTTAATTCAAACCCAGCGCACCTTTACACAATTTGACTCAGCTGAAGCCCTCCAAAAATGGACCGCGGAGCGCTATGAGACACTCATTTTAACCAATACCAAGGATGCTTTGGATCTTGAATTCTTGAGCGCACACTATGAATTGATTCTTGAAGCACCGGCATTATTTGAAGATAATGTTACCCGCCTTTGGCGTGTGATCAAATCAGATACGCCATGACAATTGCTGCGATAATAGCAGTAATTTTTTTCGCATTAAAGCGATGACCTTTCTCAGACTCAAAAAGAATCACCGTAGAAACGTGTAGAAATATACCTGCCGATAACGCATCCAGGTAGATACGAAGACCACTATCTGCCATAAGTTGACCCAAGAAGAGACCCAGAGGGGTCATCATGGCGAAACTTGCCAACAACATAAAGGAGTGTGTAGCGCTGAAATTCGCTTTTTTAAGAAATTGATAAACCACTATTGCGATTGGAATCTTATGAAGAAATACAGCGATGCTCAAGGTCTCAATGTGAGCGAGTGGAGCCCCCTCCAAGAAGGCATGAATAAACAATGCCGTGAATACAGAGAGAAAATAAGGACGATTTTCGCCTGAATCTGATACATGTACGTGGCCGTGTTCTGCACCCTTTGAAAAGAACTCTAAAAATATTTGAAGCAAGATCCCACAGAGAACTGCGAGAGATATACCTTTGGTTTCGGGTGCTGAAAACAGTTCTGGCATGAGATCAAAAAGAGTGATCGAGAGCAAGAACGATCCGCTGAAAGGCAAAAGAATCCAGAGGGGAGACTTTGATCGGCGCTCAACGAGCACAGCGATAAGTACACCAAATAAAACAGCTATTACAGGAAGAGCAAATAGCGCAAAAGGATTCATTGCTCAAAAATAGATCAAATAAAGTACCCATGAAGCATTCAGATCAAAACACACGTTTTTTAGCTAAAACCTTTTACGGATTTGAATCTATTTTGGCCAAAGAACTCATGAGCCTAGGTGCAAAGAATATCAAAGAGCTAAATCGCATGGTTGCCTTTGAAGGAGATTTAGGATTTATGTATAAGGCTAATTTCTCGTTGGGATGTGCGCTTAGAATTCTGATGCCAATTGGTACGTTTAGAGTGACGAATCAAGAGCAACTCTACGATGCGGTCAAGAGTATTCCGTGGCAGCAGTACTTCTCTGCTGAAAAGACCTTTGCAATTGATTCTGGGCTATTTTCTGATCGCTTTAGCAACTCGCTGTTTCTCTCCCAAAAAGCTAAGGACGCTATAGTAGATTACTTTAGAGAGAAGACGCGAAAACGTCCATCTGTAGATACTTCGGATCCTCAAATTCGTATCAATCTGCATTTAAGTAACGATACGCTAAGTGTTGCCTTAGACAGCTCTGGTGCTTCACTTCATCAACGGGGCTACAAGATAGTTACCAATATCGCACCCATAAATGAAGTGCTTGCCGCAGGTATTCTGCACCTGAGTGATTGGCATGGGCAGCGTAATTTTTTTGATCCAATGTGTGGGAGTGGAACCTTGGCGATAGAAGCAGCACTGATCGCTTGTAAGATTCCTCATGGAATTCACCGCGCCTCTTATTCTTTCATGCATTGGAACTCCTTCGATTCCACATTATGGGAAAAAATTAAAGAATCTGCCCTCAATAAGGTGAAAGAATTCCCCTTTACTATTTATGCCCAAGACAAAGCGCCAAGCGCCATCCGTAAGACAGAAGAAAATGCTGAGAACGCCGGTCTCTCTGAATATATTCAAGTGCAGCGTGCTGATTTTTTCAAGACACTTCCGCCTACAGCATCTCCCTTGCACATGGTGTTTAATCCGCCCTACGGTGAGCGGCTAGCTATTGACGAAATACCCTTTTACAAGGAGATCGGAAATACGCTGAAACAGCATTACAATAATAGTGAGGCGTGGTTGATCAGTTCAAATCTAGAGGCCCTAAAACACCTTGGTTTAAAGCCCTTTAAAAAGACTAAACTCTACAATGGAAAGCTCGAGGCAAAGTTACAGGGATATCGTCTCTACAGTGGGAGTTTAAAAGAGAAGTTCTGATTATTTTTTAAGTACTGGTATGAAATAAGAGAGCGTATAGTTGACATTTAATCCAAACCTCGCTCCGTCGGTTACTTTGTTAAATCCAGGAATCCACAAATTGTCAAAATTGTCAGGACTTTTCTCTGAGACTAAAAACCCCAATCTTAAACTCGCTCCTAGATAGAGGTTGTTAAATAGGCCTGTTTTAAATCCAAGAACACCTTCAATCCAACTTCCATTGAGTCCGCTAAAGCTTTCTCCATCCTGAGTAAAAAGCGGGAAACCTTCAGGTTCTCGAAGGCGTGAACTGTCATATACATGCACCGCTCCTAAATCGCTGCTGAAGGTTGAGACGGCATAACGAAAACCAGCGGTAACCAGGTTTTTTTCGTTAGTTTTTTGAGCGTAAACCATCCAGTCGGCGCCGAATTTCAGATAACTCCCGGTGTATTGCGTCTCATACAATAGATAGTCACCAAGGGTCTCCTGATCTAGGAAATTCTCGTTTCCGAGTTCTGCACTGAGCATCAGCTTCTTCTTAAGTCGCAGATCACCGATCAATTCGAAACCACTGTAGTTATCGCTTAAGGTGGTTCGCGCAAGACGGTGCAGGTCAGCCCCAACGCGCAGCCCGTAAGCAGTTTGGCTGTACGTAAATAGGCTTACCGATAACGCGCAGATAAGTACGACATGTTTAGTGATAAATGACAAGATGCGGTTCATTGGTAGCGGTTACTTTTTCTGTCAATACTTCGGCGGAAGAAATCCAATCGAGCGTGTCTAGCGGTTGAATAGAGAGGCCTTCAAATTCCAATACGTAACCACAAGCTCTTGAAACATAGGTTATTATTGGGGTTACATTCATTTCAAGTTGATCTGAAAGTGCTGATTCTCCTTGTATAAATTGAAATATATAATTCTTTTGGGTAGCTGA
>Ga0181576_10002950_pt1 | contig 12575 bp, 9 predicted proteins | sample 101ome_22_FD_132464 | JGI IMG/M metagenome (GOLD analysis project Ga0181576, IMG submission 132464) | Coastal salt marsh microbial communities from the Groves Creek Marsh, Skidaway Island, Georgia - 101412BT metaG (megahit assembly) | ecosystem: Environmental > Aquatic > Marine > Intertidal zone...
AGCAAGTTACCGGACCCGCTTTGGGCCGCCTGCGTCAATGCATCAAGCGCCTGTTGAACGGCGGCTTCATCGCGCGTGGCTCGAATGTCACCGAGCCGACGAATCTGCGCGTCGCGAACGGCCGCATTATCGATCTGGAGGATTTCAACCTCCTCCTGTTCGGCCTGCTGATGTTTGTTAACGCCAACGATGACGTCTTCACCACGATCGATCCTTGCCTGCTTGCGCGCCGCTGCTTCCTCGATTCGCATCTTCGGCATTCCGGTTTCGATCGCTTTGGCCATACCACCCTGCGCTTCGATCTCCTCGATCAGCTCCCAGGCTTTGTCAGCGATTGACTGCGTCAGCGATTCCATCATGTAGGAGCCGCCCCACGGATCGACTACGTTGGTGATTCCGGTTTCTTCCTGAATCACCAGCTGGGTATTTCGAGCAATACGCGCCGAGAAATCAGTCGGCAGCGCGATTGCCTCATCCAGCGCGTTGGTATGCAGTGATTGGGTTCCACCGAACACTGCAGCCATCGCCTCAATCGTTGTTCGCACTACGTTATTGTAGGGATCCTGCTCGGTCAGTGACCAACCGGAGGTCTGGCAGTGCGTCCGCAGCATCTTCGATTTTTCGGTCTTTGGATTAAATTCACTGACGATCTTCGACCATAGCAACCGGGCCGCGCGCAGCTTGGCTATCTCCATATAGAAGTGCATGCCGATGCCGAAGAAAAACGAGAGACGCGGCGCGAATTGGTCTATGTCGAGGCCGGCAGCGATCGCCGTACGAATGTATTCTTTGCCGTCTGCCAGCGTGTACGCGAGCTCCAGCGCCGCATCAGCACCGGCTTCCTGAATATGATAGCCAGAAATAGAAATGGTGTTGAATTTGGGCATCTTGTCCGATGCATAGGCGATGATGTCGCCAATGATGCGCATGCTGGGCGCCGGCGGGTAGATGTAGGTGTTGCGGACCATGAACTCCTTGAGGATATCGTTCTGGATGGTTCCCGACAGTAACTCCTGCGCGACACCCTGCTCCTCGGCGGCAACGATATACCCGGCCAAAACCGGCAGCACCGCTCCGTTCATGGTCATCGAAACCGAGACCTTGTCGAGCGGAATGTCGTTGAACAGGATTTTCATGTCCTCAACACTGTCGACCGCAACCCCTGCCTTACCAACATCGCCCTTCACGCGCGGGTGATCGGAGTCATATCCACGGTGAGTCGCGAGGTCGAACGCCACTGACACCCCTTGCCCTCCAGCTGCAAGCGCGCGCCGGTAAAACGCATTGGACTCCTCAGCCGTGGAGAAACCCGCGTACTGACGAATAGTCCATGGCCGACCGGCGTACATGGTCGGTTGTGGTCCGCGCACAAACGGTTCGATGCCCGGCAGCGTGTTGGTAAACTGCAGCCCGTCAAGATCCTCGGCGGTATACAGAGGTTTCAGGGTAATGCCTTCAGGCGTCTGCGTATCAAGACTATCGAGAGGCTTACCGCGTAGGCTTTTTTCAGCAAGCGCCGCCCATTGATCACGCGTTGCTGCGGCTGGTTTGTAACTGTCGTCACTCATGTCGATGTCTCCGGAACAAACGGCTCAGTGCTCAGCGGCTGGCTGATTAAGCTCAATCAGCACACCATCGCAACTCTTGGGGTGAATAAATATAACGCGACAGTTGTGGGCACCGGGTGTGGGTGCATCACTCAAAAACTGATAACCCTTTTCACGCAAGCGTGCAACATCAGCATCGATGTCATCCGAGCGAAAACACAGATGATGAATACCGCCGCCCTTTTTCTCGAGATAGGTTGCAATCGGCCCCTCGCCACGCAGCGGATGAACCAGTTCGATGCTTGTCTCGGGCAACGGAAAAAAGGCCGTTGAGGTCTTGGCCGACTCAACGTCCTCGCTGCCCTCGTAACGCAGGCCGAAATCATCCAAAAAGCGTTTGATCGCTTTTTCGAGGTCGGGAACAGCAATCGCTATGTGGTCAAGCGCAACAATCATCTCAATAACTCCTGATTCTTAGATCGCCTCAAGGAATCCAGCGGTCGCCTGATGGCGACGGGCTCTGATCTCCTCTGGCGTGACTTCGACTATTTTCTCATCGGGCTCGACCTTAAACAGCGCTTGCCCTTTTTTGATAATGCAGCCATCGGTCTCAACCAGCACCTTGGTCACGGTCCCCGCAAAGGGCGCATAGACCTTGTTGAACATCTTCATGACTTCAACGATATACAGCGGATCACCTTCGTTGAAATGCGCCCCTTCTTCAACAAACGCGGGCTTGTCGGGAGCTTCACGCGGATAAAACATACCCCCGCTCGCGGCAAGAATTTCATCCGATTTGGCGACCGGCGGTGGCACCAACACCTTTGCCATTGCTGCCTGCAGCTCCGGATCAAGCAAGCGCTCGGGAATACTGATGCTGAGGTCGGCATTGACCGACAGCTCGTGAAAGCCGGTCTTGACGCCCACATAGGGCAACATCAACAACACATCACATCCAGCCTGAAAGCCTATGTGCGAGGCACGTGCGGCAGCCCAATCGTCATCCGATACGCCCTCGGGCGCCGTTCCGCTTGTCAGGGCTTCGTCGACGGAGCGCCAATCAGACGTGCCCAAGGCTGTCTCGACGCTGGCATAAAACGCAAGCGCCGTCTTGAGGATGTCATCGTCGTGATCCCAAATCACTTTGGCAGCCGCTATGTCCGAACGGTAGTCCATGTTCAGGTAGTGGTAAGTGGAATCAAGCAACTTGATCGGGTTTTCGTTGAACGACAACGTGCCCGAGTCGTTTGTGAAATCCTCTTTATGCGTTGCCAGCCAACCCGACATGATGTGTGGATCGGCAAACAGTCGCTCGATCGGACGCAACAGCAGCGTATGCTTGAGATCAATGCAGTTTGCCAGGGCTTTTTCGTCATCTGCCGCGGCCAATGCCCGCTTTCGCAACTCGGCAAAGGCGTGTTCGACGTCGATGCGTTCGGCTTCCTGTCTGAGCGCTCCCACGGCGGTCAGGTAAGGAACAATAAAACGCGTCGTTGGACGCGCGTTGATGTTATTGCCCAGGAACCAGTTCACCAAGCCGTAGTGAAACTCCAAATTCGTCGCCAGATCCTTACCGCTGAGCTCGGTTACCCGGATAATTTCGGAGAGTTTTTGGTAGCTCGAGAGGCGCGTGTTGCCGACGGTCAGCAACAATGCAATGTTCGAATCGTAGGCGCCCGCGAGCGTGTACGACATAAACTCATCAGTGTCTGGGTTGTGTACGCTGATACCCTGATCGTCCCGGATCTCGCCTTCGATCGCATTTGACCAGTTGCGGATAACACCGCCCGCGTGAGGCTGCAGGGCGTGGTTTGTCGCGTTCAGACGAGCCTCCACCGACGCCGGGTAACGCCGCACTCTCTCCGGTTTTGGCAGTCGTTTCTTGTGCTTGGCCAGCAACACCATGGTTTCAACCAGCGACTCCACCACGAAGCTGTCCGAGGGGTCATCCGGGTTACTGAACTTGAGGCCGTAACACAGCTCGGTGACGCGGTGCTCGACCTGAATACGCGTATTCATTTCCATGAAGAAATGGCGGTCCCGCTCGACGATGCACTCGAAGGTAGACACCGAATCGAGCCCCACAGCGACACCAAAGCGTGCCGCTTCTTTTTCCATTTCCTGAAGGATCACCAGGTCTTGGCGCAGAACTCTTGCCTCTTCGCTGCGCCCTTCCTCATCGGCCAAAGCGATCGCCGATTCGAGTTCTTCCTCGGTGACCGACACCTCCAGCAGCTTTTGCTCATGCATCTGAAGCGAGCAGTCACGACCACCTAAGGTAATAGCCCATTCACCATTTCCGAGCACCTGGATTTCCTGGTGACGGGTGGTTTCGATGTTGAGCTCGATAAGAACGTTCTTGTTGTCACCGACGCCCGTGGCTTTGACTTCAGCAAGAATCTCGCGCGCCAGTGCAGGCGCACGCTTTGCAGCGGTTGCAATGCGCTCTGCATCTGAGGCGCCTTCAAACGAGGTTGGCGCAGCCAGAATCCGCTGCCCTTTACCGCCGCCACCTCCAATCGCCTTGAGACGGATTCGGTTCTGCGGATACTCCGCATACATCTCCTGAACCAACACCTCGAGCTGAGCACACATCTCATCGACGCTGAACAGATCGACGCCCTTGCGATACGATGCGTTGAGAACCAGATCGGCCTTCTCCTCCAGCGTTGCATCGCTATCCAAGGCGCTTTCACTGACCTCGAGCGCATGTTCTGCAACACAGGCTTTGAGCGCGGTGGCGTCGGCATATTTACTCAAAAGCGTGCGCGCCGTGAGGTTGTCGATACCCGGCGTTACACTCACACCGACTGCCAGCGCGGTGCGTTTGGCCTCGTCTTTGAAGCCTGCGCCGCGGACAGTGCGTGAACAGGGTCCAATGAAGGTCAGTCCGGCCTCTTCAACCGAACGCACCATCTCTTCATCTTCGGACATGAATCCGTAGCCGGCGAAAATCGAATCGTAGCCGTTGTCGTGGGCAATTTTGATGATCTGCTGAATACGCTGTGCACGCTCCTCGCGAGAGGCTCCGGTATAGTCCGGCACCCGATGAACACGGTCGGGGTCCGTCAGTACCCGAAGCTCGGGAGCCAGTGCATTGGCATAGGTGATGGAGTCTTTTTCAGACAACAGAATGCCGTAACCATTGATCCCCATCTCGTCAAAAACGTCCATCGCTTCTTTGCGGATCGGACCACGACAGATGATCAGCGGTTTCATCGATTCACAGGCAAAGCTTCGGACCCAGGCCGAGGTTGAACTCGCCAGTCGGCGATTCGCATGGATGAGCGGATTGCTCAGGTAATAATCATTGCTGGCGCGCACGTATATGTCTCCTGCTGTACCGAATCAGTGGAATTCCCGCTGCACGCCGGCAAACGGTTCGGGGCTGTAGTGTTTAAGATGGAAACCAAGATTCTCTGCCAACACTTTGCGCAGATCCGAGGGCATCACAATCTGCGATATCGAACCGAGGCTGAGGGCTTCATTCGGATTCATCAATTCTTTTTCGTATCGCTGGGCGAGTTTTGCTTCCTCAGCCTTCACCCAGGCATCGGTTCGCACCGTTGCCATCTCACGAGCCTCGCTCTCTGCCATACCGTCAGCAACAAGCGCATCAAGCTGTTGCTTCAAAAACGCGGCTTTGCCCCCGCGAATCGCGCGCAACTCATCCTTGTAAACAAACTCCACGCCCGCCGGCCCCATCACGGCTGCACGCGTTGTGGGCAACGCAATCACGAAGTCAGCGCCGGTCGGATAGTTGTTATACGAGGCGTAGGCGCCACCGTATGCGTTTCTCAAGATCACCAAAAACCGCGGTGTGCGAAGATCAATGATGGCATCGAGCATGGCGCGACCGGCCTGAACAATCCCGCCGCTTTCCTGTTCCCGCCCGGGCAGGAAGCCCGTCGTATCCTCCATGAACACAACCGGAATGTTGTAGAGGTTGCAGAAGCGAATAAAGCGCGCGTTTTTGTAGGCTGCTGCGATGTCAATCTGCCCGGAGGCGACCGCACTGTTGTTGGCAACAAACCCAATTACATGTCCACCCATCCGACCAAAGGCCGTAATGGTGTTGCGCGCGCGGTCGGCCTGTACTTCCATAAAGTCGCCGTGATCGCAGATTTGCTGGATGATGATAGACACGTCAAACGGCGTATTGAAGCCTGACGGGGAGTTGAACGCTTTCTTGAGCAAAATATCGACGTCCCAGGTTTTTCGCTCAATCGGATCCGACGTCGGCTGGTAGCGCGCAGCTTCGGCATTGTTGTCCGGAATGTAATTGAGAATCTCTCTAACCTTACGCAGCGCCGCCACTTCATCTTCGACGATAAAGTCGGCAACACCGGTTTGCGAATGCACACCCGGCCCGCCCAGCTCGTCCGGTGTTACATCCTCCCCAAGCACCGATTTAACGACGCCCGGACCGGTCAGGCCGAAGAACGTGTCTTTTGGTTGGATCACAAAGCTGCCCTGCCGCGGCAGATAAGATCCACCGCCAGCGTTGAATCCGAACATACACATGATGCTGGGAACAACGCCGCTGATCTTGCGCAGCGCCGTGAAAGCCTCCGCGTATCCATCGAGGCCACCAACGCCTGCCGGCACGTACGCACCGGCACTGTCGTTGAGACCAACCAGCGGAATCTTACGCTTACCGGCAAGTTCAAACAGACGCGCGAGTTTGCGGCCGTTGGTGGCATCCATGGAGCCTGCGCGCACGGTAAAGTCGTGACCATAAACAGCAACATCACGCCCTTTTACCTTGATCAGTGCGGTGACCAGCGACGCACCATCGAGATTTTCGCCCCAGTTTTGGAAAAGCACAGTAGGCTCGCCATCGGCAAGGACCTGAATGCGCTCCCACACGGTCATGCGCTTCTTCAGGTGTTGACGTTGGATATTCTTGACGCCCGCCGCTTTGCGTGGTCGCTCTATCAGGGCCTGGCCGGCGGCCAGGGTCTCTTCGTAAATGCCGGGCTCATAGCCAATCTGGCCGGGAACGGTAAATTCAACCTCGGCGGTGGTGCCGAACGGGTTGGTCAAGGTCGGTGACTTCGTGCTCTCGCTCATGACAAACTCAGTCCTTTCAGGGCAAACGCCCGCTACTGTTGGAGTTGCTCGGAACGTTCGCACAACACACTGTAAATTTCTACGTCCGTACGATAAATGCGAGCGCTAACGCGTTATCATATCAACGTTTTTTGACCCACTGGCCGCTAGCGGAAAACCCCTTTTGAGACTGACTTCGATTCCATACTGTGCTGCACCGACGGCATACTTCAGCGCAGTGCGTGACCTCAAGGCACCCGTTCTGCTCGACAGTGGCGGCAGCCTCGGTGGTCGCTATGACATCATCGCAGCAAATCCACTCACCTTGCTGCTGCGCGAGGGTGACCGCAGCGTACGCACAGATCGTCTGGGCAACCAAGAGCACATCAAAGGGCCGATGTTTGATCAGATCCGAGACTCGATCAGCGCGATCTACCCGAACGGTGTTGACGGTTCCTGCGATTGGCCGTTTGCCGGTGGCGCAATAGGTCTACTCGGATACGAAGCCCTGCACGGCGGCAACCACCTGCCCCGTAAAGCGTTGCCCGTTCTGCTGCCCGACGTGCATGTTGGCGTGTATCCGTGGGCCATCATGCAGGATCACCGCACGCAACGTGCGGTACTGATGACCAGCGCACCGGTCTGCGATGAGGAATATAACGACCTGATGCGGCGAATTGATGATGCACAGACACCTCTGTCATCAGGTTCGGTTAAGCCGTTCTCGATTACCAGTCGATTTGAATCATGCTTCACACCGGAAGCTTACCGGGCGGCATTCGAGCGCGTTGTGAACTACATACATGCCGGCGACTGTTATCAGGTCAATTTGACACAACGCCTAAGCGCGCCGTGTGAAGGCGACTCATTCGATGCCTACATTGAGCTGCGCAAGCACATGCGCTCGCCCTTCTCGGCGTACATCGAAACGCATCGCGGTGATTTTCTCTGTCTGTCTCCAGAGCGCTTACTCGAAGTGCGAGATGGCATAGTTGAGACACGCCCAATCAAAGGTACGCTGGCACGCCATGCAGACCCAATAATTGATGCGCAACGAGCCGAACACCTGCGCAATTCGGTCAAAGACCGGGCCGAGAATCTGATGATCGTCGACCTGCTGCGCAACGACCTCTCCAAACATGCATTGACCGGTTCGGTTAAGGTCGAAAAGTTATTTGCGCTCGAAAGCTATGCAAACGTACACCATCTGGTCAGCGTTATACGGGCAAAACTCGCGCCCGATACCAGCGCGGTCGATATGCTCAGAGGATGCTTTCCGGGCGGATCGATCACCGGCGCGCCAAAACTGCGGGCCCGACAGATCATCGATGAAGTCGAACCGGAGCTGCGCTCGGCATACTGCGGGTCTGTGTTCTACGCATCGGCGTGCGGACGCCTTGATGCAAATATCAATATCCGAAGCCTGGTCCGATGTGACGATCGGGTGCATGTTTGGGGCGGTGGCGGCATCGTCGCGGACTCAGAGTGCGAAACCGAGTACCGCGAGAGCTTGTTGAAGATCAAACCGATTGTCGACGCCCTTGAGCGCACGCTGCCGCCCGACCTCGGGTCGGAGCAGCACAGTGCCGAGCTAGAAAGCGACAGCGGGGGCTAGAACAGGCCCCGGACGAAACGTGCTTACAGCGTCAGCTCGCGGTTGCTGGCCTTGAGGAACTCCAACTTCAGATTGTCATAACCGGTGACCGCAGGGAACTGCGGAAACTCAGCGATAACATTATCGGGCGCATTAAACAAAATGCCCGCATCGGCCTCTGACAACATCGTTGTGTCATTGTACGAATCGCCCGCGGCGATGACGCGGTAGTTCAGCCCATGAAACGCCTTAACGCTCTGGCGCTTGGGGTCTTTCTGGCGAAGCACGTAATCAGTGACGCGCCCCTGCTCATCACATTCAAGTCGATGACACAGCAAGGTTGGCCATCCCAGCTGCGCCATCAACGGTGCGGAAAACTGGTAGAAGGTGTCGGAGAGGATCACGACCTGAAAGCGTTCGCGCAACCAGTTTATAAAGTCTGCAGCGCCCTCAAGCGGCGTCAATGTTGCAATCACCTCTTGAATATCGGGCAACGTCAAACCGTGCTCCGCCAAAATTGACAGACGTTGCTTCATAAGAACGTCGTAATCCGGAATATCACGCGTAGTCGCTCTCAGCGCATCGATACCGGTCTTCTCCGCGAATGCAATCCAGATTTCAGGGACCAGTACGCCCTCAAGGTCAAGACACGCGATTTCCACGTCAACTCCTCAAAAAAGAAAAACAAGATCAATAAACAGGCAGCTCAACGTCTGCAAACAATTCTTCGACTTCAGTCTGGGACGAACACGAAATCGCCCGGTCGACCATGTCGCGGGTCAGATGCGGTGCGAACAGTTCAATAAAGTCGTACATATAGCCGCGCAGGAAAGTGCCGCGACGAAAACCGATTTTCGTCACGCTCGACCTGAAGAGTTTCGATGCATCGAGTTTGACCAGTCCGAGCTCTTCAACATCATCTGCCGCCATGTGAGCGATAATGCCGATGCCTAGTCCGATCGACACATAGGTCTTGATCACATCCGCATCGGTTGCGGTGAACACCACCTTTGGCGCAAGGCCGACCGCGTTGAACGCTTCGTCCAGTTTCGATCGACCGGTGAATCCAAACACGTACGTTACCAGCGGATACTTCGCCAGCTCCTGAATCGTCAGCTCGTCGAATTCTGTCAGTGGATGTCCTTTAGGAACAACAACGCATCGATTCCAGCGATAACACGGCATCATGACCAGGTCACTGAACAACTCCATTGCTTCAGTGGCGATGGCGAAATCAACCGAGCCATCTGCTGCCATTTCCGAAATCTGCATTGGCGTACCCTGCTGCATCTGCAGCGATACATCCGGGTACCGTCCGATAAAATCACGGATGGTCGGGGGCAATGCATAGCGAGCTTGGGTATGCGTGGTCGCAATCGCCAATGACCCTTTTTGATCATTGCGGTATTCCATCGCGGCCTGCTTGATCGACTCAACCTTGCGCAAGATCTCACCGGCTCGCTCGAGAATTACCTCTCCTGCCGGCGTCACACGCGTCAGGTGTTTACCGCTGCGCTCGAATACCTCAACGCCAAGCTCGTCTTCCAGCAGGCGAATTTGCTTACTGATGCCAGGCTGCGATGTGAACAGACTCAGCGCAGTGGCAGATACATTCAGATCGTGCCGAGCGACTTCCCAGATGTAACGGAGTTGCTGGAGTTTCATGATTGCAGTTGGATCGCTCTGTACGGTATTACGACCGAAAGCATAACAATGTTAAAAGCATATTCCAACGGGTTATTAATGATTCGCAACGCCGTGCGGCACATGTCCGGTGGCCACTTCCGAGCTGGCCGCGTCGCAATGACCGCGCTGATCATCAAAAAATACATCGGCGCCGTAAGCCGAGAGAAAAGCGGTCTTGTTCATGCCGCCCAGAAATAACGACTCATCGATTCGAATATCCCAAGCCCGAAGCGTGCGCACAACGCGCTCGTGGGCCGGCGCCGCGCGCGCCGTCACCAACGCAGTTCGAATCGGACTATCATCCGGATCAAAGCGTTGCTGAAGATTCTGCAAGGCGCCAAGAAACAACTTGAACGGCCCCCCACTGAGCGGCTCACGCGCCGCTTGTTTTTCACTCTCGGTAAACGCGTCGAGTCCCTGATGCTTGTATACGCGCTCGGCCTCGTCCGAGAACAGAACGGCGTCCCCGTCGAATGCAAAACGCAGCGGCTCGTCATCGCGCGTCGAATTGCGCGAGCGCAGGAACGTGGCCGCAGCAACGCCCTGATTGAGCGCTGCCCTGACGTCATCGGCCTCGGTCGACAAAAACAGGTGACACCCAAACGGGCCAATGTATCTCCACGGATTCAAACCTCCGCAGAACGCCGCGCGGGTGATGCCAAGACCATGATGCGCAATACTGTTAAAAACGCGTAACCCGGTGTCAGCGCTGTTGCGTGACAGTAAGATCACCTCCACACAAGGCTCACCACTGACCCGCTGATTCAGGCGGAGCAGCTTGCGTACAAGCGGAAATGCATCGCCCGGCTCAAGCGGCTCCTCCTCATGCTCAATCTGATAGCGCTGATATGCCTCGAGCCCCTCCGACTCGAACACGGCATGACTTGCATCCATATTGAAGAGCGCTCGCGAGGAAATCGCGATCACGAGTTTCTCAGGTGACGAGGTATTCAAGGTTCAGCCCAGCGCCGCCGCAACTTGGGACGATTGCGCCATCAGTCCGAAGCTGCCCCCGGTATGCACAAAAACGATATCGGTGTCATCGGCGAATCGCCCGTTGCCGATTTGATCCAGCAAACCATGGAAAGCCTTGCCGGTGTAGACCGGATCCAACACCAGCCCCTCAGTGGACGCCACCAGCTTGATCGTATCAAACACCTCGGGCGTCGCCTGTGCATAACCGGGGCCGATGTAGCGATCATCGACATTGATATTCAGCGCGTCGATATCCAGTTCCATCTGATAACGAGCTTGCCACGCAGCGAGATCAGTGCGCACTTTGTTTCGAAACCAGTGCTCATCATCACAGACCGCCATACCCCAGACCTGCGCAGAGGAGCCATGCAGATGCAGCCCTGCCGTCAACCCTGCCTGCGTTCCACCCGAACCGGTCGCGACGACGACATTGTTAACATCAAGGCCATAGGTTTCAAAGTCACAGACCAGCTCGTCGGCCGCACAAACATAACCCCACACGCCGATTTCATCGCTCGCTCCGGTCGGGATGATAAACGGGGTCTCGCCCTGCGATCGAAGATCATCCGCATGCCGGTCGAGCAATGCGCCCAGATCCTGCTGATACTGCTTAACCGGATAACTATGAACAACGGCACCAGCAAGCTGATCAAGCATCAGGTTGCCCTCGGCAGCTCCCTCCAATTCACCCCGCAATACCAGATGAACGGTGAAGCCAAGCTTGGCCCCGAGCAGCGCCGTTGCGCGGCAATGATTCGACTGCAAGCCACCGCAGGTTATGATCGCGGTCGCTTGCTGCTGCTTGGCTTCGGCTAAACAAAATTCGAGCTTTCGGATCTTGTTCCCGCTTGCACCCAATTCGGTTAGATCATCACGCTTGACCCATATCCGCGGCCCACCAAGGCGGGCATGAAGATTATCGAGCGGTTCGAGCGGCGTCGGCAGACGCGCCAGATCGAGTCGGGGCGGCGTGAGCATTGGCGATTACTTCTTCTCGCCGCCTGCACCCACGCTCTTCAGCGTGCCTTTGGGGAGTACGTTCTGGACGGCCCATTTTTGAATTTTGATTTCAACGTTATCGGCTATCTTGAGCACGACATAGTCAGTATCAACCGAGGTAACGCGTCCCATGATGCCACTGGAGGTCACGATCTCATCTTTAACCGCGATCGCGTTGACCAGCTCCTGATGTTCTTTTTGACGCTTTCGCTGGGGGCGAATCGCAATAAAATAAAACAGCGCAAACAGTCCAAATATAAACACAAACTGGAACATCGGATCGGGTCCTGGCGCGGCTGCGCCGGTTTGTGCATGGGCTTGGGCGATAAACATCTAAAACCTCGTTTCAAAATTGGGATGGATCGTTGACAAAGGAGGCGAACTCTACCGATTCACCGAGCCGCCTACAACTCCCAGTCGAACGTCATTGTCAGTGGCGCATGATCACTGAGTTTCTGATCCGTGTAAATTGATGCGTCGACGACGGTCTGCGCGATACCTGGCGTCGTCAGCATATAATCGAGTCGCCACCCCACATTTTTGGCACGGGCCTGTCCGCGGTTCGACCACCATGTGTATTGTTCGGCATCCGGATTCACCCGACGAAAGACATCGACCCAACCGCGATTGTCAAACAGATCATCAAGCCACTCGCGCTCGTTGGGCAAAAACCCCGAGTTTTTACGGTTTGAACGCCAGTTTTTGAGATCGATTTCTTTGTG
>Ga0181576_10002951_pt1 | contig 12564 bp, 13 predicted proteins | sample 101ome_22_FD_132464 | JGI IMG/M metagenome (GOLD analysis project Ga0181576, IMG submission 132464) | Coastal salt marsh microbial communities from the Groves Creek Marsh, Skidaway Island, Georgia - 101412BT metaG (megahit assembly) | ecosystem: Environmental > Aquatic > Marine > Intertidal...
AAAAAAAGGCCCCAATCGGGGCCTTTTAAATTTGTTTTCTCGAATTAGTTAAACAAGAACAACTATCTTGTTTTTCAATACCTCTACTAAACCTCCCTCAATTTCAAATGAGTGGTTCTCTTGTGCATTTATTGTAAGCGTGCCTTTACCTAAGCTGCTAATCATAGCAGCGTGATTTTCTTTTACCTGAAAACTTCCTTCTGAACCAGGGAATGTTACTACCTTAGCTTCTCCTGTGTAAAGAGTTTTATCTGGAGTTAGAATTTCTATATTCATTAGGCTGCAGCTTCTTCTAATAATTTCTTACCTTTCGCGATAGCATCTTCAATAGTTCCTACTAAGTTGAATGCTGCTTCAGGATATTCATCAACTTCACCATCCATGATCATGTTGAACCCTTTGATGGTATCTTTAATATCTACTAATACTCCTTGTAGTCCAGTGAATTGCTCTGCTACGTGGAATGGTTGGGAAAGGAAACGTTGAACACGACGTGCTCTATGTACAACTTGTTTATCTTCTTCACTTAATTCGTCCATACCTAAGATTGCAATGATATCTTGAAGTTCTTTATATCTCTGTAATAAGTTTTTAACTCGCTGAGCGCACTCGTAATGTTCTTTACCCAAAACATCGGGTGTTAAGATTCTTGAAGTTGAATCCAATGGATCTACTGCTGGGTAAATTCCAAGCTCTGCAATTTTACGACTTAATACAGTGGTAGCATCTAAGTGAGCAAACGTTGTAGCTGGCGCTGGGTCCGTCAAGTCATCGGCAGGTACATATACAGCCTGTACAGAAGTAATAGAACCTCTAGTGGTAGAAGTAATACGCTCCTGCATTGCACCCATCTCAGTTGCAAGTGTTGGTTGGTAACCCACGGCACTTGGCATACGACCTAAAAGAGCCGATACTTCGGAACCCGCCTGTGTGAAACGGAATATATTATCAATAAAGAAAAGGATATCTTTTCCTGCTCCTTCACCATCACCATCACGGAAGTATTCAGCCACAGTTAAACCACTTAAGGCAACACGAGCACGTGCTCCTGGAGGTTCGTTCATCTGTCCAAATACCAAAGTCGCCTGACTTTGAGAAAGCTCGTCCATGTTTACTTTAGACAAATCCCATCCACCTTCTTCCATGCTCTTTTTGAATTCCTCACCATAACGAATTACACCAGATTCGATCATTTCACGAAGTAGGTCATTACCTTCACGGCTTCTTTCTCCTACACCCGCAAATACAGACATACCGCTGTAGGCTTTTGCAATATTGTTGATCAACTCCATGATCAATACGGTTTTACCTACACCGGCTCCACCGAACAATCCAATTTTTCCTCCTTTAGCGTAAGGCTCTAATAAGTCAATAACCTTGATACCTGTGTAAAGAGGTTCTGTCGAAGTACTTAAATTTTCAAAAGTAGGTGCAGTTGCGTGGATAGCGCGACCATCTTCTTTTGAAAGTGCTTCCATACCATCAATGGCTTCACCCACAACGTTTAGGAGTCTCCCACGAATGGATTCACCGGTTGGCATGCTGATAGGAGAGCCCATATCGGTAACTTCAATGCCTCTACGTAATCCCTCCGTACCATCCATCGCAATAGTACGAACCATGTTTTCTCCTAAGTGCTGTTGCACTTCAAGTACCAATTCTTGTCCATTGTCTTTCTTTACAATTAATGCATTGTAAATTTGCGGAAGTGTCGATCCTGCTTCGTTAAAGCTAACGTCAACTACCGGACCGATAATTTGTGAAATTTTACCAATATTAGCCATCGTGTGTTTTCGAGGTGCAAATATAAGATAATTAATTATTCTAAGCATCTTGATTCTGGTTTTTTTAAGGAAAAATCAATTCTAAAATGACTCTTTCGGGATACAAAGCTTTATTGTACCTTCGCAGGGCATATTATGGATCGCAATACGGTAATAGGATTTTCATTAATCTTTTTGATTTTAGCTGGATATTATTGGTACACAGCACCTACAGCAGAAGAGCGTCAACAAATGATAGCTCGTAACGACAGCATCGCCGAAGTTGAAGCTTTTCGAAAGGATTCGCTATCAAAGATTGAAAAATCAAAGAAAATGAAAGAATCGATTGAATCTGTGTCATTGGATAATGAAGTAATTGATTCTTCGCAATTGACCGGTGAGTTTGGTTCCCATCGCGACTTTAGAAATTCTGAAATCATTTCAATTTCTAATTCTTCTCTAACTGTTAAAATTAATTCATTAGGTGGTGGAATTGAATCAGTAACATTGAACGAATTTCAACGTTCGGATTCTAGTGATTTGATTTTATTAGATAGTGGAAAAAACAAAATGTTTTGGACTTGGACAAATGCTGATGGCGTAGTTAATAGTAGTGATAAATTCAATTGGACAGTTCATTCAAAAAACCAATCTCAACTTGTGATGCGTTTGTATGCTGACTCGAGTAGTTACATAGAGCAATATTTCAACTTAAATTCCGATCAAAAATATTTAATGGACTACCATATCCGGATGATAGGTATGGGCGATAATGTGAGGAGAGGTAATTCAGATTTCAGATTTGATTGGGAAACCATTATTCAAAAACAGGAGCGGGATAAAAAATGGGAGCATCAACATTCTGCGTTAGTTTATAAAATACCTGATGAAAGTCCGACATCTTTAAAAACTACGGATGGGGCTAAAGAGGAAGTTAAAAGTAGAATGCAATGGTTTGGATTTAAGCAACAATATTTTGCAGCTATAATGTCATCCGCTACTGATATTGCAAAGGATGCACAATTTGAGATGGGAGAGAATATTGTTGATGAAGATAATAATGATATTAAAGCCGTTCACTCGACCATTTACACGGAGTTTGCGCAGGGCGAAGACTTAAGAGATGCAAAATTCTCATTTTACTTTGGACCAACGCAATATGATGTTTTGCAAAATGTAAAATTGGGAGTTGAAAATTCCGAATTAGAAAAAATCGTTCCTTTAGGTTGGGGAATTTTTGGTTGGGTAAATAGAGGTTTGGTCCTACCAATATTTAGCTGGTTAAGTTCAATAATCGGCGAAATGGGTATAGCCATTCTTTTGCTAACGGTGATTATCAAAACAATATTGTTGCCCCTTGTTTATAAATCGTACATTTCAACGGCAAAAATGCGGATTCTCAAGCCGGAAATAGAGGCGATTAAAGAAAAACACGGAAATGATATGCAGAAAACGCAACAAGAAAACATGGCTCTTTACAAAAAAGCCGGAGTCAGCCCAATGAGTGGATGTGTGCCAATGTTGTTGCAGTTACCCATTCTTTTTGCGATGTTCCAATTCTTTCCAGTAGCGTTCGAATTGAGACAAAAATCTTTTCTATGGGCTCAAGATTTAAGTCAATTTGATGGGCCTTCGCTTGGGTTTAGTATTCCATTTTATGGTGATCACGTGAGTTTCTTCACTTTAATGATGACAGTTTCCACTATCATCTATACTCACTTTAATAATCAAATTACTGGAGTAACTGGTCAAATGAAATACATCGGATATTTCATGCCTATAATATTTTTGGGAGTATTAAACGATTATGCATCAGGTTTAACTTGGTATTATTTTGTCAGTAACATCATAACCTTTACTCAACAATTTGTAATTCGTAGAACTGTAGACGATGCGAAACTACACAAGCAAATTGCGGATAGTCGTAAGAAGCCAGCAAAAAAGTCGGCATTCCAAAAAAGAATGGAAGACGCCATGAGGATTTCTCAAGAGCGCGCGAAGAATAATAAGCGCTAGGCAATTCTCTGGTAATACTTGCCAGGAAGTGTAGAGATAAGTCCCTTTAATTCTAATTCGAGTAATCCTAGTGTTAATAGGTGTAATGGGAGACTCGATGATTCAATTAACTGATCAATATGAAGATTTTTTCCCGTTAAAATTCTTAATATTTCTTGTTCCTGGTGGTTTAAGTTGGGAAATAATGAGAAGGAAATAGGTTTGTTTTTGGTTGGCTGATTGTGCCATTTCATTGCTCGACTAATATCTTCAGAAGATTCTACAAGCTGCGCTACGTTTCGTTTTATCAATGCATTACATCCCCCTCGGTTCCCTGAAACAGGATTGCCGGGAAATGCAAAAACTTCTCGATCGTAGCTTCTTCCAAGTTGAGCCGTAGACATACTTCCTCCAATAACTTTGCTTTCAATTACAACTATTGCATCAGAGAGCCCAGCAATTATTCTATTTCTTTTTGGAAATAAATCTGGATGTAATTTTGTAGTGGAGGGCATTTCTGTGACAAGAATACCTCCATTTTCTAACATCTGTTTTGCAAGTTTTTTATGGGCTTGGGGATATATTTGATTCAAACCATGTGCTAAAACGCCGACCGTTGAAAGTTGATTTTTTAATGCACTATTATGTGCCGCTTTATCAATCCCATAGGCTAAACCTGAAATAATTTGAGGCTGGGATTTAGTTATTTCTTCGATTAATTTTTCTGTAATTTTAATGCTATCTGAATGCGGTTTTCTAGTGCCAACAATGGATATAGCTTTTGATGGGTTTAAATTAGAATTACCAACAGCAAATAACAATAAGGGAGCATCTACTAATTGTTTTAATCTGCTTGGATAATCTTTACTGTAATAACTTATTATTTTAATATTTTTTTGCTCACAAAACGCAATTTCCTGTTTAGCTCTTTCTAGTGCTTTAGGAACTTTTGATAACAGTTTCCAGTGGTGCGAACTGATACCATCGATTGGTCTTGTGCCTTTTTTGATTTCATTGACGGCAGTTTCTGAATCACCAAAAAATCGTATTATTTGTTTTGAAATTACCGGGCCAATTCCAGTACAAAAATTTAAACCTAGTAATGACTCGAACTCCTTCAAATTGGGCATCTACCCAAAGATACTAGTCATTTAGTTTTAATACTGCCATGAATGCACTTTGAGGAATATCTACGTTTCCAACGGAGCGCATACGTTTTTTACCTTCTTTTTGCTTTTCTAAAAGTTTACGTTTTCTACTAATATCTCCTCCGTAACACTTGGCAGTCACATCTTTACGTAATGCAGAGATAGTTTCGCGTGCAATAATTTTTGCACCAACACCCGCTTGAATTGCAATTTCAAACTGCTGTTTTGGAATTAATTCTTTGAGTTTTTTACAAATCTTTTTCCCTAAATCGAATGCATTGTCTTTGTGAATAATCGCACTTAAGGCATCAACTTGCTTTCCATTCAATAATATATCCATTTTAACCAAGGTAGATTCTTTATATCCTGCTGGTTGATAATCAAATGATGCATAGCCTCGTGAAATGGTTTTCAATCTATCGTAAAAGTCAAAAACAATCTCAGCTAATGGCATATCAAAATTAAGTTCAACTCTTTCTGAGGTTAAGTATACTTGATTTTTTAGTTGGCCACGTTTATCTAAACATAGGCTCATTACCGGGCCTACCCAATCAGATTTTGTAATGATGGTTGCATTAATGTACGGCTCTTCAACATATTTCATTTTATCTGGTGGAGGCAAATCACTAGGATTGTTTACCGGCAATGTTTCTCCTTTAGTGGTGTATGCAACATAACTTACATTAGGAACTGTAGTTATTACAGTAATGTTAAATTCCCTTTCAAGACGTTCTTGAATAATTTCTAGATGAAGCATACCTAGAAAACCACATCTAAAACCAAACCCAAGAGCTGCTGAACTTTCTGGTTCGAAAACAATACTAGCATCATTAAGTTGAAGTTTCCCCATTGCATCACGCAATTCTTCGTAGTCATCAGTTTCCACAGGATAAATACCAGCAAATACCATTGGTTTTACATCTTCAAAACCTTTAATTGCATTTTCAGCTGGTTTTTTAAAATCTGTAATTGTATCACCCACTTTAACCTCTTTAGCATCTTTAATTCCTGAAATGATGTACCCAACATCTCCCGCTTTAACACTTACTTTAGGGTTCATTGTTAACTTTAATACTCCAATTTCTTCAGCGTAATAATCCATCTTAGTATTCATGAATTTTACGTGTTGACCTTTTTGTAATTCACCATCTAAAATCCTAAAATATGCAATAATTCCTCGGAAGGAATTGAAAACACTATCGAATATTAATGCCTTTAATGGTGCATTTGGATTGCCCTTAGGTGCAGGAACCCTTTCAACGATTGCTCTGAGTACATCATTAACTCCCATGCCCGTTTTTCCGCTTGCAGGAATGATTTCCTCTCTGTTGCATCCAATTAGGTCTACTATTTCGTCCTTTACTTCTTCAGGCATTGCACCCGGCAAATCCATTTTATTTAGCACAGGAATTATCTCTAAATTATGTTCAATAGCCATAAATAGGTTACTAATGGTTTGAGCTTCAATTCCTTGTGAAGCATCCACTATTAACAACGCACCTTCACAGGCTGCAATCGATCGGCTAACCTCATAACTAAAATCAACGTGACCTGGAGTATCAATTAAATTCAATGTGTATTTCTGCCCATCCAAAGTGTAATCCATTTGTATGGCATGGCTTTTAATTGTAATCCCCCGTTCTCGTTCAATATCCATATCATCTAACAATTGCTCTTGCATTTGACGTTTGTCAATGGTTTGAGTGAATTCCAATAGGCGGTCGGCCAAGGTACTCTTACCGTGGTCAATGTGTGCAATTATGCAAAAGTTACGGATGTGTTCCATATAGATGATTAATCGAGCCGCAAATATAATGATAAATCGTGCTCTAATTTAGGGTGTTCCAAACCACACTTGTCATAATAAAATCATCAATCCATTTGCAGAATACTTCTAGGTGAATCTCATCTGTTTTGTTGAACTTAGCTTTTATTGTTGAACTTGCATTATTTCCAATATCAAATAATATAATATCCTTTTTAAAATCCACCTCTTTTGCTCCATAAGCTTTAAAAATTGCTTCCTTTGCAGACCATATTTTTGTTAACATTTTTAAATCGTCTTTTTGAATTTGGTCTAATTCAACAGTGTTGACAAACTTTGAATAGATATCAGCAATTTTTGGTCTGATGTACTCAATATCTACCCCAATTGGAGTGTTAGGATGTTCTCCCCAAAATATGAGATCTTTGGTGTGACTGTAGTTTATTTCTGTATTCCTTGGAAATAAAAATGGTTTCCCAAATTTATCCTTCTCTAGTTTGTAGTTAGGGTATTTAGAATCCTTCACAAATCGAATTCTTTGATTCTCTGCAAGACGCCGATTACTTAGTCCGTTAGGATTTGTGTAATTTTGTTTAGAAACAAACGAGTCCCTATATAAAAATAATTCAATTCCGTTTGGATCTAACCAATTCTCCACCAATTCCATGAGTACAAAATTAAAGATTTCACTTCTTAAAACTCTTAAAGGACATAAACAGAGTATATATTCTATTTGCGAAGATGGGCAAAAAGGTTTTTTTTCAGCTGGATCGGATGGTTTTTTAGTGCATTGGAAAAATATTACTTCTAATGATGGTGAGTTATTTGCTCAAATTGGGGAGGCGGTTTATTCTATCTTCTGGGATAAGGAAAATGAGCAGCTAATAGCAGGAACGCAATCTGGCTATTTATATATATTAAAAAAAGGGAATGCACCGAAAAGCAAATTTGCACATTCAAAAGGCGTATTTGCCATAAAAAAACACGGTAACATTTTTGTTACTGGTGGTGGAGATGGGCGATTAATTTTCTGGGATTTGAAATTTCATATCAAAAAAGAATTTAATGTTTTTAAAAAAAGTATAAGAGATGTCGCAATAATAAATAGTAATTATTACGTGATAGGCAGTACTGGAGAATGTGCATTGATACAATCGGGAAATGACGTTAATATTATGAAAATGGGAGAAAATTCAATTTTTGCGATTCAAATCAATAATGGTAAAATTATAACAGCAGGAAGAGAAGCAAAAATTCGTTTACATACTATGGATTTTGAAATATTAGAATCAATAAATGCCCATTGGTACACCATTCATACCCTAGCTATGAATTTAAAAAGTGAATTATTGGCTTCAGCGGGTATGGATAAACGAATTCGATTTTGGGAATTGAATTCAATGACACCATTGTATTCAATTGACCCAACCAAGGACGAAGTTGCTCATAAATCATCGGTTAACAAATTGATTTGGTTAAATGCTGATACCCTTGTTTCGTGTAGTGATGACGCTCAAATAAAGTGTTGGAAAGTTTCGATAATCTAATACTGGCACATACTAATTTTGTACTGTGAATTGTAGATGGATTTTTATCATTATTGCATTGTTGACAAAAGACGTTAAAGGGCTTGTAATAAATGAAAATTGTGATTCAGACTCTACTTCTCAGGCTGAATTGATTGGAGGGAGATATGTATTAATGCAATCGGGTTTCCCTGTTGTACCAAAAACTTTACAATATCAAAATGTCAATTTATTACTTAACGATTTTCAATACGGGATTAACAAAGATTTAAGTATCTCTACCGGCATAGTTGCCCCTTTTTATGTTTACGTATCGCCCTTGTTTTCAAAAGAAGTGGCATCAAAACAAAGAATTTTTCTTGGAGATATTGCTGCTACATCGATGTTTCTCAGTGATGAAAAAATGTTAAATTTGAATTTAATTTACACGGGGTATACTTACGGTTCTAAAAACAATCATATTACTGCGGCATTAGGTTATGCGAGCGCCAATATTTTACCGAGTTCTTCTCTAGTATTCCAATTGGGTGCTTGTAAACAATTGAGCAGTAATATTTATTTACTAGGGGAATCATGGTTTTCACCTGGTTACCAGGAAATGAAGTCTGTATCAAGATGGCAACTTAATTCTGCTGGTCAACCAATATTGGCTGATCCAACAAATCCCCTAACTTCACCTTATAAGCTTAACTTCCCAAATTTATTAATTGCGAGAAATACGTTTTATATAAATTTACAAATTAGAATGATCAGTAAAAAGCATTCTAATAAGAGTTGGTCTTTTGGGCTAATGTATTTTGCTAATTGGGGTGGAAAGTATCAGGAACAAGGTCCGTTTGGTGAAGTTCGAAACTTAACAAATGAATTTGTTTTGCCAATGCCAAGTATAAGTTTTATACATAGAATTGGTGATTTCAGACCTGAGTTTATTCCTAGGTCCACAGGAATTAAATGGCTAAAGTGATAAAGATATTATTATTCGATGTTTGCATTATTTGAAATGGTTATATTTGCCTCATGATATTGTCAGATAGTCGAATACTTGAAGAAATAGATAAGAAAACCATACTTATCGAGCCATTCGATAGAGATGCATTAGGAAGTAACAGCTATGATGTACATTTAGGAATACATCTTGCTACTTATGAAGCAGAAGTTCTAGATGCAAAATCTCACAATACTATTAAGCATTTTGACATTCCTGAAGAGGGTTTTGTGCTAATGCCTGATGTTCTTTATTTAGGGGTTACAGAGGAGTACACGGAAACTCATGCTCATGTCCCATTTTTAGAAGGAAAGAGTAGTACTGGAAGATTAGGTATTGATATTCATGCTACTGCCGGAAAAGGAGATGTTGGTTTTTGTGGTAATTGGACCTTGGAAATTTCTGTAAAGATGCCAGTTAGAGTATATGCAGGAATGCCAATAGGACAATTAATTTATTTTCCAGTTGAGGGAGAAATTCTTGTTCCTTACAATACGAAGAAAAATGCGAAATACAGTGGTCAGCCTAATAGACCAGTTGAAAGCATGATGTGGAAGAATAACTTCTAAGTAGTTTCAATAATTTTTTTAACTGTTTCGAGTACAGCAGGACAGATTACAGCATTTTTATCAAGGAGATGTAGATGGGTATGCATTTTTCTATGATTTAAATGTGGAAATTCTCTACAAGCTTTAGGTCTTCCCTCGTAAACTGAACAATAATTATCTTCCCCTAAAAATGGACAAGGGGTTTGTCGCATGGCGTATGTGCCATCTCGGTCGAGGAATAAATACTTATCAATTAATTCACCGGGTTTGATACCTAAATACTGCGATAATCGATCTACATCCTTTTCAAATACCATCGGAGAAGTTGTTTTACAACAGTTTGCACAAGTTAAACAGTCTATATTTTGAAAAGCTTTATCGTGCCAATCTTGAAAGGATTTATCAAGGTTTGAAGGAGGATTTTTCTTAAGCTTGGTAAGCTTTTTTTTAAAGGATTTTTTAATCGTTTTGTATGTTTCTTCCAACGTTATCATTAAAGTGCATTGTATTTTCTCAATTGTTTGACTAAAACTTTAAAATCATTCGAATAGTCAGCGGTAATAATTATCTCTTGATTATCTAAATCTTTGAATCCAATTTGAAATGCATGTAGCGCAAATCTTGAAATTAGAGGTTTATCTTCACCATTGAATTTTGATTTTATTTTACTAAACATTGGAAGTCTGCTTCCGTATTTTATATCACCGGCAATACTTGCATTTTGTGATGCTAAATGTACTCTTATTTGATGTAGTCTCCCCGTTTGAGGTTTGCATTCCATCAAAGTAAAATATTTGAAAATATCGAGTGTGTTGAAAATTGTTAGAGCGGGCTTCCCCGTATTTTTATCGATACGAATATTCTTTAAGTTATCTGTATTTATGGGTAGGTCTACCTCTAAATTTTCCCAATTAATTTGAGAGTCTACTACTGCATGGTAAGTTTTTTTGATCGTCCGTTGCTCAAATTGTATAGCTATATGACGGTGGGCTTCTTGATTTTTAGCAATTAACAGTACTCCTGAAGTTTCCCGGTCTATTCTATGGCAAAGAATAGCGTCTTTATACCGTTCCTTAGCCCACTCAATTACGGGGACTTGTGTTTGTTTACCACGTTCTGATGTACTTGGTACGAATGCCGGTTTATGAATAGCCAGCCAATTATTGGTTTCCTTTAGTATTTTTATTTTCTCTATCTTAGCCATTCAACATCTTCAATCGAAGCTCTGTCAATACTCTTTTGGTTTGTAATGGGAAATCACCATCCATCATCCAATTATAGTAAGATGGTTCCCTTGTTAATACGTCTGAAACTGGTCTTCCTTTATGTTTGCCAAAATTAAAAACCGGAATATTTTCATTGTTGAAAACAAATCGACCTGCTAAATCGACGTTGTTGCCTTGACCACTCATTTCATGCAAGCCTTTTATATCATTTGGCAGTTGCTCGTATCTTTTTATTTGAGCTTGAAGAACTTGCCAAGTTGCAATTGTATCTGCTTCAGCTGAGTGTGCATTTTCTAAAGATTTATCACAATAAAATTTATATGCTGCTGTTAAATTTCTTGGTTCCATTTTATGGAAAATACGCTGAACGTCAATGAATTTACGGTTGTTTATTTCAAACTCAATATCTGCACGGTAAAATTCCTCTACAAGTAAAGGGAAATCGAATTTATTTGAGTTAAATCCTCCAAAATCACATATTTCTAAAAACGAGTTAAGTTCAGGTGCTAATTGATTAAAACTAGGTTTATCAACTACATCTTCATCATATATCCCATGAACTGCAGAAGCTTCCTTAGGTATGGAGATTTGTGGGTTTATTCTGTACGTTCTTAGCTCTTCCGTTCCATTTGGAAAAACTTTTAACATTGATATCTCAACGATTCTATCTCTATTGATATTGATTCCTGTGGTTTCAAGGTCGAAAATGACTAATGGTCTTGTTAGTTGTATGGACATGTTATTTGTTATTTAATAAATCTGGGCGACGTTCTTCAGTTCTTGAAATTGATTGTTGTAGTCTCCAATCAGCTATTTTGCCATGATTTCCTGAGAGTAGGATTTGCGGTACTTCAATTCCTTTGAAGGATTCAGGTCTTGTGTAAAGTGGTGGTGCGAGTAAATTGTCCTGAAAAGAATCGCTAAGAGCCGATTCTTCATTTCCAATTACTCCGGGAATCAACCGTACAATAGCGTCTGTCATTACAGCAGCGGCAATTTCGCCTCCACTTAGAACAAAGTCACCAATAGAAATTTCTTTTGTTACATATAAATCTCTAATCCTTTGATCAATGCCCTTGTAGTGACCACAAATAATAATTAAGTTGCTGTGTAATGATAAATTATTTGCTGTTTGCTGACTGAATTTTTCTCCATCTGGGGTGGTATAAATAATTTCGTTATAGTCTCTTTCATTTATTAATTTTTCAATACAATTTGAAAGAGGTTCGGCCATTAATACCATACCGGCACCGCCACCAAATGGATAATCATCTATTTGACGATAATTTCCAATTCCATAATCGTGAAGATTATGAATTTTCAGTTTTAGTAAGTTCTTTTCTTGCGCTTTTTTGGGGATACTATTATTTAAAGGACTAATCAGTAATTCGGGTACGGCTGAAATTATATCAATCCTCATAAACACAAAGTTAGTTGCAATTTTTATTCAACCAACCCCTCAGGTAAATTCATACGTATAACTTGCGAATTTTCAGAAACTTCAACAACCCAATCCTCAACAAAAGGGATTAAAATCTCTTCTGAATTTTGATTCTTAATGATTAACATAGTTTGTTGTGGGTATTCTTCCCAGCGAATTACATTTCC
>Ga0181576_10002959_pt1 | contig 12557 bp, 5 predicted proteins | sample 101ome_22_FD_132464 | JGI IMG/M metagenome (GOLD analysis project Ga0181576, IMG submission 132464) | Coastal salt marsh microbial communities from the Groves Creek Marsh, Skidaway Island, Georgia - 101412BT metaG (megahit assembly) | ecosystem: Environmental > Aquatic > Marine > Intertidal zone...
GGCTCGGGTACGGCGTGGATCGTTGACTGGCGCACGCTCGTCGATTATCGTGAGGCATCGGGATCGATGGACGGTCGCCCGCCTCTCCCCCCGACGACCTCCCCGACGGGTGCACCCGCTGCCAACGCTGTGGCGGGAAACGCCAGTCCCGGAAGTGGCACCGTCAGGGCGTCGTCGTCGCAACCGCTGTCCCGCTGGGTGCTCTCGGGCGGCTCATCGCGGCGCGGCTGGGGCGTCCTTACCGACGGCTCCGTCTCTCTCGACTCCCCTAGAGGCGAGGAGAGGGGGAGGCGGGGGTGGGGGACAGAGGGTGGTCGAGGATAGGGGACTGGAGGCGGGGGCGGGGGCGCTCGGGTGGATCGGTCTGGGCCCGCGACGCCGCGCGGACGCTCTCCTAAGTGCCCTCCCGGGGCGACTAAGGCCGTCGGCCCTGCCGCCGCGCGCCCCGCTGCCCCGCGTGGCGACAGACTGTCGCAAACCCCCCAACGTCCACGTCGCGCCCCCCCGGCCATCTCTGCCGAACGTCCCCGACGCTCTCTCTTGCCCTCTCTATCTCGCTCTCTCGCCACCCCTCCGCCCCCAGGCTCACACGCGGGAGGCCGCGCGGACTCGCCCGCCGACCCCTCGCCGTCCGGGGCCGCGCCCCCCAGCGGCACCTCTCCCCCGGGGGTGCCCGGCCACCCACCGCGCCCCGCCTGGGCGCGGCCCAGGCGGGGTTCGAGCTGGCGGGGGCCCGCCGGCACGGGGCGGCTGATGACGTCTCGGGATGAGCGAGACGCGTCGCCCTCCCCGGTGTCGGGGCGACCGCCGCTCCCGGCGCCCCCGACGTCACACCTCGGTGTCGTCGATGGCGTGGCGCGGCGCGACGGCAGAGGGACGCGCCTCCCGGGGCAGATGAGTCAGCGGGAACCGGCGGACACGGCGGACCTCCACAGGGGTCTCAAGACGTCGCCCTCACTCGAACGTATCCGCTCGCAAGGGGTCGCCGCCACCGTTTCCTCGTCCCCGCGGCTGCAGCGCGTGGGGGAGACTCTGGGCGACGTCGCGGCGGCTGGCGGCGCCGCGTCGAGTCCCGCGGACTCGTCCGACGGCGGCCCGGGCGCCCCCGGCAGCCGCGCCGCCGCCCGGCTGTCTCTTCGGCGCCGCGGCTCGACGGCCCCGCGTGGACCTCAGCTCCTCGCCAAGCGGCGGAGCCAGCGCGTCATCACCACGCACGTGCTGGCACCCACCGACCAGGACGGCGTTGTGCGGTCCCTGGAGCGACAGGCGCGACGGTTGGGGGATACTGCCGGGTGGGGCACGGCGTCGTGTTGCGCCCTGCTGGCGGGGGGGTACGGCAGGCTCGTCTGGATGGCGGCGAAGGCCGAAGGGAGATGCGGGCACCGGTTGGTGGAAGCGGCGGGCCGGCCGGCTGCCGCTCTAGTCTTCGCCGTGGGCGGGGCATCGTTGGGGGCTGCTGCGGTGGCCGCCGCGGGGAGGGTCCGGGGGCGGAGCGAAAACACCGAGGGCCAGCGGCCCCCGCCTGACCGCCTCGTCCTGCCCCTCGCCGCCGCCTGCACGGGCCTCTGGACCTTTGCCGCCGCCGTCGGGGACAAATCCGGCCTGCTGGGGTGGGTCGGGTGCGCTTGGGTGCCCCTCGTGCCCCTCGCAGCCGCCCTCCTGCACCGGGTGGGGGTCAAGGCGAGCGACGAGGCCATGAAGCTCGCCCGCAGCATGGCCGCACGACGCTACGACGACAACGGGGCGGCTGAGATACTGCGGGGCGGTGCTTGAGACGCGCGAGGGGGCTCGAGGGGGCTCGAAGTGGGGGGTGGAAGGACCGAGAGACGGATGCCTCTAACTGCCATTCGAGATTATCACACCAGCCCCGGTTCATCCCTCTTCCATTCACTCGTCACTTCTTGCTAAACAACTTCTTGAGCCCCTTAGGCGGCGGCGGCGGCGGCGGGGTGCGCATTGAGGCCGACGCCCCAGGAATCCTCCTCGATGGCGATCCCGCCGCCCCGCCGCCCACAGTGCTCCTTCCCCCGGCCCCGCCACCCACAGTGCTCCTCGCGCCGGCCCCGCCGCCCACGGTGCTCCGGGCGCCGCCCCGCGCGCCCGGGCTCGAGGGGATGCCCGCGTCCTTCCGTGCCATGTCGGCCGCAACGAGCCGGTCGGGCCGCCTGACCCCAGCCCCGATCCGGCTTTGCCCCTTCTTGGCATCATGGAGTGCCTTGCGCTGTTCGTATGTCATGCCCGCCGTGGGCCGTCCCATGGGATTGGCGTTGTCGACCAGCAGCAGCTTCCCCTTCTTACGGCGCTCGCGCTCTTCGGAGGACGTCTCACTTGGCTCCGGCGTCGGCGGCTCGGGCGTCGGCGTCGGCGGGGGCGTGGGCTCCTTGGGCGTCGGCGGGGGTGTGGGCTCGGGCGTGGGGATTGGCGTCGGGGGGCGCGGAGGCACCGGGGGCTCCACGGGATCGCCGAGATTGTAGATGTACTGGGCGATCAGGGCGAGGCCCACAGTGTTAAAGATGATCCACCACACAATGGGCCACATTGGGGGGCGGACGCATTTGCCGTCATCGGTCTCGATGAAGCCCTTCTTGCATGTGCAAACGGCCTCCTTGTCGATCGGGTCGACTGAGCAAATCGCGCGCCGACCGCACCCACCGTTGTCGAACGAGCAAGCTGTCGTCTCGACGCATCCAACTTTCTTGTCGTAGGGGTCGCCGTGGTGGGGCGGGACTTCGGGGCAGTGGCAGCTGGCGCCGCCCGGATCGTTCCGGCAGATGGCCCGGGGGCCGCACCCAGCCGTGCCCAATGCGCACTCGTCGTCGTCTCGGCACTCGAAGCCGTCTCCGCCATAGCCAGCGTTGCAGTCGCACTTGTAGGATCCGGGCGTGTTGCTGCACCGGGCGTTGACGCTGCACGAGTGCGTGTTCTCGAGGCACTCGTCGATGTCAACGCAACTGTAGCCGTCGCCGCGCCACCCGTCACGGCACACGCAGTTGTGGCCCTGATGCGTGTTGTGGCAGTCAGCATGCTCATGGCACCCGCCGCGGACGGGACGTGCGTCTGGCGCGCACTCGTCCACATCGAGGCATGTGAAACCATCCCCGGCCAGGCCCGCTGGGCAAACGCAGTCGTACGACCCGATCGTGTTGCTGCATGATGCAGCGAGGTCACACCGGTGCGTCCGTTCTTCGCACTCGTCGATGTCCACGCAGACGCCATCACGACCCATCCGGAAGCCCTCTTGGCAAGAGCATACATGGCCGCCCACCTCGTTCAAGCAGTCAGCGTGGGGACCGCAAGCGGCGGCAGGGCCCGACGCGCACTCGTCGACGTCGCGACACCCAGCCGAGCACCCAGGTTCGTCGTCGGAGTCGCACTTTTCGAATCCAGGCGGGCAGCCGCACGCGTAGGACCCCGGCGTGTTTGTGCAAGGCGCGCCCGGCTGGCACCGCGCAAGGCCCTCGGCGCACTCGTCGATGTCAACGCAGACGCCATCGGAATTCATCCGGTAGCCAGGTAAACACGCGCAGGAAAAGTCGCCGATCTTGTTGGAGCAAACGGCATGGGGACCGCACACAACAGCGTCGCCCCGCGCGCATTCGTCGACGTCGCGGCACCCATCGGCAGCACACGTCAAGTCCGTCGCCGGGTCGCACTTTTCGAATCCCGGCGGACAGCCGCACTCCCAGCTCCCCGGGGTGTTGTGACAAGGCGCGCCAGGCCGGCAGTCGTGCGTCCCGCGGACGCACTCGTCGATGTCGACGCAAGTGCCGTCGCCCTGGTCCTCGAAGCCTGGCTCACACGAGCAAGAGTGGGAGCCGACGAGGTTCATGCAAACCGCATGGGGCCCGCAAGCGCGTGCGTGGCCGTCCTCGCACTCGTCGATGTCGAGGCACTTATCCTCGTTCTGCGGATCGGGCTTGAAGCCGGGAGGGCAACCGCACCGGTAGGACCCCGGCGTGTTGGTGCAAGAAGCGCCAACGGCGCAGTCGTGCGTGCCCTCGGAGCACTCGTCGATGTCGAGGCATCCACCAGGGCCGCGGCCGGCCACGTCCCAGTCGATACCATCGATGAAGCGGTCGCCGACGCCCTTTTGGGCGGCCGACCCGGCAAAGCCGACGGAGACTGCGCCATGCCGCTGCTGTGCGGCGGCAATTCCGACGGCCCAGGGGTAGCCCGCGGGCCCTGGCCGCCATCCTGGACCGCATATGCACCGGTAGGCGTCGGCGCCGAGCGTGTCGACGCACTGGGCGGCGTGGTGGCAGTTGTGCTTTCCCCGTGCGCATTCGTCCACCGGCCAGCAGACTCGGCCGTCGCCCTCAAACCCGGGATCGCACTCGCACCGGTAGGATCCGATCTCATTGATGCAATGGGCGTTGCGGTGGCAATCGGAGTGAAGCGTCGCCGATCCGCACTCGTCAATGTCGACGCAATTGTTGTAGCCGTCGCCCTTGAACCCGGGGCCGCAGAAGCACTTGGGGGGAATCTGGTCGCCCTGCGGGTGGCACACAGCGCGCGGGTGGCACCCGCCGTTATTCTCGTCGCACTGCTTGAGGGAACAAGCACGGCCGTCGCCGTCCCACCCGTCAGGGCACTCGCAAGTGATGGACTGGCCGACAACGCGGCACGACGCGCGCGGGTCGCATCCGTGCGCCGCTGCGTCACACACACCGGCGCAGGGCGGGGCTACGCCCTGGGTGCCCCAGATGGGGGACGCAAACCACCCCCCAGCGCCGGCCAGGCGGTCGCCACCGCCCGATGTGCCAGCGCCGCACCGGCCATCGGCCCGGCTGCAGCCGGACCCACCCGTGCGGACGCCAAGGGTGGCGAGCAGGTCTCTCATCGCCGCCATAGGGCCGCAGGGGTGCGCCATCGAAGGCAGCCCGACAATGAAGAAGAGAAGAAGGAGGGCGAGGACGATGCCAGACCGGCGGCGCTCGCTGGCGCCGCCGTCCTCGGCGTCGGGCCGGGGGACAAGGCCGAGTGCAGCAGCCCACCCGCCGGTCGAATCAAGGGGGAGGGCCACGAGCCCCCCCCCGGACTCCCCGAAGTTTCTAGCCCTCGCCTTGAGGTCGGCGAGGCGGTCGGCTGTCGCTGCATCAACCGGGTGCCCCGCTGACGCAGCAGTCGCTACAACGGCATCAGCGCGGTTCGCGGCGCGGCGCGCGGCCGCCGCCGTCCCGCCGTCCGTCGCCGCTGTCAGGTCGTCTAAACGAGCCTCGACCGCGAGGCGCCAATGCCGCGCCGCCGCGGCTCCCAACCCGTCCAACTCGAGCCCGGCAGGGGCCAGAGTTCTCGCCAGCCACAGGGCCTCACCGCAGCTCCGCGCAGCAGCGTCGCACTCTGCCACGCCGGGGCCACCCGCGGCGCTTGACAGCGCCCGCGCAGCGCGACTTGTGACCTCGGCCTCGGTCACGCAATCCCAAAGATCGCTCCACGCCTGCACATGGTCGCGGCGCGCGCCGTCAAGTGCCGCGTGACTGTCGGCAAACCGGCTCGAGTCGACGGCCTCGGCGGCCCGAGCGACTTCGGCGGCGGCAGCGGCGGCGGACGCGAGGCGACGGCCCTCGGCGCACGCGTCGACCCCGCCGACTGTTTCGGCCGCGCACGCGGGGTCGGCGGCGCCCGCGGCCGCCAGCGCCGCGCCGGCCTCGGCTAAGCGCCGAGCGAGCCGTTCGGCAGCGTCGGCGGGGTCTGCAGGATCAGCGCCATGGCTGGGGGCGCCTGTCGCCGCCAGGACGGGGCCGGGGCTGCCTGGGGCAGGGGCCGGTCTCGTGCCATACCCGCCCGGGGACCGCAGCACAGACGCGGCGAAGGACCCGTCGAGAGGAAGAGGCCGCGAAGGTCCGGACCGGTGAAGGACAGGACGCAGACTGGCGAGCATGCACGTGGCGGCGTCTGCAGCCTCTTGCCTCAGCCCCAGGGCGGCGTCACACGCTCGGGCGGCGCGGGCGATGGCGTCGTACGTGGCGTCATCTACTCCAGGGTCCTGGCCGCCGCTGAATCCCGCCCGCCGGCTAGCGGCGTCCACCTCCGCCGCGGCGACGGCGCTCTCTCCCACGAGGCTACGGACAGCTTCGGCCGCGTCAGCGTCCCCCGGCCTTGCCGCAGCGGCGGCGCAGGCCCGGCCGAGGCGCCGCGCGACGTCGCTCAGGGCGGGGCAGGGGGTGGGTTGGGTCCCGCCCGTGGCGTTTCTCAAAGCAGCGTCGGCGGCCGTCAGCGCCCGGACGAGGCGCTCGACGAGGTCGGCGACGGCCGCCGCATCGCCGGACCTGCCCATTGCGTCATCGTCGGCAGTCGATCCTCCGCCTTGAGCGAGATCAAACGAGGGGTCGCGCGACGCCTGGGCGACGGCAGGGGCGCGGGGCTCGGCGCGGGGAGCGGGCGATGGCGGATCGGCGTCGAGAGGCTCGGCCGCCGCACGGCCGGTCACGCTTGCGGCCGCTGTGTCGGGCCCTGCTGTCACTGCCAGCGCCCCTGCGGCCTCCTGCGCCAGAGCAAGGGCTCGGGGGATAGCCAGCAACGCCGTCTCCAGCGCGCGTGCGGCCGGGAGGGGCCGCCCGTCGGCTCCGCGGCCCGAGGGGGGCAGGGCTCCCGCCGCAGCCGACGCGGCGCTGCGGGCCTCCGTCAGCGCCACAACCAGGGCGTCAGCCGTAGTGCGGGTCGCGGCGGGGTCCGCGCCGGTGTCGTTGTCGTTGTCGTTCTCGGTCTCGAGGCCGCGGAGGAGGTCGGAGGCGAGGCGCACGGCAGCGCGGGCGCAGGCGCGGGCGCGGGCGACGGGGCGTGCGGGGGGGCCGCCCTCGCCTGCCCCGGCGTCCAGGGCGGCGTCGTCGAGGGCGGCTCGCGCTGCCCTCAGGGGCTGCGCTGCCTCGGAGGTCGCGCGGCGCGCAGCCTCGGCAGCGCTGACCATGTTCGGGGCTCGGGGCGGCGGTGTGAAAAAGTCTCTCTGCGTGCTGCGGGGCGGCGGCGGAGGGCGACGTCGTGGGCGGACGCGAAGATGGTCGCGCAAGGATCGCGGTCGTGGAGGGGACTTAGTGGGAAATGAATGAGGGGTATCGGACCATTTATTTTATAAAAGAGCGGAAGAGGAGCGTTCCAGCTCGCTCGGGGCGCGAGATTGCCCGGGAGGGCGCGCTGCCCGCTCCCACGACGCCCGTCGCGCTCCGGCCGAGGCCCGTCGTCACAACGGAGCCAGTTAGGCCACTCTGTCCTGCCCGCCGTCGTTTTTGGGTCTCAAACTCGCGCTAACCTCGCGGTTGTACACCAAAGAGTATCGGAGTACGCCACAGCGGGACGACAAGGGTGGAGGGACGCTCGCCTGGCTCGCCCAGGGCGTCCTCGAACCCTTTACTTGACCTTAACAGTCGCTAAGAGGAATCAGCGCACGCGCGGGGCGCGTCGGCGCTCCAATCGCTATCCAAGCGTCAGAACCGTCTTTCTCCTGTGCCCTCCAGGCTACCCTGTCCATGAAGGGCTGCGGCAGCGGCGGCTAAAGGGGCAGGGGCAGGGGCAGCGGCGGCGGCAGGGGGAGGGGCACCACCGGCGGCGGCGGCAGGGGTAGGGGCACCACCGGCGGCGGCGGCAGGGGTAGAGGCACCACCGGCGGCGGCGGCAGGGGCAGGGGCAGCGTCTGCTTGACATCCGCAGCAGGTCGGCGCGGGGGAAGCCGGCTCCGGTGGGCAACGTTCACGTCCGAGCCTCGGTCCGAACCAAAGCCCGAACCCCATTCCATACGGACCCCACCGTCATCCCTCCTGGCACTGCCCCCCAGTCCATCACCACCGTTCGTTCGACCGATCCGCCCCGCTCCGCTCCTGGTCCCGGTACCAAGCCCGCAGCCCCGCCTCCTCCACGCTTGCCGTGTTGGCCTCCCCCCGCGACATCCCCCCCCGGTGGAGATCTCCCCTCGGTTGTCCCCCCTGGTTGTCCCCCTTGAGGGGCGTGGCCAGACCCCTCACCGCGGGAAGGTGCCGTAGACCGCGCGCCCGGAGATCGTGGCGGCGGACGAGCTTGGTCGCCGCCGTTGTGGCCAAGACGGCGGCCGCGAGCGAAGTCGTTGTCCCGCCACCGCCGCCACCACCTGGGGGCTCGTTTTCGGCCCCTTTATCGACCCCACTCCATCCTGAGCCGCTCATGCCTCCCGTGGCTGCGTCGGCCACCCAGAAATCGACCATGGCGGCGCGCTTGGTCGACGAGGCCCCACCGGTCGACGCGGCACCGCGGTCATCGGGATCGTCGTCTCCGTCTCTGCCTTCGCTCTCCTCGTCCGACGACTCCACCTCGCTGCCCCGGGCGCGGGCGGCCGCGCGGACCTCGCGGCGGGCCCGCTTGCTGTCATTGGCCTTGGCGCGGGCGACGGCACGCGCCGACGCCTCGGCGACGGCGGCGACGGTCGCCAGCTCGCGCTCGTGCGCCGCGGCGTCCCTCTCCCTCTCGTCCGGCACCGGACTCTCGATGACGCTCGTCCGCCGCAGGCCCCCGCGCGCCCCCCCCTCAACCTGGCTCCGCCGCCGCGGCAGCGGTAGGGGAGCGCCGACGGCCGCGAGGGCGCGGCGGGCCGCCGGTGTGGCGAGCGCATCCGAGACGGGCCCCGCCAGCCCCGAAAGGAGGATCTCGGCTGCGCAGGTGCGGGGTCGGTCGCGGTCGCCGACGAGGTCGCCCTCGGCGGGCACGGGCCACCACAGGGCCACGCCGAGCAGGAGGCGGAGGACGGGGCGGACGACGACGGCGAGGGGGCCCAGGTGGAAGAGGCGGAGGACGAGGCCGACGCACACGGAGCAGGCGGGAGCGACGAGACGATCGACCACGGGGCGGGCGACGACGAGGACGGCCCAGTAGGAGAGCCAGAGATTTTGCTCGTTACGGCGCCGGTCGGGGCCGACAACGGCCGAGGCTGGAGGATTGAGAGGGCGGGGTGTGGGTGCGTCGGGCAGGGGGCCGCGCGCTCGGCGTCGTCCGGTACGTTCAAGCGTCCGACGCGAAACTCGCCGGTCAGCACAGCAGGAACGCCCACATGGGCGGCCCACAGCACGGAGCCAAAGCCCATACTCCATAGGGAGGAGAAGACGATGGCCAGGCCCGAGGAGAAGGCGCCGCGCTCGACCGCGAGACTCTTCCCGCGACTGAGGACGCCGCGCGCTCTCTCAGCCGCGACCGCGGCTCCCGCCATTCGTGGCATGACAGAAGAGAGAGAAGAGACTGCGCGTCCGCGCGCAGGGGGCGCTGGCGTTCCGGGAGGCGGTTCCTGCCTTTCTGCCTCGCAGGACCGCCCTGTCTTCCTGTCGTCGAGCTCTGAGACGATAGCATGAGGCCAACCGCGACTTTCCCGCCTACTAGAGCGTTTCTTGCGGTCTCACTATCTCGCGGGACGGGCCGGGGGCCCGTCGAGACCCTTTCTTCCCCCATTCCTCGCCACCTCCCCGGCCGCCGCCCCTTGGCGGCCCTCGGCGGCGAGGCCGTCGAGGGGACGACCGTGGGACGATGGCGTCGGACGCTCCCCCCACCACTGGAACGGTCCCCCCACACCTGAAAGAGCGGTATGAAGAGAGAGCGAGCGCCCATTGGGACGCCTTCTATGGCCATAACGCGAATCGGTTTTACAAGGCGAGGGGGGGTCTGTCGGACTGTCCCTCTCTGTCCGTCTCTCGGTCCATTCGTCTCTCTCCATCTCCCCCGTCTCTCTCCACGTCGTTCCTCCCCCACTCCCTCTCCCCAGGATCGACACTACTTTGGACGGGAGTTCCCAGAACTGCTGGATTGCGAGGTGAGGCTTCTCATGTATCTCTATCTCTGTCTCTGTTTATGTAGGTCCCTCTCCCCGTCTCTGTCTCTTAACCTCTTTCTCTCCCCCTCTCCCCATCTCCCTCTCGCCACCCGACGACCGACCGTCACCGTCGCCCCCCCCCCCAACCCCCCCATCGCAGGGCCTCGTCCTCGAGACTGGCTGCGGGGCCGGCAACTCGGCGTTCCCTCTGTTGGAGGACAACAAGCGGTGTCGAGTGCTTGCCATGGACTTCAGCCCCGCGGCGGTCGACGTGGTGAAGAGGCACCCCGAGTACGCTCGCCTTTCTCGAGAGGGACGACTCCGCGCCGTGGTCGCCGATCTGTCCTCTCCGCCGCCGCCTCCGCCGCCGCCCTTGGAGGACGACCCCTCCTGCCCCGACAACCCCGCGTGGCCTGGGGGCCCCCCGGACGAGGGCCCCGCGGGCCCTGGCGGTGAGACCGCGGCGGAGGCCGCGGCGCCGCGCGGGCCATCGCTCGTCGCGCCCGGCTTGGCGCCCCACGGAGGGGCCGAGGCCGCGCTCTGCGTGTTCGTCCTCTCGGCACTGGCCCCGGCGCGGCTCGACGCGGCCGTGAGGAACCTGAGGGCGGCCCTCGTGCCCGGGAGGGGAACGGTCTACGTTCGAGACTACTGCGCGGGAGACCTCGCGGAGGCGCGGTTGGCGCGCGCTCGCGGTGGCGGCAGCGGAGGCGATCGCGGCGGAATTGAATCCGCGTCGGCGTCGGCGTCGACCGACTCTGCCGCCGCCGCCGCCTCGGCGAGGGCCAACGCCCGCCAGCCGCCCCGCCGCCTGGGTCCCCGGTGGTACGTTCGGGGAGACGGTACGCGGTGCCGCTTTTTCGAACCAACTGAACTCGAATCCGCGTTCGTTCGACGTGGTTTTTGCACCAGACAGCTCCGCGTCGTGGAGCGCGTCCTCGAGAACCGGGCCACGGGGACAGCGATGGCGCGCCGATGGGTGCAGGGGGTGTTTTCGTTGGACCCGGACGCAGCGCCGCTGCCACATCCCCCCGCCGAGGCGCGGCCCTCGCTCGCCGCGGCGCGGGCAGCGCCGGGCAAGCGCCCCCATCCGGCGGACGACCCGGGCGCCGGCGGGCCGCGGGCCACGCCGGAGTTGCCGGCGGCGCCGCCGCTGCCCTCTCTGCCGCCGCCCCCCCCGCCCCCCTCCCCCCTCGGCGAGGCAGCTGTCCGCCACGAGGCCGTCCGTCGCGCTCTCCTCTCCTCGACCCTCGCCGCGGGCACGGCCTGCGTCGCGTGCCCATCGGCGTTCCTCCTCGCCGCCGCGGGGCGTCCGCGCGGCGTCGTCGTGTCGGTGTCGGGCGAACGGGACGGCGGCGGGTCGAGCGGCGCTTGCGGATGCGGGGCGGCGGCGCCGGGGTCTCTGCGGGCGATGCTCGACCGGGCCTCGGCCGACGACGACGACGACTCCTTCGAGCCCTTCGACATCGCCGTAGCCGTCGACGACGCCTCGCTCCTCGCCGCTGCCGCCCTCGCCCAGCCGGGGCCGCGGGGGCGAGTTGCCCTCCTCCCCCGTCCCGTCGGATACGGTTCGTCCGTGTCCGTCGCTCCGCCCCGCCTCGTCGATCGCGCCCGCCTCAGGTCGTTCGCGGGTCTCCGCCCCGTCGCCGCCTCGTCGTTCGAGCGCCGGTCGCTCGCCGCGGTCGAGGGGAGGAGCGGCGCCGCCGGCGGGGGCGGGGCCCCGCCCTCGGCCTCCCTCCTCCAGCCCGACTGTCCGGCCCTCCTCCGCGGGGCGGGGTGGGGGAGCGGGAGCGGGAGAGCGGGAGGAGAGGGCCGGGGCGAGGGCGACGACGACGGACGACGGGGCAGCAGACCCCGAGTTTAGGGAGCGCGACGTTGAGCGGGAGGGGGGGGGCGAACGACCCCACCCGCGCGACGGCGCGCGCGAGCCGACGCGGTCGCCCCCGCCTCGTCCCCGTCACGCTCCACCCCCAAGCCCCTCGCGAAGCCCCGCCACCAGGGCGTCCAGAGCCCGTCTCCGGTGACTCACCTCGTTCTTCTGGGCGGGAGTCATCTCCCCATAGGTGAGGCCCCGCTGGCCCCCGACGACCGGCCCCGGCCCCGACCCCGCGGCAGCGGCGGACGCGCGATCGGCCGCCCCCATCCCCCCCCTCGAGGGGGCCCCCGACCCGGCCTCTTCGGCGCACTCGAAGATCGGATCCCATCCAAAGGGCTCGGTGCCCTCGGCGACCCGGGGGGGGACGACCCGCCCCCTGGTGGTGCCCACAAAGAGCCGCACCCCCTCGCGGCCCGCGGCGGGGCCGGGGGAGAAGGCAAAGATGGTGGTCGCCGTGGCCCCCTTCTGGTCCGGATAAGCCGCCAGCAGGTTGACCAGTCCCTCTCGGCCCGTCTTGTCGAGGAACCACTTGACGTAGACTCCCGGAAGGCCGTTCAGCGCGTCGAAGCCGAGGGAGGTGTCCTCGACGAGGCAGGGGCCGCCGACGGCCTCGGCGGCGCGGCAGCACTTGTCGCGGGCGACGTCGGGGGGGTCGCCCTGGGAGGGACGGCGGTGCGGATGGGGTGGATGGGCGGCACGGACGGCGTGGAGGGTACGGACGGGATAGATGGACGGAATACCCCCCTCGCCTGAAGCTCGGGGAGGTCGAGGGACCGGGAGACGAGCTTGATGGGGGGGGGGGGGAGGGGGGGGCGGGGGGGGGGGCCCGCCGGGGGGGGGGAGGGGGGCGGGGGGCGAGGGGGGGAGGCGGCCGGGGGGGGGGGGGGATGGGGGCCCAGCCCCCCACCCCGTACTCCCCCCCCC
>Ga0181576_10002963_pt1 | contig 12539 bp, 7 predicted proteins | sample 101ome_22_FD_132464 | JGI IMG/M metagenome (GOLD analysis project Ga0181576, IMG submission 132464) | Coastal salt marsh microbial communities from the Groves Creek Marsh, Skidaway Island, Georgia - 101412BT metaG (megahit assembly) | ecosystem: Environmental > Aquatic > Marine > Intertidal zone...
ACGAGCAGGCAACTTGTCGCCAATGTTTACCGGTACACCTTGAGCATTACCCGTTCTTCTAACGTCATTAAATGTTTCACACTGTCCGAACAAACTTACATACTTTTCCATCATGATTTCCTGCAGTAATGCTTCAGAAGCTGTTGCTCCATCAACCATTGCACCAGGACCAAAGTCTGCAGCATCGTATGCAGCAAAACCTCCGAACATGTTGTTGTTATAATCACGAACATTGTTAAGGTGCGTTAATGCAGTTGCATCATCACCTGTTCTAGCCGCACACTCAGCCAAAATAAGTTCGTTCTCTACATAAGTTACTAAATCATAATGACTAGAAGCGTAGAAAATTCCGAACATATTCGGATCAAGGGATGTGTAATAATCTGGTAAGAAGTAATAATCATAACGACCCATTTCTTGGGTTTTATCATTAATACGACCTTGAGGGTTTACTACCATTGTTCCTGTTCCATCATCAATTGAATCTGTTAACATTCCAACGATATAAGCACCATCACAACTTAAGTAACCTCCTCTATTCCAGTACAAGAAATCAAAGTAAAGATTCCAAGCACCTGGAGTTTCTTGAGTATGATCAGCTTTAAGATCCATATTCATTTGAACACCATTCGCTGCTGCTGCTGCTGCACCTGCATAATCTTTATTTCTCAACAAAGCTCGTGCCTTTAAAGTGCTAGCCACTTGGCCCCAGTCGAATCCGGCAACATAAGCATCACCGTACGCACTACTACCTGTCATAGATGGAATTACTTCATCTAATAAACCAATGCAATAGTTATGTACGTCGCTCATTTTATCGAACTTAGGTTCTAGAATTTCATCATTACAAGCTTCTGATGCAGGTATATCACCAAACAAGCCTGAAGCTGTTAATAATAAATGTGCCTCTGTAATAGCCGCAGCACCATATAACTCGGTGTTACCTGAAGCCGTTGCTTTTTCCTTGATAATTTTACATTGAGCAATACCTTCAGCATATAATGTACCCCAAATATTATCGAAATCTCCTGCAGTCATTTTATACTGTTGATATGAAATGTATTGACGATCATATCCCGTAAAATAACCAGAGAAAATTCCAGCCATACGCGCAGCTTCTCCTTCTTGGAAAAGCACATTGGCCATTTGCGCTCCTGTAATCATAAGAGATCCATCAGCATTACTAAACTGGTTTGGATTCTCCTGATTAATTGTATCAATGTCCTTCTGACAAGAGTTCAACGTGAAAAGCGTCAAACCAAGAGCCAAAGGAAGTATTCTAAATTTTTTCATTTTTCTGTTCTTTAAATTTTAACACTTAAGTTGAAGATGTACGATTTTGTACCTGGATTGTTGAAGTAGTCTAAACCTCTACCATTGGAAACACCAGTAAGGTTAGTTTCAGGATCAACACCCAATTCAGGTGCATTTGTCCATAAAGCTAAGTTACGTCCAGTGAATCCAATTGAAGCTCCAGGAATATGTAAAGCTTTACAAATGCTTGCAGGTAATTGATAAGAAAGACTAAGCTCTCTTAAACGCACCCAAGATGCATCATAAATGAACTGCTCCGCAACTGGACCAAATCCACCACCAAGACCTGTGTACCAAGCCTGATCTAATAATACATTACCAGCACCGAAATCTTTAATATTACCACGTACAGTGTATGTACCGTCAGCATTAGCAGCAGCTAAACCATCTATAGATTGACCATAGATATTTTTAATATTTGCCGCATCAGCTGCACTTACAGTTACTTCGTTTGCCGTTTCTTCGGCAACACCAAAGTAGTTCAATACTCCGTAAGTACCACCCCACATTTGATTACCTTGACAAGCTTCAAATAATACATTTACGCTTAAGCCTTTATATGTGAAGTTTGTTCCAATGGCACCTCTCCAAGATGGGTTTGGATCTCCCAATACACCTTCTTCTGGAGATGCTTGAGGGAATCCATTTGCATCAAGAATTAAATTACCTGACTCATCACGCAACCACTGGCCACCCCATAGAGCGCCCATTGCTTGTCCTTGAACTGCACGTGAAGATGTTCCAGTAAATCCAGCTAAGAATAAAGAATTAGAACCTGTTAAGCTGTCAACCATATTCTTGTTAGAACCTAAGTTTCCGTAAATATTCCATGAGAAATCGTCGGTCTTCATTACATTCACATTAAGGTCTAATTCAAAACCTCTATTACTTAAGTATGCTGCATTGTCCCAAGTACTAGTATAACCTGTAGATGCAGGAACATCAACCGCTAAAACCGCACCGTCGATATTGTTCATGTAGTAAGTAGCACCAAATGAGATTTTATCATCTAAGAATTTCAAGTCAACTCCAAATTCTGTTTCACGCTTAATCTCAGGACGAATATCTGGATTACCTCTAACAGTACTTCTATAGATAGAACCACCATAGTAAGAAGCATCCATAATTTCACCCCATCCAGAAGCAGAACCTGCACTAACATAATTAGTTCCCCAGATGTATGCTGGCGGAGCAATACCCACCTGACCCCAAGATGCTCTCAATTTCGCATAAGAAACAGTTGGAATTTCTATGTCTTTAGATAACTCGTAACTTAATGAAGCGCTAGGAGAATAAAAACGATCTGAGAATGTACTTGCTTGTTCAGCAGCCGTTGCTAAAGAAACAAATAATTTATCGTTGTATGCAAAATCAGCAATTCCATAAACACGATTATTCAAGATTTGAGCTCTTGAAACTCCAGGGTTCATGTTTTCAGTAGTTGAATTGTTAAATGCAAATCTGTCTTGGTCACGTACAATAAAGTTTAAAGCACTACCACCAATAGAATGAGATCTTCTATCAGTTGCTAAATAACCTAAAGTTACGTTTGCAGATAGATTATCATTAATCTTATGACTAGACTGATTGATGAAATGTGCACTTAATTCAGACTCAGTAATTACACTTTCCCCAAATTGTCCATTTGAAGTACTTCCTCCTGAATTGAATGGGAAGTATGTTATACGCTGATCAGCTGAATTATCATAACCAATACGAGCAATAAAAGTAGAATTTTCCATCCATTTGTAAGAAACTTCAGGAGTTAAAATAAAACGAGTTACGTCAGAAGTATTTACCTGACGGTTCAAAGTCCATCCTGGATTGTTATAAGTAGGAGCTGCATCACCCATATAACGACGATATCCCCGATGAGCTCCAAATGAAGCTTCGCCTGCAGCGTTATAATAAGTACCGGAATATATGGTATTATCAAAATCTGCTGGTGTTCTTAAATAACCTAAATATAAACCATTTAAGTTAGAACCCATCTGAATACGATTAGACGAAACTTTCGCCATCGTACTCTTAAGGCTTAATTTTAATTTATCACTTGCGTTGTAATCAAAATTTAAACGACCTGTAGTTCTTCGGTAGTCAGAATTACCATTCATTATACCTTGTTGATTCCAATCTGATACTGAAAAATATACCCCTCCTTTTTCGTTTGCAGAAGAAATTGAAAGGTTATTGTTCCATGTAGTACCATTGCGGAATACCTGATTTCTGTTTGCGTCGTTGTAAACCGTTTGGTCTCCTTTATCGACGATTGGATATATTTTAGTACCATCATCTGCCAAGAAATAAGCACCTGTCTCGTCAACCTGATCTGTACCTGAACGATCTGCTAAACGATCACCCCAACTTAACGGATGATTCGCTGCCCAAGCTCCACCAGAACCTTGACCATATTTACTCTGCTTGGTATACTCGCGATTTACTTGATCAATTGCTAATTGGCTTGAGAACTCAATGTTCAACCCTGATTTACCTTTCTTAGTGGTAATCATGATTACACCATTTGCAGCACGCGTTCCCCAAATAGCAGCCGCAGCGGCACCCTTAAGAATCTGTATGTCCGCAATGTCTGCAGGGTTAATGTCGTTCAAACGAGACTGCTGAACAACCCCATCAATATCTCCTCCAATTGAAGAATTACTAACAGGCACACCGTCAACAACAATAAGTGGTTGATTGGAACCTGTAATCGTGTTTTGACCACGAATTTGAATGTAAGCACCAGCTCCAGGATCACCCGTTGAACGCGTAATTTGAACGTTCGAAGCTTTACCTGTCATGGCTTGAATAAGTCCACTTTCACCCGAGGTCTGAATGTTTTTACTCTGAATTTGAGAAACACCAAAACCAGTTTTCCGGGCGTCAATGGTAAGACCGGTAGCAGTAACTGTTACTTCACCGACCTTTACTGTGTCAGAATCTACCTGAGCTTTAACGGAATCAACCGCCATCAAACCCAGCCCGATTAGACCCAATACCGGAAGTTTTTGTAATGTTTTTTTCATAATCTATTAACTATTTAGTAAGATCTATTTTGCAATGTAGTAATTTTTTCTAAACAAAAACATATGATTTGTTTAATTTTTATTTAAACTATAAGAGTTAATTTTAAGTAAAATATATTCATAATAAAACGTAAATCATTTAAAACACTAGCTGTCAAAGCATTATAGGGCAATTTTAATTTTGTCTAATATTATAAACAATTAAAATTCTGCGCTTTAGAAATTAGTGCGGGTAATCGATAAAAAAATTCAGTTAATCCAAACTTCTAGAATTGTCAGTGTCCTATTACACTGTTATATTGTTTGATATAAAATATATTTTGTAGCATTTATCTGAATTAGGGGTATGAATCCGTTTTGGAAACTAATACTCAACTATCTTTAATTTACATTAATTTAATATTGTAAATTAATACTAATAAATTATGATGCCAATTGTATTGTAATATTTAACCCAAAAGAGTTTGTAACAACAAGAATAAATACATTTCTGACATAGTTATTTAAAAAACTATTGCATCAAAAATATTGTACGCTTTTACTTCAGAAAAATATTTTGCTCTACCCTCAAAACCCAAACAGCTCTTCAGGTTTTAAAATTTCTAAGTTACCATACTTTTTCAAGTCCTCTTTAGTGATGCGTTCTAAACTTCCCACAACCGCCATTGTTTTAGGAACTTCTCTAACGAAATCTGAATGGAATTTCAATACCTCTTCCATAGTGGTTTTTTTAATTACATCGTATTGAATCTTTACAGGATTATTATCTAAAACCCCAAATTTCTCATAAAACAAGAATGTTCCTATTGCATTTTCTGGAAGACTACGATTTGACTCAATTGAAGTTAATAAAGATTGCTTCGACATTGCGAAAATCTTTGGCTCATTAGGGAGACTCTTAAATAAACTATCCATTCCCCCTATTGCCTCGTGAAACTTATCAGACTGAGTTCCTACAAATGCCTTGAAAGTGTAAAAATCTTCTTGAGGGATGGAAGGAGTAGAGAAATAGGCATTGGTACTGTATGCCAGTGCTTTTGACTCACGGATTGTTTGAAATACAACGCTACTCATATCACCGCCAAAATATTGATTAAATGCTTTTACTTTAGCATTAAATGTTAAATCATACGGTTGATTTATCGATGACAACCAGTAAACATTAGCTTGAACCATTGGAAAATCTACAAAATATACTTTAGATTTATTATGTGTATTTGGTGGTATGATTAGCGGTTCTTTTAATTTAAACTCCTTCTTTCTTGAAGTCCAATTCAACCCCTTTAAAAATTCTTGTATCATAATTAATGAATCTGGACCGAAATATGTAATTTCTGTTTTTGCTTTCATCAAGTTCTCATGAACCGTCATAAGATCATCCATATCTAAAGACTTAATTTGACTATTACTCAGTCCGCGAGTTAGATTGTTATCTTTACCATAAAGGGCCCATGTTGACAAGGCAAAACCTAAATATTGTGGGTTGGTAAGAAGGTTTTTCCTACTCATTAATTCAGTTTGTTTTACTGCCTCTAATACTTCATTGTTCCATTTAGGATTATTGAACCAGTTTGAAATAATTTTTACAGCCTTAAAGAAGTTTTCCTGTGGCCCTGAAATTCTCAAGATCGATTTATCTTTACCTACAGTAAATCTAAAATTACAGCCAATGGAATATAATTTATTCGACATTTCAGAGTTCGACATTTCAGTTGAACCCAATAACTGCATGAAATCAGGCAAAATATCTAACTTTTTATTGTGAAAAGAACCGTAAGCAATTTGAAATTGTAAATTAAACAATCGGTTTTCATCATTTTTAACATACAAAAACCTTGTACCCTTAAATTTATTTTGGGTTACTGAACTAGATTCGAAATAAACAGGATTTATTTTTTCTACAGGAATATCAACCCACTGCTTAATAAAATCACTCGCTTTATCCCGGTTTAATTCTACAGGATTTATAGTAGGCTTTACAACCTTTTCACGCTCTGGAGTTTCTCCTTTGTGTTTATAAACCGCAACTCGATCATTCCCAAATATTTCATTTGCCACAGTTATCACATCCTCTTTGGTAACCTCACTAATCTCAATAAATGAGTTTATGGCTTTATGATAGGGAATATCATTCACAAATGCTTCCATAATAAAAGAACATCTATTGGAGTTTTGTTTCCATTCTTCAAGTTGCTCCAACTCCTTATTGAGTATAATTGCTTTTATTAGATTTTCATCAAACTCTCCATTCTTTAGTTTTTGAATTTCCTCTAATAATAGGCTTTTAACAGAGTCTAAAGATTGATCAGATTTAGGAGTTCCATACAACATGAATTGAGAATAATCTTTCATCTCACTAATGAATGCCGCTGCACCTTGTACTTTTTGAGCATTTACTAAGTTTAAATCAATTAACCCCGCTTTAGAATTATTAAGGATTAACTCAATTAATTTGGCAACTTTTACTTGCTTGCTTGCCATCCCATCCAATCGATAACCAACCATAATCATCTCCTGGTTTGGTCCATATATATCAATTTTTCTTTCGACGTTTCTTGGATCTTCATAGTTGAAGCTATATTTTGGAACATTCTTTGGTTTCAAGTGTGAGAAGTTCTCGTATACCCATTTTGCAACACTGTCAGAATTTATATCTCCCGAAACAATTACAGACATATTATTGGGTACATAATAAGTGTTGTAATATTCTCTAATCGCTTTTATTGATGGATTCTTGAGGTGTTCAACGGTACCAATTGTAGTTTGTAAACCGTAATTGTGTTTTCTAAACATCTCTGCATTCATTTGCTCCCATACCTGGCTCATATCGCGATCAATACTAATATTCTTTTCTTCATAAACTGCCTCTAACTCGGTATGAAATAATCGAAAAACAGGATTATGAAAGCGTTCTCCTTCGAGCTTTACCCATTTCTCAACCGAATTTGACGGAATATCATTGATGTAAACCGTCATTTCATTAGAAGTAAATGCATTTGTACCCTTAGCGCCAATTGCTTGACACATTTTATCATATTCATTTGCAATTGCGTATTTCGAGGCTAAATAACTAACACTATCTATATAATGGTAAGTGATTTTTCTTAGTGAATCATTCATTTGATGATTATAAACCTCATATAACGAATCAATCTGCTCTAAATAAACTTTCTCCTTTTGATAATCTAAAGTTCCATACTTCTCTGTACCTTTAAAAAGTAAATGTTCAAGATAATGGGCCAAACCAGTATGGTCCGCTGGATCATTTTTTGAACCTGTTTTTACCGCCACCATTGTATAAACTCTCGGTGAACGTGGATTCTCCGATGTAATAAGAGTTAACCCATTGTCAAAGGTGTAATGACGTGTATTCAACGGATCATTTTCATATTTTCTCATTACCCAATGTTCTGACTTATAATCACCGTAGGTATTAATTTTTTGCTGTGCAATGGATGAATTAACCATGAAGATGCTCAAGGTTGCAATAAATACAGATTTCATAGTAACAAATATATTGGTTAGTAATGTTGGATTTTCAGATAATCGATTAAATGCCGATTCAGAAATATAACTTCGCAGTATGGGACTTTTACATCAAGTCTATGTTGGAACTGGAAGTAATCAAGGAAATTCTATCGCTTTTTTATCAAAAGCAATTATTTTAACTAGCGACAATGTCGGTTATTTAGGAAAAATATCTTCCGTATACAAAACTAAAGCCTGGGGTAAAGAGAACCAACCTGATTTTTACAATCAGGTTTTTGAAATTTATACTCCATTTTCTCCACGGATAGTAATGAAAAAGTTTTTAGAAATTGAAAAATCATTAGGGAGAAAGAGGTATGAAAAATGGGGACCTAGAAGTATTGATATTGATATGCTCTTTTATGATAATTTGTGTTTAAATCAGCCTGAAGTTCAAGTTCCACACCCTGAAATACCCAATAGAAACTTCGTCTTATTTCCTTTAGCAGAAATTGCAGGTTCAAAAAAACATCCTAAATTGAATTTAACAATTCACCAGATTTTGCAACAATGTAAGGATCCTCTTACGGCCACAATTATTCAATGAAAAGTTTAATAATTCCAAATATTATTCCCAGTGTGAATTGGTACCTAAATTGTCAAAAGAATGGTTATTGGATTTCAGAAAAAAACACCTCAAATTATTATTGGATTGCTGGACCCAATTCACTACAAAAATTACAAATACCCTTACAACAACAAAGCAAACTCGAAGCCCCTAATGACCGCAAAATTAGCTATAACCACAAATGGATTGCTGAGCATAAAAACGCGTGGAAGACCGCTTATGGTAAGTCACCGTTTTATGAATATTATGATTACCGCCTACATCAAATTTTAGATTCTAAAATAGAAACAATAGGAGAGTTATCTCAGACTTTGTTAAATACAATTAACCCTTTAATCGGCGGTAAAAGCTTAGAAATTACAACTAAAAATCCCGTAGTAGAAGAATTAGTTGATCCTTACTACCAGGTTTTTGAAGATAGGTATGGCTTCCGTCAACCGGTAAGCATATTAGACTTATTATTTAACCTAGGCCCAATGTCTTCTCCATATTTAGAATCCTATCGGCAGTAAATTAATTACTACCTTTGTTTTAAATGTCGACCATTAAGAAATTAGCTTCACAAACTGCAATTTATGGGTTAAGTACCATGGTCGGTCGACTCATTAATTACTTGTTAGTTCCTCTCTATACAGCTTATCTAGCAGAAGTAGCTGATTACGGTGTTGTGGGGGTTATGTTTGGGTGGGCAAGTTTGTTTTCAGTTGTGTTTGGTCTCGGTTTAGAAACGGCTTATTTTCATTTTTCTCAAAAAACAGGAAACGCTCCAAAGGTATTTTCAACAGCAGTAAATTTCCTAATAATTACTGGTTTCATTTGGGTAATAATAGCTTGTTTGTTTGCTCCTGAAATAATGACGGGTATAGGTTATCCTAACCATCCTGAATATGCTTTATGGTTCATAACAATTTTGTCTATTGATGCCATTACAGCAATTGGTTTTGCAAAACTTAGACAAGAAAAAAAACCTTGGAAATTTGCTTTAATAAAACTGACGAACATTTTTATTAATGTAGGAGCTAATTTATTCTTTTTAATAATTATTCCTGTATTAGCAAGTAACGGTATTTCTTGGGCAGTTAAATGGAATACAAGTGTTAATCAAGTATCTTGGATATTCATATCAAACCTTATTGCAAGTGGTATTACTTTACCATTACTATACAAAAGCATGATGCAAATTAGATTAGGACTAGATCTAAAATTGTTAAAAACAATGCTTAAGTATTCATATCCATTAATTTTTATTGGATTAGCAGGAATGATTAACGAAACTTTCGACAGAATTTTGTTAAAAAAGTTATTGCCCGAATTTAATGCGGACTATGAAGTCTCTATTTATAATGCATTCTATAAATTGAGTTTAGTACTCACCTTATTTGTTCAAGCTTTTCGTTTTGCTGTTGAGCCTTATTTCTTCGAACAATCTCGGAAACTTGATGCTCAGGAATCGTATGCTTACATCATGAAATATTTTGTATACGTAGTATCATTTATTTTTGTTTTTACTGTAGCCATAATTCCATACATAGCACCACTTTTAATTAGAAATCCAGATTATTTTCTTCACCCTAATGGAATGAAAATCGTCCCTATTTTGTTGGCTGCAAATTTATTTTTGGGAGTTTATTATACCCTTTCTGTTTGGTATAAGGTTTCTGGTAATACAAGAATTGGAGCAATACCGGCAATAGTTGGAGCAATTTTAACCATTGCATTAAACTATGTACTTATACCAAAAATCGGTTTTGTAGGATCAGCCATCACAACATTAGCAGCCTACACCAGCATGGTTATAGTTGGGTATTTTTTGTCCCGTAAATTTTATCCCATCCCTTATAATTTAGCTTTAATTTTAACTGTAATTGGTATTGCTTTTATGATGGGATTTTGGATCAACACATTACCTACTGTTAGTTACGGAATAGTAATTAGAATTCTAATACCATTAACCTTTGCGCTTTTTGTATATTTATTAGATAAAAAAATCATTTCAAATGTTACAAATAAAAGTCATCAACAAAAGCAATAATCCATTACCTAAATACCAGACAATTGCTTCAGCTGGGATGGACTTACATGCTAATCTCCAGAAAACAATAACATTACAACCCGGAGAACGGAAATTAATTCCTACCGGCTTATTTATAGAATTGCCACTTGGTTACGAAGCACAAGTTAGACCAAGAAGTGGACTTGCGCTAAAACATGGTATTACAGTTTTAAACAGTCCTGGGACAATTGATGCGGATTACCGCGGAGAAATCAAAGTGTTATTAGTAAATCATGGCAAGGAAGAATTTGAAATTGAACATTCCGATCGTATCGCACAAATGATTATTGCGAGACACGAACAAGCGGAATGGATACCAGTTAGTGAAATAAACCAAACCGATCGTGGCATAGGAGGTTATGGAAGCAGCGGTAAATAAGTAAATTATAACCATTTTTAATAATCATTGCGTTAATTTGCAGTCCTTTTAAGAAAAGAGAATATTCATGAATTTAATTATACCTATGGCTGGAATGGGAAAACGTATGAGACCTCATACATTAACCACTCCTAAACCATTATTGAAAGTTGCGGGAAAATCTATTGTTCATTGGCTGATTGAAGATATCTCTAATGTTTGCGGAGAAAAGATCAATGAAATTGGATTTGTCATTGGAGATTTCGGTAAAGAAACTGAAACTGAGTTGTTAAATATTGCTGAAGGAATTGGAGCCACTGGAAAGATATTTCATCAAGAAACTGCTGAAGGTACAGGGCACGCAATATTATGCGCCAAAGAGTGCTTAAAAGGTGATGTAATTGTTGCTTTTGCAGATACTTTATTTAGAGCAGATTTCAACCTCGATAAGTCAAAAGACGGAGTGATTTGGGTTGAAAGAGTTGAAGATCCTAGTGCATTTGGGGTAGTCAAATACGATGAAAACAATGTAATAACTGAGTTCATTGAAAAGCCTCAAGAATTTGTCTCAGATTTGGCGATAATTGGTATTTATTATTTTAAGGATGGAGAAAACCTTAGGAACGAACTTCAATATCTTGTTGATAATGATATCAGAGAGAAAGGCGAATTTCAATTGACCAATGCAATGGAGAGTATGAAGAACAAAGGCCTTCAATTTGTTCCTGGAAAAGTAAACGAGTGGCTAGATTGTGGAAATTATGCGGCTACAGTTCATACAAATCAACGCGTATTAGCTAATAAATCGGATTTGTTTCAAAACGATTCCCAAAAATTTGGAGAAAACGTAACCATTCATCCACCTTGCTTTATTGGAGAAGGAGTTTCTCTTAAAAATTGTGAAATTGGTCCATTTGTAAGTATTGGTAAAGAATCTACGATAGAAAATTCCGTTATTCGTAACACTATCATACAAGATAACTGTGAGTTGACAAACTTCAATTGTGAAAATTCAATGATAGGAAACCACGTATGTTTAAGCGGAAATCCAAAAGAATACAGCATAGGCGACTACACAGTAATGAAGTAGTAAGATTCACTTTACTCGCGGTTTTTTTATCGTTTTTTACTTTTCTTAAGGCTCAAACTTTTTCTCATAGACAAACGAGTATATCAGAGGCCTACCACAAGGCAGAAACTTTTTACTTACTACATCAATGGGAAAAGGCAATCCCAATCTATCAAGAAATTTTACTAACTGAGGATTCTAGTCAAGCTGTACACTATCGTTTAGCATGTATTTATGAGCAACTAGGTAATATACAACAAGGACTATTTCACATAGAAAAGGCATTGTATAGCCAAGATTCAAATTCAGATTATTTATATCAAAAAATAAAATTACTAGAAATCGATAAAAACTATGAAGACGCTTGGATTATTCATCAGTATTTAATTTCCAAGGAACCCCGCAAACCAACGAGATATATTGCAGCAATACAAAATTGCAAGGAACGCGTTGCTGTGCCCGATATGTTAGACCTAACTAATAAATGGTTAGAACAGTTTGGACCATCTTTATATATAGCAAATATCCGTTTTGAATGTCAGAAGTTTCTTGGTTTATCAATACAAGCTGAAGATGAATTAAGTAAACTAGTAAAAGAATATCCTTACATGCAGGCATACCAAACT
>Ga0181576_10002967_pt1 | contig 12535 bp, 7 predicted proteins | sample 101ome_22_FD_132464 | JGI IMG/M metagenome (GOLD analysis project Ga0181576, IMG submission 132464) | Coastal salt marsh microbial communities from the Groves Creek Marsh, Skidaway Island, Georgia - 101412BT metaG (megahit assembly) | ecosystem: Environmental > Aquatic > Marine > Intertidal zone...
GGATTTACAAATACAAGAGTCTTTCCATCAAGCTGTGTAACACCATCAATACCAGTAAAGTGCTCGTCAAAGAAATCTTGTAAAACTCTATTGTGAAGCTCTTTGTAAGTGTGCATGGTAGCAAAGTCAACACGATGTTGTTGTACCATATTAATATAATGATTCTGATCGTCGATCTTAGGCACTCTAAATGTAATAGTACCAACTTGTGCGCCATTGTTTGTAACGCCTTCTATTTCACGTGTGCTAATATTATCTTGAAATTCGGCAATACCACTAAGTCCGCGCTCAGTCTGAATCCAAAATGGCACACCTTCTTGTTCAACTTCAAATGTATATTCACCACCTCTTGCAAGGTATAGTGTTGGGTTTGGATTACTTGTAGTGTCATCAAATCTATAAAATGGTTCACCTACTGCAATTTCAGTAGTCACACCGTCAAATGGTTGTTCGTCAAAGTTTGTGCTATCAAAAGGAAAACGTTCGTAGTTTACACTTTCACGCAATACTTTAAATGTGTCCTCAGTGTCAATACTACCTGCAGATACCTGCACACTGTCTGGACCTTCAGGCAACCAAAAATATTCACCGTAGTTGACTAGTTTGTCATAGTCAATAAAGCCGCTCCAGTTATAATAATCCTGTGCAAACAAGCTACTAGGATTACTAATATCACTGTTTAGAAAGTCAAGTTGATTTAAAAGGTCTGGGTAGGTATGAACAGACTCTGTATTACCGTTTCCGTCTCTATATACAACAGCGGGTTCTAACTGGAAGTTTTGCCGATCTAGACTAATTTCAGGCAAATATTTGTCCCCAGCGGAATAGTTGGCCGCTGTTTGTCTTCCAATAAAACTGTTTATCCTAACAGATCTATTTTCACTTATTAGCTGATCTAGTGTAGCATTTAAGAACTTACGGTTTTTGCTTGTTCTAAATAGCTCAGGTAAAAGATCGGAACTTTTTCTTACAGCCATTAGTAACTATATCCTCCGTTGCTAGTAATGCCAACACTGTTATTTACTGTTAGTGTATTTGTGGTTGTTGATATTGTGCTACTACCAGTTTCGCCAACACTCTCTGTAACTAGATTACTTGTTGTGCTGTTTGTTACAATTCCTGTTGCCCTTAACTCATTAGCTGTGATAATATCAATGATATCAACATCATTTACAGATGCTGCGCTAATAAAGATCTCATCACTTTGGCTTTGAATTTGATACAAACTACCAAAACTTGATGTGCTTGCCCTTGGCACGATAATTACACTTAAAATATCTGGAGCAAGTGCTGCATGTAGATACGCACTAAGTTCTGAGAAGTAGAAAGTATCACCAAAGTTCCAGTTTTCTATAGCAAAATATTCGTTAATTGCTGTAACAACTCGTGCTTTAATTTCATTATCGCTAACCAGCGTGCTTTTATTTTTTACAACTTTAAAACTTGCTTGCAATTCTTCCTCTGCCTTGGTGCCAAACAACGGTCTAAATGTTACACTGTTGAACACAATAGTATCGCTTATAGATTTATATCTATCCAATTCTCCAAAGCTATCTCTCAGCTCAGTAGTAGTTGGTTTACCTGGTTTAGCTACTGTGCCTGTTAAGTCTTGTACCCAGTTTCTATAATCATTATCGTAAACTGTGGTTAGCAGGAATAAATCAATGATATTTGTAGGACTTGGATCTATACGTCTATTGTTAGGACTATTGTGAGTATACTGGAACAATAGGTTGTCGCGGCCTACTTTTGTAGTATAATCTGTACTTTCTGTAACTGTTTTCTGATTTGCAGCATTAATACTCAAAACATAGAATTTTTCAGTTGATGAAATATAGAAAATCTGTCCGCTACTAAAACTTTCCTTGGCTGCTTCAATACTAGCTAGACTTGTATATACAGTATTAACACTAGTACTAGGAATAGCTTCTAGTCTGTCAAAACCACTGTTATCCAAGTATGACTTGTAAAAAACAACTTTACTACTAGCGTTTACGTCTGGTGCAACAACTTTATCAAATATTTCTGGATCATCTACTACGCCGTCGTCATCTTGATCTGGGAAAGTAACTTTGATTTTTTCAGCAAGAACGTATCCATCAGTTTCAATAATTTGATCGTCAACATTCATAATATAATTTACGTTCAATTTATTATTACTATCGGGCTGTGCATTTACTTTCAGCACGTTAACTTTATCTCTAATTGTCTTACCTGTTCTTGGATCAAAAATCTTGAGATCCTTTTCAAAGTAAAAGCGTGTTTCCAAATAACTTTCAAAGACGTATGCTAGGCTACGGTAGTTTACTGTGTAGGTACTACCATCATTTGTAAATTTAAATATCCAACTAGCATCTCTGTTAAGATTTTGATCATTGCCAGCATAGTCTAGACTAAATGTATTACTTTGATCTAGGTTAGCACCTGTAATAATCTTCCATTCACTGGTTGCATAATCATAACGTAAACCAAATGTTTTGTATGTTAAAACATTATCAACTATAGTCTGTCTTAGTGTGCTAGAAAGCACTGTATTCCATGGAGCAATGACACTATCTAATACTGCATCACTTGGAATGTTTTCACTTAATGTAACAGGGCCAACTCCTGTGCTCAGATTGCCGGTGCCTTGGTTTATGCCATCGTCAATGACACTACTAATACCACTCCAGATATAATCTCTAGTATTATTATCTCCGCTGGATCCAGTAATCAATTCGTTTTGCTCATTGAAAACTTTGCCGGCTGGCGGCGTAAATTTTACAAGAGCCCCTTGTTTAATATATTTTAAGTTACTACTTGTAAATGTACCAATCTGCTGCGGACCGTCACTTACTGCATTTTTAAAATAACCTGTACAGATTCCGCTACCTTGTGTGCTGCGGTTCCAATCAACACCTAAAGTTGTAACGTTAACAAATGGATATTTGTCTAAGTAGTAGTGTAATGATTCTTTGTTTTGTATAACCGGCTCTATGTTTTTACTAATAGTATTACTGATGTCTCCTGATGTAACAAAGTTAAACACAAAGTTTTTAAGAACATCTTCTCTGTAGAAAATACCATCTTCTGCAACAATATTTGTACTTGAATACTTGCCTGTGGTGTCACGTACATCTAAGTATCTACTTACGCCACTTGCTGTGCGGTTAACTGCTTTTGCTTTAATAACATTATTAAAACTAGTAAATGGGAAGATTTGATAATCTTCACCAGTAATCATACGCTGCTGTGTATAATATTGCTGCTGTGCCTTTTGCTTAATGTCATTTAGATTTTCTCTTGCACTAGCATTTGCTACAGTATATTCTAAGCTCAACTGAACTGTAAGTGTTTCAATTTGTCCGGCATGACTAACATAAGGAATGTCTAAAGTTACATCTGTAATATCTTGTGGTGTAATTTTGTACGTGAATCCATTACCAATTCTATAGTATAGGCGGAAGTTTCCTGTAGGAATGTTACTAAACACACCATCGCCAAATGCTAATGATATTTGATCTGCTGCTCTGCTATTAACTGCAAACTGGTTCTTTTCATCTTGTATACTATTGTAAATGACATTAGTACCATTGATTGCAGGTACCTTTGTCCAAATTTCATCTTCATTACCATTTGCATCCACACTGTACAACCACACATCGTTATTGTCTACATTGTTTGCACTGATTTCAACAACACGATTAGGTAGACTTTCATTAATTGTAAAATCTACACTTTGTAATTCGCCCTGTTTAAAATAGAAGAAAAATCCATTATTAATACTGCTAAAGCCTTGACTGTCATTTTTATACAATACATTAAGTATAGCACCAGGCTGCGGTGCCACTTCGTATAGGAAGTCTGTGCCACTATATGTTCCGTTTACAACTTCAAAATCAAATGCATTGCCGCCAATGTCATTGGCAAACTTATAAATTGGAACTGTGCTAGGAATAATACTGATGTGATATTCTTCAGTTGGAACACCTACTATTGTTTTACGTAATGCTGGCGCTCCAAATCTCTGGGTTTTGTCTAAACTAGCGTTTAAAATAGTTGTAAATTGCTCTAAGAAATCTGGGTTAGTATTGTCTCCCCAAAATACCTGTTGATTTTGCAGATTAGTTCCATTGGTATCAAATATAATTTCAGTAGTTTGTACAGCTTGTATCTTCAGCAGGCCGCGAGCAATTTGTGCACGTTTGGGCTGATAGTTAAGCATCTTAGCAATGCGGAGAATACTATCTCTACGCTCTGCTGTTTCTAAAAAGTTTTCTCTAGCGTTTAGATCTGCACGGAAGCTGAGACTCTGTGCAATATAAGCAATGAGATCGATAAGTGCAATGTATTCACTTGATTCAATATAGTCGTTAAAATCTTCAGGATAATAAGTCCTGAGATAGTCAATCATTGTTTTACGGATAGTTTGAAAATCGTAAGCCTGAAAGTCTATTTCTCTAAATGTTTCGTAGACTTTGGTCCAGTCTTCACTAGCAAATAGATTACTTTGTCTTGTAGTATTAGCCATAAGTTATACCATTCCAATTCTAATTGTATTTATGGCTTTTAAAATATACTACTTTTATAAAGTCTCCACTGTGGAGTTTAACAAGCCGTCTTGGTTTAAGAAACGCACAAGCATGGTTTCTGTTTGATTGGAATCAACGTATAAAAGACTTACTTGCGCTCCTATACCATTGCCTTGAGGCAATTCGTCTACAATAAGTTCTTGTAGAGCTATCCTAGGGTCTGATTCGATAATTTCTTGTATTTCCTCAAGTAGCAGATTTTTGGTTTGTTCTGTAAGCGGCTCCATAATAATATCATGTATGCTGCTACCAAAACTAGGATTTCCTAGTTTTTCACCTTTACGTATGCCAAAGTGATTTAGCAGATCACGTTTAATAAGATCTGTATCATTCAGTTTTACGCTCTTAAACTGACTTCTAAGTGTGCTATATCCTTTGTAAATTGCCATACCGTATTTACCCTATGTAAGCGATCCGCCTCTGCGTTTAAACTCTTTAAGAAGAGCTGCGCCAGATAGTCCAGTTTCTGCCTTTACTTTAGCAATCTCACGCCGTCTCTCTTCTTGTTCCCTGCGGTCTTGTGCTAATTCTGCTTCGTCTCTAGCTATACTTGCAGCATCTGCTGTCCTAGTAGTAGATCCACCGCCTGTAACCTGGTTGCCTGTAATGTTAGTGTACCAACTTTGACTATACCCTGTACCATCAGTAGACTGGGCCTGTGTATAGGAAGCTCTTCCTTTTAGATAATAATCATCATAGTAACTAGTCATATCATTGTTATCAGGGACAATAGTGGTACCATCAATGGGTCTAGGTTCAATGAACTGACCTTGTCTATATTTTGCTGCAACATCAGCATCGCCTGATGCATAAGATACCATAGTCATTCCAGCAATAGTTGCTTCATCATCATCTTCACTGATTGCACCGTTTAAATAAGCATCCTGCATACTGTTAAACATGTCAGCATAGAACATATTTTCTTGTGCAAAATCATTTGCTAAAAAATCCTCTATTGTTTCTATACCATCTTTACCTGTCCATAGTTTAGGATCAGTTAATTGTCCATTAAAGAAAGCCTCTGGTCGTACAAATCCATTCTTTTGTAAGTTACTTACTGTTGCTCCAAATTTTCCTATAGCATTTGTAGCACCACTAATAAAGTTTGCTGCGCCGCCGCTTCCTACTATTTCAGATACACCAACTGCCAGGTTCTTTGTTACTTTATTTGTTAAATCACCTAACTGAACTCCACTTGCTAAATCTTTAACAATATTAGTTGGTGTTAGTTTTTTATCATTTATTAATGCATTGGCTCTTTCAATTCCATTGGTTGATAAATTTTTTGGATTTGCAGGTTTAGCAGGAACTAGTTCTGCGCCGCTCTTTACATCATCAATATCAACGCTTTCATAAACAGTTTCGATTGTTGTGGTTCCGTGTCCAATGTAAGGTTCGTGAGTTGGAGCACGATCAACTGTTGTGGGTAAATCCTTATCTGCATTCCAGAAACCTTTAGCATCAGGTTTAGTGTCTTGTAAAGATTTCTCTTTTGCTTTGTTTTGTTTGCCTGCTGGAGCGGCTGGACTTTGTAGTGCAACACAACTACCTTGAATAGCAATAACACCTCCTGCTTTCAAATTCATACTCGAAGCGGCTTGTATATTTGTGGTTTTGCCACTTTTTATATGAATACCACCGCCACCATACATAAAAGCAGGACCTTTATCACTGTAAAGGTTTGCCATTGATCTACCTTCTAAATGCAAATTACTGCCAGCAACCAGCTGAATAGTTGAGCCTGCATGCATTTTAATTGCACCATCTGCATGCATATTGATGTTGCTACTTCTAAGGTTTATGCTAGTCTGACTGTAAACATCTACTTGTCCTTTTGCATCTAGTTGTACCCAAGCAGTGCCCTGTGCATTTCCAATGTAGATTAAATTTTCTGTGTCGTGTAAAAGCACCTGATGACCGGCGGCTGTTCGGAACCGCATAAGATTGTTGTTGCCTTCAATGTCGCCATCGTCTAGTACTAGTGCGTGTCCTTTTTTACGTGCCGCCCTACCTTCCACACCTGCTGCTTCTTGAATACTTAAATCATCTCCTGCAGATAATTTTTTATTAATACCAGTTGCTTCAATAGGTTGGCCGGCAGCGGTTGTTCTACGACCTTTGGTACTAACACCAACTATTTCGCTAGGAGTTTCTCGAGTGAAACTACTGCTCGTTAGGCCTCTGATTTCATCTTCATCCAAGCCTTGTGATTTTAAAAATCCTGCAGTGTGTACATCTAGTGCTCTTTTAGGCTGTAGAAAGTTTGCTATCTTACCAACATCTGCTCCCGCATTAGGGTCGTCATTAAATTCAAGTGTTGGCGCCTTTGCGTTTCTAACTAGATCAGGGTTCTTTTCAAAGTTTGTGCTTGCACTACTTTCAGGTAGACTCTGCATCATATAAGTGTCTGGTGCACAAGCAAACCAAAAACCGTCACTGTTACGTCCTTCTGGAAACACACATAAGACTTTTGTACCTATGTCAGGTGCAGGAAAAGTAAAACCACCAGTGTTCTTTACTGACACAAAGTTGTTGCCCGGGCGATTTTCTAAAGTTCCTTTGTCATTTGTAAGAGCTGTTCTACTGTAAAAGGGAGTCGCATATTTTACACTGCGCCATTGTGTCTTATCATCTTCTCTAGCTTGGTCACTGTATGTAGGCACAAACACCATAATAGTACCGCTGCGAGTAGGGTGAGCGTTAACTTTTACAACACCAATAACAACGCCTTTGTCCTCGCGAACACCGGGAATGTCTTGCGTCTTAAAGTCTCCATCGCCGCCTTTGCCGCCGCCTCTAATATTAGTTGGCATTTATAGTCTCCTAGATTTCTATTATTTCGTCTGCAAGTACGTCAGTTTCAGTGCCTTGACGCTCTTGTAATTGTGTTTCAAATAGATTTGACATTCTATTACCAACTTCAGTCAGTGCAGACTGTATTTCTGGAGCAACATTGTTAACTGTCTGTTCAATCTCGTTACCTATTTGTGGTAAAATATTTGTTGTAATATTAGTTATTGAACTATTGGCAGTGTCAGTTAATTTTGCCAAACCTGTGTTTCCCACTAACTGATTTGCTGCTTTCAAAAACCCTAACAGTTGAGCTTGTGCTTGTAATGTTTGAGATACTTCTCTACGTTCTGCGTTTATTAACGATTCTCTACTTCTAGCTAACTTACCTAATATAGGTTGCACTCTGGTTCTTACAGCGTTGATGTTCTGAGTAAACAATCCTCCACTAAAACTATTACTAACCGTAACAACTTTGAATACACCGTTATACTCTTCTGTTCCATACCTTTTATTTTCATAAGGATCTGCGAAACCTGATAGATCATTATAATCTGTAGGGCTTTTAAAATTCAATTGAAAGAAAGGACTGCTAAAGTCATAGTTTATAGTTCCATCAGGTAAGAAAGGTCCATAAAATCTTCCTTTGTTGCCCTGTACTTGATAGAAACTATCTCCTGTTGGCAAGTAATCCGGATCACCAACTAAACGCACATTAATGTTAACAAAATCACCACCATCATGTAGTATAGAACTCATTAGATCCTTGGCACGTTTTTCTTTGACTGTGTTATCGTCTGTGACGTTTTGACCTTCCTTACTTTGTGGAAGTGTTCTTGTTTGAGGACTTTTACTGTTTGGCGTTTTGTCTGATTCTGCGTTTCCAGTACCAAGTTGTGCTACTGTATAAAAACCCGTGTCAACGTTAATCTTAAGGTCTAGTATCTGTGTATTGTTGCCGGTAAAGATATAATCATAGTTTTTATGTATACCTTCGCCTTCAGGCTGTGCTTTTGGAGCAAAAGGATAATCACTGTAGTATTCATTCCTTACAGTTACATTATAGGTAATTTCCCATTTGTACCTACCTTCTTTTTTATCCCATCCTTTAAATCCTGTGATTTCCGGAAGGACCTTGAACCATTTAATTTTATCTTTGATAGGTTGTTTGTTTGCTAGGGCAGCAGATAGATCGTCCACTAGGTTGTCCTGGACAAAGTCACTTGCAACTACAATATAGTTAATTAGGTTAATAACGTTGGTACCTGCGTTTATTTTGAATAGTTTTTTGTCTTTGGTCAGATTAACGTTACCTCGAACTGCATCAGCGTATTGCTTGTATACTTCTTTGGTTTTCTGTGTGGTGTTTAGTGCATCTATTCTTTCGCCGACAAGTTTTGCATTTAAAATTTCAGGCACAATATTAAATATCCATTCATCAGCAAATTCAGCTACTGGGTTTTGTGCTTCAATTTTTCCAGTTTTAGGATCTTTATAAGTTGTAGGTCTAGTCTGTGCTTTATAATGGTTATTAATAGCCTCAGGTAGACTAATTGCGTTTTCGCCCTGCACATCTATGGTTTTTTCAAAAAATCCGTCCCCGTCGCCCAGCGGGTCATCATCAATTCTAACAGTTTCAGTTCTACTTGTTTGCGCTGCGCCTTGTAAAACGTCTCCAACTGTCCCTGCACTTACCTGTACGTTTACAGGAATAGTAGATCTAATATTGTTGAATATGTCATGTTGATAAGGAAAGGCTTTCACTTTATAGTAAGCGCCACTACTAGTAATTTCAAATGTTATGTTAGTAAATTTTATAGGTATATACTTGGGCAGTACAGTTGTCTCACTTGGTTTACCAAATTCGTCGTAGCCTTTAAATTTTATCTCCAATAGATATGGAGCATGAATATAACTAACATCTTCCTCTAGTGCACTAACTGCTTGAGTTTTAAGTCTTTCTAAAAGAGTAACGCCATTTGGTTCGTTAATAGTAAATTTAATATCAATAGCATTGGTATTACCGGTAGCCCTATTGGATGTTGGACCTATGTTTTTAAACTCTAAATCGTCAATAAAAAATTCTGTATTTTTAAATTCATTTCCTAGCTGTGGGTCTTGTCCCACACCGCCGTTTCGCATCAATAACACCTTTGTAAGTTGTGTAACAGATTTAGGATTTTTTAGCATTCTTACGTAATTTTTAGGTGTTAACATATACAGTGCAATATTGTAGGTGTAACTAGCGTAGTTGTCAAGTTGGTTTGGCCTAGGATCAATTTTTGCATCTGGATCTGCTCTAAGCCCTGCACCAGTGTCTTTACTGTTACCTGCTGCACTTCCTCCACCGCCAACTGTTTGATTTTGTCCAGGTGTGCCTGTTCCACTTGCACCTGCTTCACTAGGTTCTGTGTTAGTTGTATTACCATTAGCTCCAGCGGAGCTAGCACCTTGTCCAGAGTCTTGTGATTGCCCACTAACAGACGGGTCTACCATGACAGCATTGCCGTCTTCGTCTAGCTGTATATTACTATCATTAACACCATCACTGCTAGGGGGTTGCCCTCCAGAATTTTGTTCTGTATTTGGTTGCACCGGTTCCGTTGGTGTTACAGGAGTAGGCCTTACAATATTTTCATCATTGTTTGGTTGCGAAGGAATTACATCTATCTGTTCACTGGTTGTTACTTGTGGCGTAGGACTTGGTGCTGTAGTACCCGTAGTTAATGGCCAGGCAGAATCAACCGTAAACCTTCCAATAGAGACTTGCACATTCAAAGGTTGCCCAGGAACTTGCTCAGGTTGAAAGGAAGATAACTGAACTGCTGGCAGTTCATTTGCGAAGTGTTGCCTTATTCTAACTTGTTGCGCCACACTAACTGGGCTGCCCTGTTCAGCTTCTATTTCTTTAAATATCCTGGCCGTCTCAGGACTATTAAACTTAGTTTGGGCAAATCTAATTTGACGCTGCGCTTCGTTTGCAGCGAGTTCAGGATTGCCCTGCACTTCATCAGCAGTTAAAAACTGATGTGGTCTATTTTCTGAATCTAATACTGTAACGGGCATATTAGAGTCCTAAAACTGATTCAAGTGTTTCTTGTTTTGGTATATAAATCCTAAGACCAGGTATAAAATCAAAAATAGGATCCTGTATTGAGTTTGGATTACGTGCTTGAAACACCCACCACAAATTTGGGTTATTATATAAGTCAAACGCTAACAGATCAGGTCTGTTTTTGTAGGTCATTGTTACAGTGTATATTACATCATCTTCGTTTTGAGGTATTGCTCTAAAGGTCATTACATCTAAATATTCACCATACATTTCTGTTAGTGCATACGGACTGTCCTGAGTGTACTGTACTGTTGCCATTATGGTGTACCTCCTCTACCTATTGAACTGCCTAAAAGTCTACCAGCAGCGTAATCCCGTAATCCAAATCTAGTTTGTGCTGCACGACTAATAACAGGAATAAGTGTACAGTTAATTGTCATTAGTGTTGGAACTCTAGTAGTATCACTTAGTCTTCCTGAGCTGCCAGCAATAATAGGAGTGTCTATATAATCAACACCCTGTTCAAAATCTTGTGTAGTATTAGCAACAACAACAGGCACACTTTTAAACATATGTGCACCGTGTGCACTAAAGCGTAGCACAGGCGGAGGTGTCCCCCGGTTGTTGTCTGTTCCAAAGAAACTTTTTGTAGCACTCTTTAAAAACCATAGTGTAGCTAGCAGGTATCTTGCTTCATCTTGATTATTTGCTGTAAACTGTCCTACGACTTGTATTTGGTCAACTGTGCTATGTGCATAACTCTGTTGTGTGTAATTAGTATGACTGGGATTCTGACCGCTGTATGCTGCATTATAGCTAACGTTAACACTAGGTGTATATGGCCACACAACACCATCTGTTTCTGACAGAGGACTCATTAACCTGTTGCTTGGATCTCTATAAAAAAGAGATCCGCTTTGTGGGCTCAAACTAAGTCTTGCTCTAATGTCGTTTTCGGCAGTGAATCTAACGTTTTGCAGTCCTTGAACTTGACTGTTTTCACCACCAGGAAATAATCCATTTGCTAAGAGTCTTTCAGCTTGATTGCCCAGAAAGGATCTTGCGCTTTTAGCAATTAAATTGTCACCAGGAATTAGCTTGTTTAAGCCGTCTTCTACAAGCTGATTACTTCTGGTAAATACCCTACTACTAAGATTGTCAAACAAATTAGCCATAAATTAACCTTTTAGTATTTGCTCTTTGTATTTATTGGTTGTATAATACTAGTATATTTTAGGAATTACATATGCGTCGTAAAAAGTATCTTAACAACAAAGACTTATTGAAAGAAATACACAAATCAAAAAATTCATATAACAGCTACATGGATGAAGAGAATGATCATCAGTACGATATCATCTTACCCAGTTTAGATAGGGTAAACATTCGTACCACCGCACAAGCAAAGCGTAACCGTGCGGATAGACTGGCTAAACAGGCATACGAAGATGCTATTGAACAGGGTCAAAAGGTTAAACAAGCCGAGTTTGCCATAGATTGGAAGAAGATAAACAAGCAGGATCTGGTATTCCGTATCATGACATTTGATCATATACCCTTACAGCCAGGCCGTAAGAAGAATCCAAAAACAGTAGCTGATCACCATACACAAGTTAATTTTAAACCTTTTCAGCACTACCGTTATAACGACAAAGACGAGCTAGTATGTGTTGGAAAAAGTCATTGGGTAGGTGGCATGGAGAATGGCTATTTCAGTAAGGATCATGGAGACATGACACGTAAACTTGCTATGATGTTTATGAAACTGGTAGAACGTTATGGAACACGTTCAAACTGGAGGGGCTATACCTATAATGATGAGATGCAGAGTGCAGCTCTACTACAGTTGTGTCAGATTGGACTACAGTTTGACGAAAGTAAAAGTCAAAATCCATTTGCTTACTATACTGCAACTATTACTAATAGTTTCACAAGGATACTAAACCTTGAGAAAAAAGGTCAAAACATACGTGATGATATACTTGAACAGAATGGTCTGATGCCAAGTTACACACGTCAGTTTGCGAACGAGGACGCAAAGAAGAATGAATCTGTTTAAGAAAGCAATATTCTTTACAGACATACACTTTGGACTTAAATCAAACTCAAGAATACACAA
>Ga0181576_10002969_pt1 | contig 12529 bp, 11 predicted proteins | sample 101ome_22_FD_132464 | JGI IMG/M metagenome (GOLD analysis project Ga0181576, IMG submission 132464) | Coastal salt marsh microbial communities from the Groves Creek Marsh, Skidaway Island, Georgia - 101412BT metaG (megahit assembly) | ecosystem: Environmental > Aquatic > Marine > Intertidal...
ACCTTGCTGACGTGCTCAACAAGATTGCATTTGGTGTCATCATTTGGAGTGTTGCAACAACTGAGTCAAATAACGCTTAGTTTTAATGTAACGCTTAAAGGACAGCTCCTTCTCCCCCCCCTTTTTTGAAGGAGCTGTCCACCCCATTATAATCGGAAATGAGGGAAACTGACAATATGGATGATATAATCCGCAGAACTCTAGCTTCTGATCAGATTACGATCTCTCCTTCCCCATCTGATACTGATGCATTGGCCGCAATTATGCGGTTGATTAAATCCCATATTCCTGCTGATGATGACTTGCTTGCAAAAGCTGCCCGATATCATTTTCGCGATACAGGCAAAATGCTGCGCGCTCGGTTAGCACTCTCAGCAAATAAGCATTTTGAAAGCCATCCTGAGGCATCCACTTATCAGGCAACGATTTGCTGGGCAGCAGCGATTGAGGTATTGCACAATGCCTCACTCATCCATGATGACATTTCTGATGGTGATCAGCTGCGCCGAAATCGTCCTACTGTATGGTTTAAATATGGACGTGATATCGCGCTTGCGCTTGGCGATTGGCTGATAGGTTTATCGTTCAAATTGGCAGCAGACGCCGCGATCAATGCTAATACACCCGAACTTGTCCATGTCCTGACCAAGCATATGTTGGCAACAACCGAAGGCCAAGCGAAAGAGTTTCGCAAACATGGCTATCCGGGTATGGCCACTTATCTTGACATCATTCGCGGTAAAACCGCTCCATTATTTATTGCCCCTATTGAGGGGGTTGCGCTCATGGCTGGACGGTCAGAATTAATGGTTGATGCGCGTAAATATTTTGAATCAATCGGCTCAGCCTATCAAGTGGCTAATGATTTGTTAAACTTCTCTGGCACGGATGGCTCTGAACATAGCGCCACAGATTTGATCCGCCGCGCCCCCAATGCTGTGATTGTGCTGTATAGAGAAAATCTCCAGCCTAGGGAAAAGGCACGTTTTAATGCTTGGCTCAATGATGGCAAACCTAGTGATATTACGCATTGGTTGGATGCTATTCGGGACTCTGATGCGATAAGCCAAACTTCTCGCATGATGGAAGATATGCTTGCGCATGGCGAGGAATGTTATCAAAATATGCCTAAATTCATGCGTCAGATCGTTGCCCCAGTGCAAAAGCTGATCCATTCTGTCCGCATCCAGACTCTTGATCATCAACAGTGATGGTCTGATAAAGGCGCATCAAGTTTAATGCCAAATCAAAAGAAATCATTAGTCATTGGTGGTGGTCTTGGCGGAATAGCCGCGGCCTTACGGATGCGCGCCAGAGGCGATGAAGTCACGCTGATTGAACGGCTCGATCAGCTTGGTGGCAGGGCACGTGTGTTTGAACATGGTGGTTTTCGCCATGACGCTGGCCCAACCGTGGTTACAGCCCCTTTCCTTTTTGATGAGCTGTTTGCGCTCTTTGGCGAAAAGCGATCCGATCATGTGACATTTGTCCCGTTAGACCCATGGTATCGGTTTTATTTTGATCGCACGGGTGAGCAATTTGATTATCGGGCAACGGTAGAAGACACGATGAGCGAAATTGCCCGTTTTTCACCAGCAGATGCCGAAGGGTATAAGCATCTGCTTACCGCATCAGAACAAATATTCGATGTTGGGTTTAGAAAATTGGCAGATCAGCCTTTTGACCGCTTGAGTAGAATGTTGGCGCAAATCCCGTCACTTCTTCGGCTGAAAAGTCATCTGACAGTATCCCAATTGGTGAACAGGTATATGAAACATGACCTGATGAGACAGGCGTTTTCTATTCATCCCCTTTTGGTTGGCGGAAATCCATTTAACACCACCTCTATCTATGCGTTGATCCATTTTCTTGAGCGCGAATGGGGGGTGCATTTTGCCATGGGCGGGACAGGGGCAATCGTTGCCAGTTTGCGTGATCTGATGGAACGCCAAGGGATCACCATTATGCTGAACACCGATATTGACCAGATTAATATCGACAATAAAAAAGCAACAGGCGTGACGACAACCGATGGTGAGGTCATCACAGCTGATCGGGTGATTTGCAATGCTGACCCCCCAACTGTTTATCAGCAGATGATTGCCCCCTCTGCTGGGGCCAAAGGCAAAATCATTCCAGAAGCAATGACCCGATATTCCATGGGCTTATTTGTGCTTTATTTTGGAACAACTTGCCAGTATCCCGATGTCGCCCATCACACCATTTGGATGGGGGAACGTTATAAGGAATTGCTGCATGATATCTTTAACAAAAAGATTCTAGCAGATGATTTCTCGCTTTACTTACATCGCCCAACAGCAACAGACCAAAGTTTTGCCCCTAAAGGGATGGATAGCTTTTATGTGCTATGTCCTGTCCCAAACACCCAAGGCCAAATTCCATGGGGTGAAATGGGAACGGTCATGCGTGATCGAATTGTAACAGCGTTAGATCGCACGATTATGCCGGGGCTATCATCCCATATCACGTCAGATTTCTTTATGACCCCAGATGATTTTAAAAAGGATTATCGGTCCATGCATGGGGCTGGCTTTTCTATCGCCCCTGTTTTCACCCAGTCAGCATGGTTTCGCTACCATAATCGCGATCGCAGGGTTGGTAATCTCTATTTTTCGGCGGCTGGTGCGCATCCAGGGGCAGGAATGCCAGGCGTTCTCTGTTCCGCGAAAGTAGTGGAAAATCTTGTGATCGAAGATGAAAAGGCCTTATGATCGCAAAAAGGCAAGGTGATGATGAGCAACAGCAACAGCCCGACATTAGACCATGCCTCTGATGCGGAGGCGACCCTACGCCAGCATGGCAAAAGCTTTGCCTGGGCACGGAGATTGTTAGGGAAAACCACAGGACATCACGCAGCGCGGCTGTATCAATTTTGCCGTCAGGTAGATGACTTAGCAGATGATGATGACCAAGACAGGTCGCAAGATTTGCTTCAATTAAAAAACTGTATTCTGGATGACCAGAAACATGGACATAGGCTCTATACGGATATTGCTGATCTGATCCATGAATTGGATTTACCGCGACCAGTAATCGCTGCGCTAATTGATGGCCTGATTTCTGATCAGCGTCAGGTTTGTCTCGATAGTGAAGAAGATCTGCTTCGGTATTGTTATCATGTTGCTGGCACGGTCGGACTTCTGATGTGTGCGGTGCTTGGCTGTGACGATCGCCGGGCGTATGGCTTTGCGATTGATCTGGGCATAGCGATGCAATTAACCAATATTGCTCGCGATGTTCTTGAAGATGCTAATAATGGACGCCGATATTTGCCGGCGGAATGGCTTGGGGACATATCCCCTGATCACATTGTTGCTGCTGCTAATCCGCATGATGTCACTGGCCAACACCATCAGATCGCCATCACCTCTGCGGTAAAGCGGTGCCTTGATTTGGCTGAGGTCTATTATCAGAGTGGGGAAAAGGGCATGGCATTCCTGCCATTGCGCGGTCATATGGCTATTGGTGTGGCGGCGCGGATTTATCGCCAGATCGGGATTCAGCTGAAAGCTTGTGATTGTTGCTGGTATGAAGGCCGACAAATCACAAGCAAAAAGACGAAATTATTTATCACGCTTAAAGCTTTGCCGATGATGGCTAGGCGCATACATGGCACCAGGCGATATTATGGGATGAGTCGCGATGATCCTATTCCTCATGATGCTTATCTTCATGACGCGCTTGATGGCTTACCGCTAGCTGGGCGATTATCATCATGACGCGGCAATTAGCTATCTTGGGCGGGGGCTGTGCGGCGTTGACGCTAGCAGTGAAAGCTAGCGCTATGCCTGATATGCGCATCACGGTAATTGAACATCCAGATTTTGCCAAAGCCCAAGATCACAACTGGGGGTGTTGGGCCGTAGAAGGGATGCAAAACGCGCATCAAATGGCACGCAAAACTTGGCATCGCTGGGCCATAAATACCGAAAAGAAAGCCGTCGTTCAGTCCGCGCAACACTTTCCCTATATGGCGATATCTTCGGCAGCGTGGAAAGGCCATTGCCGGATTACCGCAAAACGGCAAGGGGTGGAGTTTCGCTCGGCCAGAGTTAGCCAAATTAATCAGGATCAAACAGGCTTTAACCTTATCGCTGATCAACCCTTGCCAGCTTGTCACCAAATCGCTGATAGCCGAACACCAGATATTCCTCAAGGCATCATGCTGCAACATTTTCACGGCATTGAAATTTTGGCAGAGAATCCAGTCTTTGATCCAGACTGCGCGGTGTTAATGGATTTTCGTTGTGATCAAAGCCGAGGGATACATTTTATTTATATTTTGCCGTATTCCCCACATCAGGCACTTATTGAATCAACAATTTTCTCACCTCAAACCGAAGATGATGCGTTTTATGATGATGCCATCACGCGCTATTGTGATGATATCATCAAGACAGGCAAGAGACAGGTGTTGCGCCGTGAAGCAGGTGTAATTCCAATGGGTTTTTTGACGCAGCGGGACGATAGGCTTGACGCTATAGGGGGGAATGGCGGTGCTATTCGTCCCTCATCAGGATATGCTTTTACCTTTATTCAAAGGCAAATTGATGAAGCCATGTTACATTATCAGCAACGTGGGGTGTTGCGTTTCACCTCACCGCATCAACGTATTGATTTATGGATGGATAAGGTATTTTTGGCGGTATTGCGACACCGTCCGGATTTGGCGCCGACGCTTTTTTCTCATGTGGCCTCAGCCTTACATGGGGATGAAATGGCGCTGTTTATGTCAGGACTAGCGAATTATCGGATCCGGTTAAAAATCATTATGGCGATGCCAAAATGGCCGTTTTTTCGAGCGCTGTTTTCTGGATCAGGTCAAAGGGTGTGATGATGGATTATGTGACCATACTGTCACTTTTAGCTGTTGTTCTCATTGGTCTTCCCCATGGGGCTATGGATGGGGCGGTTGCCCTTGCTATGGGTTACGGGCGGTCTTCCTTGCGCATGGCGAGTTTTCTGATCCTTTATATATTGATTGCCATTGCGGTGGTGATGTTTTGGCTAAGCGTTCCTGAGGTTGCGCTATTTGGGTTTCTTTTGTTGAGTGTTTGGCATTTCGGTTCAGGTGACAGCCAAGAAAACCTGACACCGATTTTGCGTGTGTTGCAATCCCTAAGCCATGGCGGTTTGGTTGTCTTTGGCATCAGCATGGCTGACCGTGATGCCGCTGATCTCATTTTCAGTTGGTTGATTTTTGGTGATACGGCGCAGCTTTGGTATTGGTTTGATCTGGTGGTTTGGTTATGGTGGCCATGCTTTGCCCTTTATGTGGCTTCGGGTATTGTGGAAACGCGGATTTATCGCCGGTTAGGGGAATTGGCAGGATTAGCAGTGGTGGTAATGGTCATGCCTGCATTGACTAGTTTTGCGATATATTTTTGTCTGGTTCACACCCCTCGGCATATCAGGCGAGTTCTAAATATGCTTAAAGACACCATATCCTATCGTATGGTGATTTCTCTAACAGCAATTTTTACGGTGACGAGCTGGCTTGCGGGGGGCATACTTTTTATCGCTCTTCAGCAATCCATTGAGATGGCTCCAGCAAGTATGATGGTCGTGTTTATCGGATTGGCGGCCTTGACAGTTCCGCATAGTCTTTTGATTGATGGTCTTTTTCGGCCAAGTTTTGAGAAAAGGAAAGGGTAATGCCTGATCTAAGAGAACGTAAAGGTGAACATCTTGATCTTGCCAAAATGCCATCAGCAATGGCGCAGGTCGAAAACAGCCTTGATCGGGTTCGGTTAACGCATCAGGCGCTTCCCGAAATTGATGCTGATGACGTGGATACCAGCACAAAGTTTCTTAACTACCGGCTGGCAATGCCTTTGATGATCAGTGGTATGACAGGCGGTATGCCCCGCGGGGATGCCATCAATTTGGCCTTGGCAGAGATGGCAAGCCAACATGGTATTGCCATTTGTATTGGCTCTCAACGAGCGTCTTTGATGACTAAACAAAGTCAGTCTGAATTAAGAGCGCGCGCAAAAGGTGTGCCCCTGATAGGGAATCTAGGCGGCGTCCAACTTGCAGGTGAGGGCGGCTTGGCTCTTGCCCAGCGTGCCATTGATGATATTGGCGCAGACGCAATAGCGATCCATCTTAATCCGCTGCAAGAACTTGCCCAGCCCGAAGGTGATCGCGATTGGCGCGGGGTTTTAGCCACACTTGGAGAATTGGTAAAGAAGTCAGAGGTGCCAATTATGGTCAAAGAGGTTGGTGCCGGAATAAGCGCCAAAACGGCCAGACAACTGATGGATCAAGGGGTCAGGATTATTGATGTCGCAGGGCTTGGCGGTACCAATTGGACGCGCATTGAACAAAGCCGAAGCGATCCTTTACGGCAAGATGTGATGGCACCTTTTCTGGATTGGGGTATCTCTACCGTTGATGCGCTCATATCTGCGCGAGCGGAGCATAAGGACGCAACGATCATTGCCTCTGGCGGCATCAGGCATGGGCTTGATGTGGCGCGCTGTGTTTGGCTTGGGTCGGATTTGGTGTCTGCTGCTGGTGTGTTTATTAAGGTGCTAGAAGATGAAAACCAAACGCTGCGCCCCAATCGGTTAGATGCGCTTTTATCTGTCTGGAAAGATCAACTCAAAATCGCTATGTTTTTAACAGCTTCAAAAACCCTTAAAGCCCTAAAGACCGCCGAAGGCGAAGTGCTTATGCAAAAGTGATGAGATCGTAATGTCTGAGACTTCTTCCCTTCCGCTAGAGGCCTTTCTTGCGCGTCAAGGTTTGGCTGGTGCAAACTATGCGCCATTGCCGGGAGATGCTTCAGCGCGGTGTTATTTTCGTCTGCCTGATCATGGAAAGTTAGTGATGGATGACCACACGGACCCAGCAGGGTTTAGTGCTTTTATTCGTCTGTCCGGTCATTTGTGTAAATTAGGATTGTCTGCGCCTAAGGTTCATGCGGTGGATGCCGATCAGGGTTTGGCCTTAATAGAAGATTTCGGTCATGGGACTTATGCTAAATGCCTTGCGTCAGGGGATGATGAAACCGCACTCTATCAATTAGCCGTTGACGCCTTGCTTGCGCTTCATCATCACCCCAAAGGAACAGAAATTGAAACGAAACCATATGATCTGGACACGTATTTAGATGAATTGGATATTTTTTCACATTGGTTTGTCCCAAGAATAGCCCCTCCAGGTTTTGATCATGATGGGTTTGCCGATGCGTTTAGGCAGGCATGGAAGACAGCATTAGGCAAAGTATCTTCGCATCGTGATACCCTAGTTTTGCGTGATTTTCATATCGATAATCTGATGCTGCTCAATCAAAGACAAGGTGTTTCCCGTTGTGGAATTCTTGATTTTCAGGACGCGGTGATTGGCCCTTATGTGTATGACCTTGTCTCCCTTCTTCAGGATGCTCGCCGGGACCTTACCCCGGGGCTTGAAGAAAACATGCTAGATTATTATATCCAGAACGCGCCTCAAGATTTGGGTGGTGAAGCGGTGATCCGCCAACATTATGCCCTCTTAGGGGCGCAGCGTCATGCGCGCATCCTTGGGGTGTTTGTCCGGTTGCAAGAGCGAGATGCAAAGCCGCATTACTTAGCTTTTTTGCCAAGGGTTGCTCGGCAATTTGAAGCCGCTTTACAATCGCCCGAATGTCATGACATTAAGACTTTGCTTGCGGTAGCTCTGCCAGATTGGCATGATAATATTCACAATATTTTCTCAGCTTCTGATATAATAGCATCATCATAAATTTTTGAGTAAATAAGGATGGCATGCGATGAGCCTCTTGGCTGATCTTTTATCAACAGTGTTCAAACGACGGTACCGAGCGCTGCGTTCGGTGCAAAAAGATGACCGTCCATTATCTAAATTGGCCCAAGAGCTGATGGGTTCAGCCGGCGAAATTTCAGGTCTTGCGCTGGCAGATGAAATATTAAGCCGCTTTAAGAACCTTGATGATGAAGGCAAGTTGGACTTTTTTGGCTATATCTCAGATGCAATGGATATTGAACCTGATCGTCTTCGCCAAGCTCTAGACGCTTATGAAAAGCACCCGTCGAAAGCTAGTTATCGTGCGTTTGCCGAAGCAGCAGAGCCGCGTCGGCATGAGTTTTTACGCAGGTTAAACGGCCTTCCTGGCGCGACCGGTCAACTTGTTCATATGCGGGCGGAGTTATTGCGGCTTGCAGGGCGAGACAACCGCATGGCGCCTCTTGATCTTGATTTTCGCCATCTCTTTGCCTCATGGTTTAATCGTGGTTTTCTCGTTCTTCGCCCTATTAGTTGGGAAAGCCCTGCCCATATTCTAGAAAAAATTATCGCCTATGAGGCTGTTCATGCCATCAGTTCATGGGATGATTTGCGCCGTCGGCTTGAACCATCTGATCGGCGCTGTTTTGCTTTTTTTCATCCAGCCATGCCTGATGAACCTCTTATCTTTGTTGAAGTTGCTTTAACTCAAGGCGTCCCTAATTCTATCCAATCTTTGCTGGCAGAAGACCGGATGGCTATTGCCGCAGATCAGGCAAACACCGCGGTGTTTTATTCCATTTCCAACTGTCAACGGGGACTGGCCGGCATTTCTTTTGGCAATTCCCTGATTAAACAGGTAGCGGCAGATTTGGCAAGTGCGATGCCAGATTTGACCACGTTTGTGACGCTATCACCTATTCCTGGGCTAATCACATGGCGTGAAGAACAAGGATTGGAAACCTCTGATCAGAATGAGCCAGAGGTGGCACGAGATGTGGCGGCTTATTATCTTTTGCATGCTAAGGCCAAAGATGATCAACCTTTTGATCCGGTGGCGCGGTTTCATCTTGGAAATGGTGCAATGGTTCATGCCGTGCATGCCGGGGCTGACCTTTCTGATAAAGGCATCGCCCAATCAGGCGGGGTGATGGTGAATTATCTTTATAATCTCGATCAGGTTAGTTCAAACCATGAGCTTTATGTCAGCACCAGAGAAGTTGTTGCTTCTGCTGAGGTAAAAAAACAAGCTGAAGACGGCAACCGTTATTTAGAGCAGAAATCACAAAATGAGTAATCCCTTATATGACAGACTGTTCCGTCCACATGAAGGCAAGACAACGCCATTTTTGCGGTTTTTAGATGGTTCAGAAATGCCTTATCAAGACTTTTTGTCTTTAGTGTCTAGGCTTGCTCATGTCTTGACAGAAAAAGGACTTGTCCCTGGTGACCGCGTTGCGGTTCAAGTGCATAAATCACCTCAAGCTCTGGCGCTCTATGGGGCTGCGGTTAAAGCTGGTTTAGTTTTTTTGCCTCTTAATACCGCTTATACCGCCCACGAAATTACCTATTTTGTTGAAGATAGTGGCGCTCAGATATTGATCTGTGACAGCGGTAATATGGAAACCTATCAGTCCCTTTTCGCTGATCATGATATCGAAATCCTATCCTTAAATGCTGACGGAAGTGGCACGGTAATAGATCAGGCTTTGATGATGAAAGCTGATTTTCAAACAGCTCCCCGTGAAAAGGATGATTTGGTTGCCATTCTTTATACTTCGGGCACCACTGGGCGATCAAAGGGGGCGATGCTGACGCAAAACAATTTGTTGTCAAATGCTCTGTCACTTGTTGATGCTTGGCGGTTTTCAGAAGAGGATATTTTGCTTCACGCGTTGCCGATTTTTCACACTCACGGTTTGTTTGTGGCAACCAATATTATCTTGGCAACTTCGGGCAGCATTTTGTTTCTTCCAAAATTTGATCTCGATGCCATCATGACGCTGATGCCAAGAGCAACGGCTATGATGGGCGTGCCGACGTTTTACACCCGGATGCTAGAGGATCAGCGCTTAACCCGTGAGATGACGGCACATATCCGGCTTTTTATCTCAGGTTCTGCCCCTCTTTTAGCAGAGAGCCATAAGCAATTTTTGGCGCGGACAGGCCACGCTATCCTTGAACGTTATGGCATGACGGAAACAAACATGAATACCTCAAACCCTTATGATGGGGAACGCCGTCCCGGTACGGTTGGGTTTCCCTTGCCGGGGGTTGAACTGAACATTACAGACCCAGAGCATGGCACGATACTGCCACAAGGCGAAGTTGGACAAATTGAATTGCGTGGCCCTAATGTCTTTAAGGGGTATTGGCAAATGCCAGAAAAAACTGCTGCTGAATTGCGGCCTGATGGGTTTTTTATAACAGGCGATTTAGGCCGCTTAGATGCCGATGGCTACTTGCATATTGTTGGCCGAAATAAAGACCTGATTATTTCAGGTGGTTATAATATTTACCCCAAAGAAATTGAACTGATCTTAGACGATCAACCCGGCGTATTGGAAAGCGCAGTTTTAGGTGTTCCCCATCCAGATTTGGGGGAAACCGTATTAGGAGTAATTGTCGCCGCCCCCGGGCAGAACCCTAATTTAGATCATATCGCCGCCGCCGCAGGATCAGCATTAGCGCGTTTCAAACAGCCGCGAAAGCTGATCTTGATTGATGCACTGCCGCGCAACACCATGGGTAAGGTTCAGAAAAATATTCTGCGTGAACACTTTAAAGATATTTTCTTAGATGGCTAAGGCGAGTGTTGAGGACTTAGTTGATTTCGTGGTGGGCATATCCATGCTGCTTCCGTTTGATGTTTGGGGATTACCACATTGAGCGCTTATGCTGTTTTATTTCTTGCTATCGGGGCGTTGACAGGCGGTTTTATTAGTGGCCTTGCTGGGTTTGGTACGGCCCTTTTTTCCTTGGGCTGGTGGCTGATTGTTTTGCCGCCGCAAGAGGCAGTAACCGTCGTTGTGATCATGTCCTTGTTGGGCGGTTTTCAAGGCCTTTATGAGGTTAGAAATCATATTCGTCCACGCCGCCTAGCTCGGTTTACTTTGCCCGCTTTGGTTGGCATTCCGTTAGGCATCTTCAGTTTGGCGTTGATTAATCTCTTTATTCTGAAACTAATCATTGGCGTGTTAATGGTGCTATTTGGTGGGTTCTCTGTGCTTCGCCGGCAAGCTGTAAAGTTGCCTCAATCCTTTCCCATTGTTGATATTGGAATTGGGTTTATTTCCGGAATTCTAGGGGGTATAGGGGGGTTATCAGGTGCTTTGCCCACCATGTGGACATCGCTCTATGATTGGAAAAAGCAAGATAGGCGCGCCATTCTGCAAACCTTTAATATGATAATTCTTGGCGTCGTTTTTGTCCTTTTTTTCATCAATGGTATGGTCACATCAGCCGTGTTGATCGCCTCTGCTATTGCTTTTCCTTTTACCTTTCTTGGTGTGCAGATAGGACTGGCTCTTTATCGGCGAGTCAATGATGAACAGTTTTTGCTGGTCATCATCTGGCTGATCTTGATTTCTGGGATGGTTTTGATCAGCCGTGAGTTTATCGCTTTTATGCTAAGTGATGGGATTGTCTCTTTGGCATCCTGACCGGTTAGCCGCAGCAAGTTTGATCATCACCTTGTCTTATTACAATAAAAATATAAATTATATTTAATAAATATAATTACAGGTAAAATACTAGGATGTCACTAGGATGTCATTAAAATCCATTGTATGGCTCGTTTGCATAGGGCTTCATATTTATCAAAGCGTAATTTTGCGTGATCATGGCATCACTTCAACTTGGATCGTTTTGGCGGTTTTATTGGAATCAGGTCATCTTTTTACTACGGGTTCGGCAACCCTTGATGCGCTCCTAAATTTGCTCATTTATGTTGTCGATGTGGTGCTGGGTTTTCTTTACAATATGTTAGCAGTGCCTGTTGATATTATTATGATTTTTGCAGGGGATGAGATTGATCGGTTTTTTGTTAGGCTTGGGCTTGAGGCAGGGTCATTTACGGTAGCGATGATCTACTTGGCTGTGCTGATAGGGTCTGCATTTCTACCGTCCCCCTCCAATGAGGCTAACCCATAGGAAAAGGCAATGATAAGACGGCATTTCATGAAGGGCTTTGGCGCAGGCCTTATATCATCAGGTCTTATCCCGTCGGGGGGGATTACCCCTGCTCAGGCCAAATTACGCCAGCCGGTGACATGGGGTGGTATCTATCAAGATGAAACGGCCGATTTGCCCAATTTGCGTGCCGCTATGCAAATGCGTAATGCCAATAATCAAACGATTAATGGCTTGCTTGTTCGCATGATCCGGCAAGTGAACTGGTCAGATACCAATATTGATCTTGCTCCCTTGGCGGATCAGTCCTCTGATATTGAAACGGATCTAGGGATGGCCACCGTGTTCGTGGCGGAACAGGATTTAGCGGCGGTCTATTTTCCGGATTTACATAAAACGCGCTATATCAACAGGCTTGTTGGCTATAATATGATTTACAATGTCAGAAAGCGTGAGATCGTTGCTAATTTTGGCATCATTGGGCGCTATTTCGACAGCAAACCAGGGAAGCCAAACTCAGATGTTTTGCCAAGTATCTATTTTGATCTGATCACTAATCAGAATCGCCAAGACAGCATTGCCCAACATCTGGTTACAAAAGTCGCGCGTTACCCCTATGCTAATAAATATGGTGGTAAGAGGTTTC
>Ga0181576_10002973_pt1 | contig 12520 bp, 12 predicted proteins | sample 101ome_22_FD_132464 | JGI IMG/M metagenome (GOLD analysis project Ga0181576, IMG submission 132464) | Coastal salt marsh microbial communities from the Groves Creek Marsh, Skidaway Island, Georgia - 101412BT metaG (megahit assembly) | ecosystem: Environmental > Aquatic > Marine > Intertidal...
CCATCATCGCCTATGGCCGACCCTATATAATTTAGAAATTTCTTCATTCTTGAAACCATTTTCCTCTCATCCATCCCCGGGTTATAAAGGACTTTATAAAGTTGCATGCAATAGCTGTACAAATCCTTTCTTCTCGGAATAAATATTTCCTCCCCTCGAGAAAATTCATTAATTTGCCTGAAAATCCAGGGATTCCTAATAGCAGCTCTTCCTATCATTACGCCCATGACACCTAGCTTGTCTTTCAACCGGCAGGCATCGCTTGCGGATTCAATACTTCCATTAACAAGGATTGGGCAATCATCTCCAAGGAATTGTAAAGCTTTATCAACATACTCGTATTGAGGTGGAGAATTGTAGCCTCCCTTTACAGTCCGAACATGAATGCTTAGCAGGTTCACGCCACTGCCTGAAATTATTTTCAGGATTTCTTCAAAATTTTGATCGTCTTCAAAACCAATTCTCATTTTGACGGTAAGATTGCCCTCAATCATTGAGCGCATCGACTGAAGAATTTGCTGAATTTTCGAAGGATCTTTCAACAGACCACCGCCGACATTTTTCTTGTAAACGCGAGGTGCGGGGCATCCCATATTGAGATCAATACCTGCAACGGGGTATTCCTTAAGATCGGAAATCGTACGGTTTATATCAGCTATATTTTCTCCAATAATTTGAGCAAAAACTGGACGATTGGTTGGATTATCAGTTATGGAGGAGAGGATTGCGGGGCTGAGCCTTGAATTTGCGTGCACTCTGAAGAATTCCGTAAAAAACAAGTCGGGGGGGCCTCTTTCTGCAACTAGACTCATGAAGGGCAAACCCGTAACATCCTGCATAGGGGCGAGCGCGGAAGGGCAAATCGATGAATTCCCTATACCAAGTTTAGTTCGAGCAGTGGACATTCCCGCACCTCCTGGATGTAGATGAATGTGCTAAAATAATAAAAGACTAATCTTGTTTTTTAAGTATACGCTCCAATATCTCAGACATATCCTCGACATTTTCCAAAACCTTATCGGCAACAAAGATAGGCTTCTTCATTTGCAGCGCTAGCACGATTGAATCACTGGGTCGTGCATCCAATTCAATAATCTTCTTACCCAACTCGTTTTCCATTCGAAGAATTATCCTTGCGAAAAAAGTGCCCTCATCGACATCATTGATAAGTACCCTCTCGATTGACGCTTCTAACCCCTTAAGTATCAGACCAATCAGATCATGAGTTAATGGCCTCTCTTTTTTAACCTGATTGATGGTCATATTGATTGCGTTACCGATTGCCGGATCCACATAAATGACAAACGTTTTAATGTCATTACCCAAAAAAATTGCACAACCGTTTGAAGTAGGCATAACCCCCTTCACGGTAACTTCACTAGAATCGATGCTCATAAACTTATTATTTAGAGAATAGAATTTGTTCGCAAGGATTTATAGAGATAACAATAGTAAATACCTTTTTTTAATGATAAACGAAGCTGCAAATATCTATCTAATCGGAATGATGGGTTCAGGAAAGTCTACAATCGGAGAACATGTCGCCAGGGAACTCGAGATGAACTTCTTTGATTCAGACTTGGAAATTGAGAAAAAAACCGGCAAATCCGTGAATGCACTTTTTGCCGATGATGGTGAAGAAAAGTTTAGAAGCCTGGAGCAAGAATTTATCGATAGCGGTCACCCAGACATGAATGCGGTTATATCATGCGGAGGGGGACTTTGCACAATTGATGGAATCCTGAATAAATTAAAACAGAAGGGTCTTGTCATTTGCCTATGGGCGAGCCCTCAAATTATTTTTGAACGACTCAAGGATGATAGAAGCAGACCTCTCCTGCAAGTGAAGGATCCAAGACTGGAGATTCAAAGAATATGTGACTCAAGAAAGGACACATATCTTAGTGCTAACCTTGTCATTGACTGCGATCATCTATCAATTACTCAAGTTGCTGAAAAGATTATAAATAAAGCAAGGAATTTAGCCTGAAATTTAAGCCTGCTGGCAAGCCCTGCTCTACCCTCTTAATCTGACAGTAAAATCTTGAGGCGGACGAACCACTTTTCCTGATTTATCAACAAATGCATGAGATGATTTTGCCTTAGCCAAGATAAGTTCATCTCTTCTGATTAAATATTCTAAATTTATTCGTGCCTGCTCTGCCCTAGGCATCCAAACATCAATCTCGAGTCTTTCATCAAATTTGGCTGGAATTTTAAATTCACAAGAACAACTTATCACTGGTAGAAAATACCCCATTTCTTCAAGAAGGGTATATGGGCAATTAATCGAATCTAACAAATGAATCCTCGCCACCTCCATCCATGTGAAGTAATTACCATGATATGCTATTCCCATTTTGTCAGTCTCTTGATACCGTACCCGGATTGTTGTTTTATGCTTTATCATGAGTTCAACTTTTAGAGAAAAAAAGATTTTACAAGTAAGTTTAGTATATGGGACTCAACAAAAAAGATAGAAGAATTTCTATATGGATAGGAATCATTATAGGGGTCACCCTATCATCGATGCTTTTCCGCTACGCAATTAAGGACAAAAATGAAAGGAGTTCAATGCGGCCCGGTTCCTATGATTCCAATGTCACTGCAGTAGGAAATCTTCCATTTCCGGAGATTCCAAAATTGATAAAAGACTCAATTCCTCGAGGTCTTGTATTGCATTTTGAAAACAACTTTTCTGTTTCAAGAACACATGAAGAAAATTGCACTGACTGCTGGATCATTGAAAGTGGTGGAGTGCTTCGTTCTGAAAGACTGTTTGTTCTGGCGGAAAATAACCGGGGTGCAAAAGTTGATTTTTATCGTGCGAGTGAACTTTACATCACTGCCTCCGAAAGCTGCGATCTCAAAGATCTTGAAAAAGAACTTCCTGAAGATAATTTTCGTATCCTCGGTCAAAATAAAAAAACCCTGGAGTATATCCTTCAGGTAAAAGAATTTTACCCCGGCAAGTTAAAAGAATTCTTGCATCAATTACCCATTCAATTCAGATCAATCAAGCAGGTCAGGCTTTATCCCTGGTTGCCTCCTCACTAAGGTATCTATTTGACCAAGGCCCTTGTAAATAATAGAAGGGATCGTTTGTAAGTTTATCATCAATACTTTAAAAGTAATCCAATATCGTGAACCTTGAATTAAAAGATGCGGGTACTGCCCGTAAAATTGCTACTGTAACCTTTGACGCCGAAGAAATTAAGAAGAAAGAGAATGAAGCGTGTCAAGAAATCGGAAAAATTGCCAACATCCCTGGTTTCAGGAAAGGCAAAGCTCCAATAGCCGTTATTCGTAAAAAATACACCAAAGAACTTAAAGACGAACTTACGAGAAAGGTATCAACCGATGCCTACGAGTCTATTTTGGACAATAAAGAAATTAAAGTTTATTCTATATTGAAAGTCGAACCGGGTGACTTTTCGAGTGAACAAGGTGCCTCTGTTGAAGTAACGATCGACATTGAACCCGACATTGATCTTCCCGACTATGAGCAGTTTGAAGTTTCTGCTGAATCCGATGAAGTCAGTGACAAGGATATTGATGACGAGATTAATGCACTCAGAGATCAACGGGCATCATTCGATGTTGCTGAGAGAGAAGCCAGGGCAGGCGACTACATTAAGTGTAGCTATGAGGGCGAGCTGGACGGAAAACCTGTTTCAGAGATTGTTCCCGACAAGCCAATGTATGGCAAGCAGACCAATACATGGGAAGAAGCCGGGCAGGCAAAGGGGCTAGGCGTTGACGCCATCGCAGAGGGTGTAGTAGGAATGAAGAGTGGTGACAAAAAAGACATCAAGGCTACATTCGAAGATGATTTTGAGATTGCTCCCCTCGCAGGAAAATCGGTCACATATAATCTTGAAGTTCATGAAGTTCGCGAAAAGAAACAACCTGAATTAAATGAGGAGTTCTTCAAATCCCTTAAGGTTGAAAACTTGGAAGAACTGAAAGATAAGGTTCTTACTGACCTCGAGTCTCGCAAGCAAAGGGAAATACAAAACTCTAAACGAAGTCAAATAACTCAGAAAATCCTAGATCTACCCGACTTCCCCCTTCCTCAACAGGCCGTTGAAGATGAATCGAACTCTATCTTTCAACAAAGAGCTCAAAGAGCGATTCAACAGGGGGCGAAACAGGAGGAAATTGAAACAAAGAAAGATGAACTTTGGAAAGAAGCCAAAACTCAGGGTGAAGCTCGAGTTAAATTGACCTTAATTTTGAGCAAGATAGCAGAACAAGAGAAGGTAGATGTTAGTAACGAAGATCTTGCAAGAGCTGCCACACAAGAAGCCATGATGATGAGAAAAGACCCTACGGCTTATATAAAAGAACTATCAAAAGATCGGCGTCAGCTGCACCGTCTAAGGCAGGATATCCTGCACGATAAAACCCTCAATCTCGTGGCTGAAAAAGCCAAAGAATGTCCTGCAGAGACCAAGAAAGATTCTTCTAAATAATTTACAAACAATCTAATATTTAATTACCATGGGAGCATATTTACCACTACCGTATGTTTATGAACGAGAAGGCAGGCAAGAGCGTGCCTGGGATATTTACAGTAGGCTCCTTCGTGATCGTATCGTTTTCATCGGAACACCCATAGATGACTACGTGGCGAATTCAATCATTGCACAATTGCTCTTTTTGCAAATGGAGGATCCAAAGAAAGACATACATGTCTACATAAATTCTCCCGGAGGAAGCGTTTCAGATGGTATGGCGATTTATGATACTTTGAATTTCATGCAGTGCGATGTCGTAACCTATTGTATTGGGATGGCGGCAAGCATGAGTACTGTTCTCCTAGCTGCTGGCACTCCAGGAAAAAGGTATGCCCTCCCCAATAGTCGCGTCATGATTCACCAACCCAGCGGGGGTGCAGGCGGACAGACATCAGATATTTCGATCGCTGCGAAAGAGATTTTAAGATGGAGAAAAACCATCAACAATATTTTGTCAAAACACAGCGGCAAATCGATTGAGCAATTGGAAAAAGATTCAGACAGGGATTATTACATGTCCGCTGAGGAAGCCAAAGATTATGGTTTGGTGGACGAGGTAATTTCACAAAAGCCTTCAGAATAGGTACAAGCTGATGGCAAAGCCCACCAAAATCAACTTTTGCTCATTTTGCGGAAAACCACAGGGTGAGGTCAAGAAGATGATTGCCGGGCCTGCGAGCGTATTTATCTGTGACTCATGTGTTCGCGTCTGCAAAACCATAATCGATCGCGAACTTGGAGAGAATGAACAGGTCGTAAAAGAATCGGGCGAAAAACCTATTTTCAACCTGCTCAAACCAGCGGCAATAAAGGCCCATCTAGACGAGCATGTCATCGGTCAGGATCATGCAAAAAAAGTTCTGTCAGTCGCTGTACATAATCATTACAAGCGTCTCGCAAGTGAGATGGGCATAAATACAGGTCCCTCAACTAACCCATTTACGAGCGAAGACCTTAAGGATGTTGAAATTGAAAAAAGCAATGTGCTTCTGATTGGGCCGACTGGTAGCGGAAAAACTTATCTAGCAAGAACATTGGCTAATCTACTCGATGTACCTTTTGCGATTGCTGATGCAACTACTCTAACGGAGGCTGGCTATGTCGGGGATGATGTTGAGAACATTGTTTTACGACTCCTCCAATCAGCTGATCAAAATGTTGAGAGAGCTCAATGTGGGATAATCTATGTTGATGAGATAGACAAGATAGGCAGAAAAACAGACAATGTGTCGATCACGCGTGATGTCTCTGGAGAAGGAGTACAGCAAGCACTTCTAAAAATCCTTGAAGGTACTGTTTGTAATGTACCGCCCCAAGGTGGCAGAAAGCACCCCAATCAAGATTACATTCAATTAGATACAGCTAATGTGCTTTTTATTTGTGGAGGAGCTTTTGTAGATTTGGATCAAATTGTCGAGCAAAGGCTTGGTAACCGAATGGTTGGTTACAATTCCGAAATGCCCAAAGATAAAGAAGAATTATTGGGTGAGGTGCGTCCTGAAGATTTAGTCAAATATGGACTAATTCCTGAATTTATTGGCCGCCTTCCAGTAGTATCAGTACTTGAGGAACTTTCTCAACAAGAACTGGTAAGGGTACTAAAGGAAACCAAAAATTCTCTACTTAAACAGTACAGAAAACTTTTCCTGATGGAAGATGCTGAACTGCATTTTACCCGAGAAGCAATCCTTAGCATCTGCGAACAAGCTATTTCGATGAAAACCGGAGCGAGAGCCCTTCGTTCCATTATGGAAAATATTATGCTGGATGTAATGTATGACCTACCTGCAATTGACGAACCTGTACGGGTCACCATAAGTGCGGCAGTAGTACGAGGAAAGGGTAAAGCTAAAATTACTCCCCTACCAGCAAACAAGAGAAATGCCGCGTAATATACTTACTCAGGGAAGTATTAAACTGCTCTTCCTTACATTATTTTTGGGAAGAACATCCGTTTGACCCAAAAGAGATAATTCCGAGCTAATAGATAGAGTTTTATCAGGACTATCTGAGTCAAAATAGAGCGTTTCACTTCTTGATTCACCAGCACTCATATTCCCAAGTCTGAAATTCTTCTCTAAGCCTTTGTAATTTACCTTCAGGCTCATACTTTGAATCCATGCGGTACCTTGATTTTGAACAGTAACTTGAAAAGGGATAGTTCCAGAAGAAGAAAGGTTATTAGAATCAAAATAATAGCCAACAACTGCGGCATCAACTATCCCGGGTGTGTTTCTTTGCTCAAGTCTTCGTAGGTTAACCACTCCCCTGCCCGCCCAAATGTCTTTACCGGGTTTCTCTGCCTCATCTAAATTACTATATAGTGCTTCTATTATAACGTTTTTGTTTTGCGAAGGAGACTTTGACAATTCATGTGCTAGAGCACCGGTAACAAAGGCGGTTGCAATGGATGTCCCACTGAATTCTACAAAATGATTATCCTCCCATGCCGTAACGATGCCGACTCCAGGTGCAGCAAGATCAACCTCAGGACCATAGCTAGCAAAACTCGAGACCCTGGACTTAGCATCAACCGATGAAACCGCGATAACATCTTTATGTCTTGCCGGATATAGTACTCCCTCAGTTCCATCATTACCAACTGCAGATACAAGTAAAACATCCTTGGATTTTGCGTATTGGATAGCTTGATCCATTGCCGCCGAGGAAGAAAATCCTCCTAAACTTAGGTTTATAATATCCGAACCTTGATCGACAGCCAAAATGATCCCCTTGGCAATCGTAAAAGAATCGCCTACTCCATCAGAGTTCAATACTTTAACCGACAAGACTTCACTGGACGGAGCTAATCCTAAAAACTCATCTGTTTGACCAGCGATAATTGAAGCTATACCAGTGCCATGCCCAATTCCGGCATCAATACCATTATCCAACAACGACACCTCACTGTAATCTAATCCATACAGAGATTCGTGGTTTATGTCTATACCGGTGTCGAGTATAGCTACTTTAATGCCATGACCTGACTCTCGACGGTCACTCTTAGCACCAAGCCAGTTCATTGAAAGACCCGAAAAAGGCTCTTCTGCTTCAAGAATTCGTTGCTCAGGCACGGCAGGAAGCTTTAGTCGCACATTCTGCTCAAACTCAAACCCATCACCATTATCAGCTAAAAATTGTGCGAAAGAAACCGGATCATCAACTCTTACCCTGATGGTCCTTAATGACTCCAAGTAATCAATTATTTCAAATCCGTATGGAGACTGTGTGAAATTCATGTCCAATTTATTAGATGTGCCGATTGAAAGCAAAATGTCACTACCTGCATCGATGATTTGGCTAGTTATTAAGCTCAAATGGCTTGCTTCCTCTTTTGTTTTATTGAAAGCACCCGTAAGGAGATTCTCTTTAATGATCAAATCATGAGAGAAGGATTCATTGGATTCATTTTTTGTGTTAATTAATTTAATTTCATCTAGAGTAAACAACTGTTTGGCTAAATAAACACAGGCAATGAATACCAATATTTGCGAAATCAATTTTAATACCCTCATTACTACTTTATTCATTGAATTCGGCGTTCATCGCAAATGCAACTCGTAATCTATTAAGAATGAACCCAATTTTCATAGTGGGTCATGGTCTGGCAGGTGCTATTCTCGCACATTCTCTTCTTGATGAGGGATTTAAGGTTTACTGTACAGATGCGGAAATCGACCATTCTGCCAGTCGGGTAGCTGCAGGTCTAATTAATCCATTCATTGGTCCAAAACTAAATATCCCTCAGGAATTCAGAGATTGCATTGAGGCTAATTTAATATTCTTCAAAAAGTGGGAAAAACTATATGGAGAAAACCTTTTCAAGGAGGAAACCTTATTAAGAGTTTTCAGTTCCGAGCATCAAGTTATTAAATGGAAAGAATTATCTGATTCATCGGAATACGCAAAATCGTTTGTTTCTGAAAAAAATTTAAATCAAATGGGCATTTTGGGGAGATGGGGTGCCGGAGAAACTAAATCATATCGACTCGATGTAGGAAGGTTTATTGAAAAATCGAAGCAACTGCTTATGTCGATGGATTCATGGATCGAACCTCGAGAGGCTGATATGAGTTCAAAATCCAAACCAACTACTATTTTTGCAGAGGGATACAATGTTGCTAATAATTCTTTCTTTAACTGGCTTCCATTTGCTCCGGCTCAAGGTGAAATCCTTGAATTACAGGGGCCCCATTTCCCTGCGGTCAGTAATGGAACATGGTTGCTTCCCCATTGTGATGATAAATACTTAAGTGGTTCAACATGGAAGCATACGGACCTCAATTCAGGCCCCACCCTTGAAGGAAAGAGTGAGATATACAGGAAATTGAAATTCATTCCGATTAACCAATTCCGAGAAGTAGATCACTTTAGCGGAATTAGATCAGGGACCAAAGACCGCAATCCAATCATTGGTCGCCACCCAACACATCAGAACTTATTCATTTTTAATGGATTCGGTTCACGAGGCTCCACGACAATCAAATTAAGCGCAAATCATTTGATTAATCTTCTTGTCAGAAATGTTGAGTTACCCAGTCATATAAATCTTAATAGATTTATGGAATACTACAGGAAAATAAGCCCATGAGACTAGTTGAGTGCGCTAAATCTTATATCAAATCATCTGTTGCAGATGGTTCTTTGTGCATTGACTTAACATGCGGCAACGGACTGGACACACTTTTCCTCAGTAAATTAGTTAAAAAGGAAGGAAAAGTTTATGCCTTCGACATACAGGAGCAAGCCGTTCAGTTTACTCGAAATCTGCTTATGGAGCATAAATGTATTTCTCAAGTCGAAATCTTTCAACAATGCCATGGCAGCTTTACGGAACATTTGCCTCAAGAATTGAAAGGTGAGATTTCTGCAGTTATGGTTAACCTTGGCTATTTACCAAAAGGAAATCATCTCATCACCACAAACCCAAGAACAACTTGTGCAGCCCTAGCAAAAGCTTATGATTGGTTAAGTGTAAATGGTGTAATCTCGGTCATCACTTATCAAGGTCATGAAGGTGGAATTGAGGAAAATACAGCAGTGAAAAATCTAATCAGCGAGTCTCAATGGGATTGTACGACAGAATTTGGTAACAAAAAGCCAGGCTCCCCAATCCTTTACATGATCAGGAAGAAGTAAATGGGTCCACAAGATCTATATCCTCGTCATAATTAACACCTTCAATACCAAAACCAAAAAGCTTTAAGAATTCACTTTGATATTCTTTAAAGTTTGTTGTTTGGTTTAAGTTTTCAGTAGTAATCGTCGCCCAAGCCTTCATAACCTCGTCCTGAACATCCTGATCCATTTCCCAGTCATCAAGCCGAATTCGGTTGTTATCATCGACCAAAACCTCACTTTTTCCATTATATAAACGATCTTTGAACATGCGGACAATTTGCTCAATACAACCTTCATGAGTGCCTTTACTGTGCATAATCTTGAAAAGTAAGGAAACATAAAGTGGCACAACGGGAATAGCGGAACTTGCTTGCGTGACAACAGCTTTATTAACGGATACATACGCACTACCTGCGCACACCTTCTTCATCAGTTGAGTTAAACCAGCGGCAGTATCCTCCAAGTCCTCTTTCGCTCTTCCGATGGTACCGTTACGATAGATTGGTTGTGTAACTGCTGGTCCAATGTAGGAGTAGGCTATATTCATGCACCCTTTAGCCAATAAATTTTCCTTTAACAGAAATTCGGTCCATAATTTCCAGTCTTCCCCACCCATTACTTTTCGGGTACTTTCAATTTCATCGATTGATGCGGGTTCAATTGAAATCTCTTTCACCTCTTCTTTATCAGTATCTAAACTTTTATTTCGGTAGACCGCATCTATTGGTTTCAAGCAAGCTCGATAAGCCAGACCGCTTTCAGGATCCGTACGCCTTGGAGAAGCCAAACTGTAAATAACCAAGTCGAACGCCCCACCCATTTCTTTGGATTTTTGAAGAACCTCCAGCTTGCATTCATGGGAAAAAGCATCCCCGTTTATATCAAGATGCTTTGAACTTAAATCCTTGGTTAACTTATTAAAGGCTAATGAGTTATAAAAACCAGCACTTGCGGGCTTATCGGGTTTGGGAGGTCGCTCAAAATAAACTCCTAAAGTGTCTGCTCCCGCAGAAAAAGCTGAGGCAATTCTGCTTGAAAGCCCGTAACCTGTAGAGGCTCCAATCACAAGAACTCGTTTGGGAGATACTTCATTGTCTAAAATAGCAGATTGCGCAATCCCCACTTGTTCCTTGACTGATGCCATGCATCCTATTGGGTGCGAGGTAATACACACAAATCCTTTTATTCTTGGTTTTACTATCATCTTTTATTTTAAGTTAAGAGGAACTCAATCATAGCACCGATTGTGCCTAAGCAAAATGACTTATTACCAACTACACTTATCCCTTTTGTGAATTATAAAGAAAGAAGCCTCATTTCCAGTTTTACAGGAATGCCTATCGCTGAAGACCCAAGAAAAAAGAAGGATCCGGCTAGATTCAGCGATGTCATTGACCGAGTTTGGGAATCATGGAAAATCGGGACTGATGTATCTCCAGAGCAGAAAATTTCGGAGAATTGGAGTAAATTAGTGGGTGTTCAGTTAGCAAATAAGTGTGCCCCTGAAAGGCTGGACCCAATCAAGGGATATTTAATTATCCGCTGTTCGAGTAGCACTGTGAAACAAGAATTAACTTTCAAAAAAAAATTATTGGTAAAAAAGATATCAGGACTAGACCCTAGTTTTGAAATATCTGACATCAAAATTCATTAATTCAATCTTAGGCTTCATGCAAATGCTCAACTGTTTTGTAGTTTCTTGCAACATATCGAAACACAAAAGCAGTCATCAAAATCAAAAAAGTCCAGAACCACAATTCCTGTGATTCATTCATTTTAGAAGAACCGTCGCTTTCCAGCAGCAGAAACTTAACTTGGGAAGTCAGAAAGTTGCCGAGAGAGACCGTAAGTAGGAAAAAAGCCATTACTAAAGATTTCATGTTCTTTGGAGCCTGCGTATATGCAAACTCCAGGCATGTAATTGATATCATGACTTCTGACGCAGTGAGGAAAAAACACCCTAATATCTGCCAACCTACTGACGGGAAGGTACCAATATCTATAAAATGCTGAAGAACGGAAACTATCGCAAAAGCAAAGCCCATTACCCAAAAACCAATCGACATCTTCCGTAGAGCCGTGAGGTTAATAAACCTTGAGATAAATGGATAGATGTAAAAAGAAAAAACAGGGATAAGTATAAGAATGAAAAGAGGATTCCATACAGCCGCAACTTGAGATGCCAGCATTTCTTTGCCGCCAAAAAAGGGAATCCACTCAGGCAATACCCGGTCCAAACTTCTTGCCTGAATTTGCCATGTAGTTCCGATTTGGTCAAAGAGTGCCCAAAACATTATCACAAATGAAAAAATCAATGTCAGTCTAAAGATTGGCCTTAGACTTTTTATAGAAAAAGTTTCTCTAAAGTAAATTAATCCACGAGGGGGAATATGAGCAAAATCCTTTCTACCAAGCCAAAAAAACAGAGTTGCCAATGCCATTAAAACTCCTGGTAATCCGAAAGCATAATGGACTCCAAATATTATTTCATCTTGTTTTTTCTCCCCAACTAGAAATTCCATATACGGATAGATTTTTCCGCCAAAAGAACCAATTGAATTTCTAGCTTCTAGTAAAAATGGGGTCAATAAACCGGACATGAAAGCACCCAGGTTGATGGAAAAATAAAACCACCCAAATACCTTCGAGAGCAAATTTTTATTCCCTGAGGAAAATTGATCGCCGACATGAGATGAAACGCAGGGCTTAATCCCCCCTGACCCAATAGCAATAAGTGCCAAACCTGCAAAAAGCCACATTCTAGTATCTCCGGAGTAACCCATAAATGCCAAAGATGCATGGCCAAGACAGTATACAAGTGAAAGAATGATAATCGTCAGATACTTCCCCAAAAAAGCATCTGCCAAAATGCCGCCAAC
>Ga0181576_10002981_pt1 | contig 12500 bp, 10 predicted proteins | sample 101ome_22_FD_132464 | JGI IMG/M metagenome (GOLD analysis project Ga0181576, IMG submission 132464) | Coastal salt marsh microbial communities from the Groves Creek Marsh, Skidaway Island, Georgia - 101412BT metaG (megahit assembly) | ecosystem: Environmental > Aquatic > Marine > Intertidal...
GACAGATTTGGTATTGCTCTGTCGCTACTGGTTACCGCGATCAGTCAACCTTCTTCTCGGTCGTTTACGGTCGATGCTGGCTTTAAATCGTTGGCGTCCGACAAAATGGTCCCTGAATTCATCGGCCTCGAGGGGGTTCGCTACCATTGGGGTGGTGATGAGCACGGAATCGTCGCGCTTGAAAACCCTTCACGCTCAGTGAAATTGGGAGATACGTTGCGCCTGGTGACGCCTCATTGCGATCCCACGGTGAACTTGCATGATCATTATTTCGTCATGCAAGCCGGTAGGGTCGGAGAATTGTGGCCAATTAGCGCAAGAGGGTGCAGTCGATGAACACACCGCCTTTCTTTGAAGATTTCTATCATGGGCAAGATCTGTCCCATGTGCCGGCGGTCACGATCACCGAAGGGATGACGGCCGCGTACCAAGCCATGTTTGGCGACCGTAGCCGCGTTTTTTTAGATCAAAGGCTCAGCAAGCTTTATTCCGGTCGCCGAGAGATGATGGTGCATCCACTTTTGGTCGGGCACGTTGCGATCGGCCAATCGACTATTCCCTCTCAGAGGGTTCTGGGCAATTTGTTTTACGAGGGCTTAGTCCTAAAGCAACCTGTTCATGTGGGCGATACTTTGATCACGTCCACGCGAGTCGTCGGACTCAAGCAGAACAAGCCCAAAGAGGGCCGGGCGGCCACCGGGATGGTCGTTCTTGCAATCAGTGTCGCGAACCAGGACGGCGCATCCGTTTTGGATTTTTGGCGATGCCCGATGATCCCTTGTGCAGACCCTATGGCAGTCACTGGCCACGATGACGATTTAGCCGGAAGCGTGAATGAGGTTTCGATCGATAAAATCCGCTCGATTGCCGCCTATTGGGATGAACCGCATTTCGCCAATCTAGCGCGTTATGAGCCTGCTCAGATCGGAACCGAGCAAGCCATGATGATTGAGCCCAAAGACACCGTCACCTCGGCACCAGAATTGGTTCGCCTAACGCTAAATATGGCCATGACCCACACAGATGCATCTAGAAGCGTCTACGGCAAGCGCTTGGTTTATGGCGGTCACACGATATCGATTGCCGGTAGCCAATTGGCGAGAGGCGTGCCCAATCTCGTTACGATTCTCTCCTGGGTCAAGTGCGACCACGTCGGGCCTGTATTCGAGGAAGATTTGTTGTCTAGCCAGGTTCTGTGCCTTGAGGAGCAACCACTCGATCATGGGTCATTGGTTAAGTTGCACCTAGAAACTTTTGCAGAGCGCGGCCCTCAGGCTCCAGAGTCTGCAGACAATGGCAAAGTGTTGGATTGGGTTTTTTGGGCCTATCTCGCTTCAGCACCCACCCCAATCGCCAATGCCAGGTCAACAACGCATGATTAGGTCTGAAACCGGCATCCTATCGGGGTTGCGGGTTGTTGAGGGCAGCGCGTTTGTCGCCGCGCCTCTGGGCGGCATGACACTGGCGCAACTGGGCGCCGATATCATTCGTTTTGATCCGTTAGGTGGCGGACTGGATTTCAAGCGTTGGCCGATCACGGAATCCGGCGCTAGCCTTTTCTGGGATGGCTTGAATAAAGGTAAGCGCTCGATACAGATCGACATCCGCCAACCCAAGGCGCAAGAAATATTGACGGAGTTGATCGCCCAGCCGGGTGACAATCGCGGACTGTTCTTAACTAATTTTCCAGCGGTTGGATGGCTGGCCTACGAAAAATTAGCAGCGCGACGGCAAGACCTTATTTACGTTAACGTCTTGGGCGATCGACAGGGGGGGTCGGCCGTCGACTACACGGTGAATTGTGCTGTTGGGTTCGCAGACGCGACTGGGCATCCAGCGTCCCCAGACCCTGTCAACGCGTTGCTCCCTGCCTGGGACAACATTACAGGCCAGATGGCCGCAACGGCCTTGCTTGCTGCCGAACGATATCGGAGCCGATCAAGCCAAGGGCAGTACGTCGCGCTTGCCTTGAAAGATGTGGCCATGGCAGCGGCGGGTCATCTGGGCAATTTGGCGGAAGTTGAGATCAACAATGTAGATCGGGAGAAGACGGGGAACTACCTTTTCGGGGCGTTTGGGAAAGACTTTCTCACCCGTGACGGCAGGCGCATGATGATCGTTGGATTGACGCCCAAGCAATGGCGAGGCCTTATACAAGCCACCCAGACCGAAGAATCTATGACGCAACTTGCAAGCTCGTTGTCACTCAACTTCGATCACGAGGGCGCTAGATTCATGGCGAGAGAGGATATTTATCAGCTTCTCGAACCCTGGTTTAGTTCCCGCACTTATGCAGATATTACGCCCCAACTCGATCAAGCCGGAGTCTGCTACGGACCCTACCGAACGTTTCGAGGCCTCGTGGAGGAGGATCCGGATTGTTCTGAGCTGAACCCGCTGTTTGAACGTGTGCACCATCCGAACACGGGAACTTATCTCACACCCTCGAGTCCGATAAGGTTCGGTGCAGGGGGAAACCTGGGCGCGCTCAGTGCACCCAGGCTCGGTCAGCACACAGATCAGATTCTGGCCGAAGAACTCGGCCTATCGTCAGGCCAAATCGGGCAATTGCATGATGAAGGCGTTGTGCGGCAGGCCAAGGAGAACTGATTTGAATACCGTCGCACAGTTGGAAATGACGATCACGCCGTATTGGATAAAACCTTTGAGGCTGGAGCGGATCGAAGGCAGCGAGGTGATGGCAGACGAAACCAGAGTGCGCCAACAATTGATGCTACTCACGTCAAAAACCATGTTTTGGGCCCGTAATATTCTGGCTACGCATGTTTCGCCTGAGTCAAAAGGGCGGACTGATGATTGAATATCTCATGGCAGGCGGCGGGTTAATGGTGCCAATCGTTTTGTGCTCTATCATCGCGGCCGGTATATCTTTAGAACGCCTTTGGAGTCTTAGGAGACGGGAGGTTCGACCTCAGCGAGCACTGCTTGAATTGCAAGAGCGGGTTGAGAGGGAGGACCTAACTGATGAATGGCTAAAGGGGCTGAGGGTCAAATCGCCCTTGGAGCGCGTCGCGAGCCAGGTCCTCGCGTTGCACGGTGGTGGCAGGGAAACCATGCGTCATGCGCTCACAGCAGAAATTGCCCAAATCGCTCACGAGCTCGAACGCTATTTATCTACTCTGGGATCGATGGCCGCGATTACGCCGTTGCTCGGATTGCTAGGGACGGTTATCGGCATGATTAAAGTGTTCAGCGCCATTCAGTCCGTGGGTATTGGCGAAGCCGCAACCCTGGCGGGTGGCATTTCCGAAGCCCTGATTACCACCGCTGCGGGTTTAAGCGTGGCGATACCCGCATTGTTTATGCACCGGTTTTTGTCGCGTAGGGTGGACGATCTCTTGATCGATATCGAGAACGATACCATGTTGCTCATTGATCGCTGTGTCACTCGCTCGTCGACAGGCTTCAGGTAAACCATGCTTAGAGCCCGGCGTAGGCCTCCAGAAGCCGAAATCAATCTCACGCCCTTGATTGATGTGGTGTTCTTGCTGCTCATCTTTTTTATGATTTCAACGCAATTTAAATCAGCAGCTGAACTCGAGCTAGAGTTACCCAACACCGACCTGACGCAAGTATCGCGCTCAACGGAAGCCTTGCGCGTTGTGGTTACGCAAAATGGTCAACTCGCCCTTGAAGGTCGTCGACTCGATAACAGCGCTCAATCGTTGAGGCAAGCGCTTAGCCAGTATCCGGATGCGCAAGACCGAGGCATCGTGCTAGAGGCGGATGCGAGAGCAACCCACCAGTCGGTGGTTGATGTGTTAAGCGTTTTCTCTGAGTTAAACATCACCCGGATAGCGATTGCATCCAGACCAGGCGCTCAAGATGAGCGCTAGCACAGGCGTCGTCTACCGTAGGCTTTTGGGCTATACGCCCTGGTTTGCGTTCTTCCTGAGCTTGTTCGGCTTTCTGCTCTATTCAATTGCCAATGTTAGCGTTGTTCAGCTCGTTTCCTATCTCGTGGATTCGCTGCAGGGTAATGCGGCGCACTTGGCAGAAGTCAAAGCCGTGCTCTCCAGTTGGCTCGGCATCGCGCCCATCACCGATCAGTGGCTCGTTCCCACAGCCATTATTTTGATTGTCCTCGTCAGGGGGATCGGCACCTTTCTTGGAACGTATTACATCCAATTCGCAGCCAATCAGATGGTCTTCGAGCTGCGCCAACAAGTCTTTGACCAATTCCTCACACTGCCCAGTGCTTATTACGATCAACACGCGTCAGGTCATTTAGTTGCAAAAGTGACTTATCACGTGAGCCAAGTAACGGGAGCTGCTACCGATGCGGTGAAAATCATTTTTCGTGAAGGTCTAACGGTCGTTGGTTACCTTGGATTTCTCTTGTACCTCAATTGGCGCCTAACGCTGCTTTTTCTCATTGCTGCACCTCTAATAGGATTGCTGGCTCGGGTCGCTGGCAGACGATTTCGACGCATCAGTGAACGTATCCAAGATTCTATGGGTGACGTTACTCAGGTAGCAGGTGAGGCAATCCAAGGATATCGAGAGGTCAGAACCTTCGGAGGCGAACAGTACGAGCGTGACCGTTTCCGAGCAGTCAGTGAGAGAAATCGAAGCCAATCGATGAAAATGGTGTTGACGTCGGCCGTCGCAACGCCGGTGATTCAACTCCTTGTTTCAACCGTTCTTGCTGGTTTGGTATGGCTTCTGCTAGAGCCTGTGATCCGCTCCGATATGACAACCGGCGATGTGGTTGCCTTCATTACTACGGGCGGTCTTTTGGCTAAACCGATTCGGCAGCTCACAGAAGTCATTGCCATTGTGCAAAAAGGGATTGCCGCAGCGGCAGATCTATTTCAAGTACTGGATGAACCACGTGAACTCGATCAGGGTGCGACGCAACTTGGCATCATCAAAGGGGACATCCGATTCGACAAAGTGAGTTTTCGTTATGAATCTGCACAAGAGGCAGTGCTTCACGATATCGATTTCAGCATCCGTCGAGGTGAGACGATTGCGCTTGTGGGTCCTTCTGGCGGCGGAAAGACGACACTCGCATCGCTCATTGCCCGTTTTTATGAGCCAACCGAGGGGGCGATCTATATCGATGACGTCCCCATTCAAAATATCAGGCGATCCGATTTACGCAAGAACCTCGCAATCGTTAGTCAGTCTGTCACGTTGTTCAACGATTCTGTTGCTCGGAATATTGCCTATGGAGGCCTAGCAGATGCCAGTGCGGACTCGATTCGTACAGCTGCCGCCGATGCTCAGGCGCTCGAGTTTATTGAACAACTGCCTCAAGGCTTGAATACCATTGTTGGTGATAACGGTGTCTTGCTCTCAGGCGGGCAAAGACAGCGTTTGGCCATTGCGAGAGCTTTGCTCAAAGATGCGCCGCTCCTGATTCTCGATGAGGCAACCTCCGCACTTGATACAGAGGCCGAGCGTGCGTTCCAGGCAGCGCTTGAGCGCCTCATCGAGGGTCGCACCACCATCATCATTGCGCATCGACTCAGCACGGTGGAAAAAGCGGATCGGATCTTTGTGCTGGTGGATGGAAAAATCGTCGAGAAGGGCACCCATCAGTCGCTTCTCTCACAAGGGGCCCAGTATGCTCGGTATGTCGAGCAGCAGTCGGGTATGGCGAGTCAGGCCGACGCGGAAGGGGTTTCCGAGAGTGAGTCAACGTTGCAACATCCGGCGCCTACAGCGAAATCGACCGAGCAGTGGGTTTTGGAGGGTTGGTATGGCGCCCATGCGTGGACGAAGTTATTGGTTCCAGTGAGTTGGCTCTACCGCGGACTGAGCTTCCTTAGGCGTCATTGGTTGAGGCGTCGGCTTTACAAGCCTTCAGTGCCAGTGATTATCGTGGGTAATCTTGTAGTTGGCGGCACGGGCAAAACCCCGGTCGTTGCCGAAATTGCACGTCAACTCAAATTAAAGGGATTCAGCCCCGGGATCGTCTCTCGAGGTTACAAAGGTCGGCTCTCAGGGGTAGCCACGCTGGTTAATGAGCAGTCCACCGCAACCGAAGTCGGCGATGAAGTGATCATGTTGAGAGATCAACTGGGTCTTCCCATCGCGATCGGTAAAAATCGGCCAGAAGCCGTGAAGTTGCTTGAGGGCCAATGCAACGTCATCATCGCCGACGATGGGCTTCAGCGATATGATCTGGCTCGAACCTTTGAAGTCGTTGTGATTGATGGGGCCAGACAAATGGGGAACGGTCGGCTACTACCCGCAGGGCCGCTGAGGGAGGGCGCTGAGAGACTTGGGTCAGTTGATCTTGTTCTCGTCAATGAATCGGAGGGTGCAAGCGGTTCCGTTCACTTATATGACGGCGCTCTTTCTTTTCAATTGACGCCGTCGCGACTGTTTGATCCGAGATCCGGCGAAGACGTGCCGCTCTCGAAATTAGCAGGCACCTCGGTCCACGCGGTTGCTGCGATTGGCCATCCTGAGAGGTTCGGATCAACCCTCGAGTCTTTGGGGGCCTCAGTATTCCCTAGATATTTGGGTGATCACCGCCTGTTAACCGAGCGTGATCTGACGTTTGCAGATCAATTACCTGTTGTGATGACAGAAAAGGATTTCGCACGAGTGGGCGCTCGGGCACTGGCGTTACTCCCGATTGCGCCCTGGGTCCTCAGTGTGAGAGCTGAACTACCTGAAGATGTGATCAGCATGATTGTGAAATGTATAGGTCAAGAAATTGGTGAATAAGCTTGCTCATGGTGCCTTACAAAATGTATCTATTACACTCACGCATCACAGGGTTGCGAGACCGTATTCAATCATCCACAAGCTGCAGAGAGCGCTGATATGAGCCTTGATCCTAAACTTCTTAATCTTCTGGTTTGTCCGATGTGCAAGGGTGATCTGACCTACGATAAAACGTCCAGTGAGCTGATTTGCCGTATTGATCAGGTTGCGTACCAAGTGAGGGATGACATTCCCGTGATGTTGCCCGAAGAAGCGAGGACGCTCTCGGAGCAAGTCACAATCGTAAAGGATGAAGAGTAACTCGTGGGGTTTTCCGCTCTGATCCCGGCACGCATGGGTAGTTCTAGATTGCCGGGAAAACCCCTTCTAGACATTGCCGGCAAGGTCATGGTGCATCATGTCTTTGAGCGCGCGCAGCAATCTAACGCCGAATCGGCTTGGGTGATTACTGACCACCCAAACATTTTCGTCGCCGTGGAAGCCTTTGGCGGGAACGCTTTAATGACCAGCGCCGAACACACCTCCGGCACTTCACGACTGGCGGAGGCTGTCAGGCTTCTTTCTTTTCCTGATGATCACATCATAGTTAACGTACAGGGCGATGAACCGCTTATCCCTGTTCTAGCGATTAATCGATTGGCTGAAGTGCTCGGGCGTTCAGACGCGGATATGGCAACGCTCGCCGCACCCTTAACCGAGCCGGCCGATCTCGAGAATCCGAATGTTGTTAAGGTTGTCCTTAATGAGATGAGCGAAGCGATGTACTTTAGCCGCGCGCCGATCCCGTTTCTGAGAGATCACAAGGACGAGCATTTGTGTCAGCCGCTTCGGCACGTAGGTATGTACGCCTACCGCTGCGCGTTCTTGAAGCGCTACGCAACCTGGCTGGAAACGGCAGTTGAACAAATTGAACAACTTGAGCAGTTGAGAGCGCTCTATTATGGGGCGCGGATATTGGTAGAAATTACCCATGAACCACACCCTCAGGGGGTGGACACTATGGACGACCTGAAACGAGTAAGAGCGATCGTTGCCTCATGAACCGTTTTCTCATTTACATCAAATCCAGCTGTGAAACCTGTGTAGAGATCAAAGATGTACTCATCTCATTGTCTTACCGAGAGGATGTCGAAATTATCAATCAGGAGGCTGAGTCGATCCCTGGTCTAGAGCGGCAATTCTTTGACGAATCGCTTGAACGTTCGTTTCGAGCAGAGATCGAGTCAGTGCCTACCGTGATTCATCTTAAAGCGGACATCGAGCAAGTTCGTCATCAGGGTTGGGTCAAAGCCGAGTGGTCAGCCTTGTTTGACTTATCCTTGGACGAGAGGTTGCCGGCGTTTAAGCCCGGTTGTGCCTCTAAAACATTAGATCCCGGACGTATCGAAAAGTTACAAGCCCAATTTCAGCCCGAACGTCTTCAGTCGAGAAGACTCACGTTCTCTGACACTGATGACATCGAAGTCGCCTATGATCAGGGCTGGTCTGATGGACTGCCTGTGGTGCCGCCGACGCCGGAGCGAGTCCACAGAATGCTGGGAGGCACGACCCGGCCAGCCGGTGAGGTGGTAGGCGAGGTGCCGCCGGACTATGGCCAATGCACGATAGAAAAAATTGCGGTTAATGCCGTGCTTGCGGGTTGTTTACCTGAGTACCTGCCCGTTGTGATTGCGGCGGTTGAGGCAGCGCTTGAAGAACCCTTTTGCATGCATGGATTGCTAGCCACCACCTACTTCTCGGGGCCTATGGTGGTCGTTAATGGCCCTTATAGTCGAGCAATCGGTATGAACAGCCAAGGAAATGCGCTAGGCCAAGGCAACCGAGCGAACGCGACTATTGGTCGAGCGCTTCAACTGGTTATTCGAAATGTTGGCGGTGGAAAGCCAGGCGGCGTGGATCGCTCAGCGCTTGGTAACCCCGGCAAATATACCTTTTGTTTCGCTGAGGATGAACTGAACTCGTGCTGGGATTCACTCTCAGTAGAAAGGGGTTTTGATAGAGGCGCGTCAACCGTCACGCTATTTTCAGCTGATGGTGTACAGGGAATCGTTGATCAAAAGTCTCGAGATCCAGAATCCTTGGCTCGATCTTTCGCGGCAGGACTTAGGGTGGTGGGCCATCCGAAGTTTGTTCGCGCCTCCGATGCATTTCTGGTGGTTTCTCCCGAGCATGAACGCGTTTTCAGAGATGCAAATTGGAGTAAGGACGATCTTCGAAACAAACTTATGGATTTACTGACCATTGATGGTGAGGAGTTGGTTAGGGGCGCGGGCGGTATCACCGAAGGAATAGACCCTAAGCTTGCCGGCCATCGATTTACGAAATTCCGCGAGGGAGGACTATTCATCGTGCGCGCTGGCGGTCGTGCAGGACTCTTCTCCGCAATTATTGCGGGTTGGGGTGCCAGCGGCGAGATTGGCAGTACCCCGGTCACACGTGAGATTAAACTCTGAGCGAGCCAAGGACGCTACAGGTAACTCGATGTCGACGAGGTCTTGAGGTCCGATCCATGCTTTGGACAATGATCGACAGGGGGTGAGTTTAGCGTTTAGGCTTAAGTCGGTGATTGGAGCCAACTCAACGTGATGTAAGCATCCGCCGTTGTTCGCGAAGTTGTGCTAGGTTTCAATTTTTAAAATTCAGGGGCTTGCCGAATCAGCGCAATCCAGATCATTGAAGGCATGAGCGAAATCTAGAGCAAAGACCCAATACGCTTCACTGTTTTGAACTCGAACAATTCTATGGGGAGTGCTTTCGAAATTGTAGACTGCCTATGCCGTGAAGAGACTACGGGAGAACGAATTGTTTAGAACCAGACTGAGATATGTTGGAAGAAGAACCGCAAATAATTGAAAAACACCCCGAGCGGTCTTAAAAAACACTGAGCTGATTTATTTGACTTGGAAAAAGCAGAAAGAAAGGTTTAACAGGAAGCGTTAACACAAAGAATTAACAGAAAAAGTAAGCAGAAACAGTAAGCAGAGAGAGTAAACAGAAGAATATTGGAGACATTAGATGGAATTCATCGATCCAACATCCGAATTGGCCCCCGAGTCGAGACAACCGTTACCGAGACTGGCGCTAGGCGCGGAGGGCGTGACGGTCGGCCTTCTAGATATTTCAAAACCGAAGGGCGATGTCTTCTTGAATCGGATTGAAGACCTATTAAATCAGCGGGGTATCAAGACCAGGCGCTTTATCAAGCCAACGTTTACGCGGGTTGCACCAGACAGTTTGAGGCAAGAAATCGCGACCAGCTGTGATGCCGTTGTAGAAGCACTTGCCGACTGAGGGTCGTGCACGTCGTGCAGTTTGCATGACATTTTAGATATCGAAAAACGAGGCGTACCTGGGGCGTTTATCGCGTCTGAGGAGTTTGTTGACGCAGCGAAGCATCAAGGCAACGCGTTGGGGTATCATCCAAGGCAGTTGTTTGTCCCGCATCCGATTCAAGATCGAACCAATGAGGAAATCGAATCGCTGGCAGAACATGCGTTCGACCAGGTGATGGACATGATTTTTGACTCTCAGGATGCGCCACAAGCGCCCAAAGACTGACGAGCGTCTGATTGATGCTTCATTCAGGTGTGACTAAAAGGCCGTGCACCTAAATGGCGGTGCAGTTAAAGCTGTTTTAGCTACTATTGAAACTCGATTCGATCGTGGCCTTTGCGCAACGCAACACGTTTCTAGACGAGACGGATCTCGTAAAGGCGGCTACTGAGCGAGAAACACCACTTGAGTTAAGATTGAGGCCTCAGGGTGCGACGGCGCCCAGAGCGCGATCGATACAGAATTTCACCGCTCAAGATTTATGGGAGGATCTTGGTGGGAACATCATCCCTTATCACACGAATCTTGCTGACCTCGTTAGCGCTCGTTGTCTCCATCACAGGGTTCTTCACGTTGCTGATTGTCAGCGGCGAATTTACCAAGGAGCGGGAAGCAGTTGATGCTGAGATCGATCGCATTGTGGCTACCTTCAGGCCAATAGCTGCCCGATCAGCTTACGAGCTTGACCAAAGTCTCGCGCAGCAAGTCGTCGACAGCATCCTCAGTGCCAATTACGTGGTGGGTGCAAAAATTAGCGATGAACTCAATCAAAGTCTTGCCTCGAAGGCCAAATATTTTGAAATCGATCCTGGCTTCGCCCTCGAGTGGGCTTTGGAAGATCACGAGAAGACGTTCCAGTTCCCGCTTGTCCTAGCCGATCCTTTCGATCCGGATCAAATTAAGCGCTACGGCGAATTAGAAATTTCTATCAATTTGCTCGTGGCGATGGAGGACTTTGCTTCTCGAAATCGAGATTTGTTTTATCTTGCGTTGGCATTGGTCATTGTCTTTAGCGTCGCCCTCGTCGCTAACTTTGAGCTCCTCCTCTCAAGACCACTGAGGCGAATAGTGAATCAACTGTCGAGACCCGATCAAGCTGAAATGGTACAGATAGAACCACGCCCTGGAGGCGATGAGTTGGCCATTTTGGTGCATGCGATCAACCTGGGGATTGCAAAAGAGCGTCAGAAAGCCGCTGAATTGGCCGAGTCCGAAGCGCGGATGAATCACATCTTGGAGGGAGCGGGGGACGCTTGTTTTCTCTTCGATGCGTCTTCAGCCCGTATTCTGTACGCAAACCGTCCAGCTGCTGAGCTGCTCAACTACTCTGTTGCTCAGCTTTTAGCAAAAACTGCATTTGACATTGTGGAAGGCCTTTCTGCTGAGGAATGGCGTTTGCGATTGGAATTTGCCGAGCAATTACCTTCACATTTGCGCGAGGCTAGCTTTATTGCGTCCGATGAAAGCAAGGTACCGGTTGAAAACAATACGACCCTGATTCAAGTGGATGGTCAGGAGCGTTTATTGATTTTCGCTCGCGATCTGACTAGCCGAAAACGTCTTGAAGAAAACTTTGCGCATGCCCAAAGGCTTGGCGCTTTAGGGGAGTTGACCGGCGGGGTCGCTCATGATTTCAACAATGCACTACAAGTATTGAAAGGGGGGTTTGAGGTTTTAGCGAAGTCCGAGGCGAGTCCAGTTGAAGAAGAAGCTCAAAGGGCCGTTGAGTCTGCACTAGGGCAGGCAGGGGCGCTCGTCAAACAACTCCTTGCCTTTTCTCGAAAACAAATATTAGAGACAACGCAAGTCGAGCTCGTGCAAGTCATCCAAAGCGCCGTACCACTCTTTGAGCAAGCTCTCGGACCACACCGATTAGAACTTGATCTCAGCGACATACCGCTCTGGGTCAACATGGATGTTAACGCGCTGAATAACGCGCTGGTCAATTTGCTCGTGAATGCTCGGCATGCCATGGAGAGCCCTGGCGCCATTAAGATCAAATTAGCCAGTGCCGAATCCTCTATGGCGTTGCGCCACCTCACAGTCGAAGAGCAGCAAAAGAGTTACATTTGCTTGAGCGTGACTGACTCTGGTACTGGAATTAGGCCTGAGGATTTGAATCGCATATTCGAGCCATATTTCACGACGAAGGGCGTAGAGAAGGGCACGGGCCTCGGGCTTTCAATGGTCTACGGTTTTGTCTCTCAAATTGGCGGTAAGATCGAAGTAGATAGCACGTTGGGCGTCGGCACCACGTTCTATCTCTACCTACTTCGAGAAGATGCCGATCTGTCTGTGAGTCATCCTGACACGCTTGCTAACGACTTAAAAACCGATGACGTGGAGCCGGCGCCCAGCTTCAAACAATCGTCGGACCAACTTGCGGCCCAAGCGAACCAGCAGGTCGTTCTGTTGGTGGATGACAATGATGATGTCCGTTTCATCTCTAAAATGTATCTCCA